>RCNI01001188.1_pt1 | contig 14513 bp, 12 predicted proteins | sample 2041151 | NCBI WGS metagenome assembly RCNI01 (sample SAMN09708214, study PRJNA481090) | feces metagenome | isolation source: feces | place: Antarctica: Albino Rookery | reverse complement strand
ACGGCCATATCCGTAAAGAGCTGACGGGTGAGACCTTCGACGAACACAATGGGCATAAATACGCAAATGGTCGTGAGGGTAGAGGCGACGATTGCACCGGCAACCTGTTTTGCACCCGATACGGCGGCTTGTATGCCGTTTGCCCCCAGTGCACGCAGACGGTAAATATTTTCGATGACGACAACCGAGTTATCCACCAGCATACCCACGGCAATGGACAGTGCCGACAGGGAAATGATGTTTAGACTAATGTGGCTGAAGTACATGAGCACAATCGCAAACATGACGCTGATGGGGATAGAACACAGAGTAATCAGGGTGGGGCGTACATCACGCAGGAAGAAGAACAGCACCAGAACGGAGAACAGTGCCCCGAACAGCAGACTCTTCAAAATGGAATTTACGATATAGATGATGTAGTCGCCCTGGTCCATGAGCATGTAGAACTCCAGACCGTCATATTCGGATTCCAGCTGCTTAAATCGGTCACGGATACCTTCGCTGACTTCCGTTGTGGCGCAGTTGGACTGCTTTTCAAAGCTGAGCATAATGCTGGGGTCGTTGTTTAGACGGGTATAAATGGAGTTAGAATTATCTGTGATGAAAATATCGGCCACATCACTGAGATACACCGGAGGAACGCTGTCCATACCCATATCGAACAGCAGGAGGTCACCCAGTTCTTCTACGGAGGAGAACTTATCGCCCACGGAGACCATGTAGCTGATGCCGTCCTGTTCCACATACCCTGCGGGCATGGAGAAGTTTTGTGCGGCCAGAACCTGCGACACGGTGTTCAGAGAAAGAATGGTGTTCAGGTCAGCACCCACCAGAGCGTCTTTGCGGGCAGACTCAATGGAGCTTAAACCGTTTTCAATCTGGCTCATGGCAGTGGATATTTGCACAATGCCTTGCAGCATTTGGTTTGCTGCCCCTCTGAGCTTATCGATGATTTCATCGATGGCCCCCTGACTGATGTCACCATCGGGGAGGGTATTCTGGGCATACAGTGCGTCCAGCTGGGTGTCGATATTGGCAATCTGACCGTTTAGCTCGGCAATTTTACCGTCAATCTGGTCGTAGGTGATGCCCAGACCCAAACGGTCAAGCTCTGCCTGAATTTCAGCGTCGGACATCTCCTTGGGGGCTTCACCCAGAGCGGTAATGTCCTGCTGTGCCTGTGTCTTTTTCTGCTGCAAGTCCTTGTAGTCCGCACCGGAGGTGATGGCTTCAATTTCCTGCGCCTTTTGTTCGTCTGTTTTTTCGGTATCGGCGTTAATGTCGGCAATTTGTTGGTCGTATACGGCGAGCTTTGCGTCACAGTCCCGAATAATGGCCTGATAGCTGTCGTACTTTGCTTGCCATTCCGCTTTTGCTGCGGTGTTATCGGTGTTCAGCGCCTTAATCCGCTGGAGTTCTTTGATGGTCGATTGCAGGTTTACCTTTTCGGCTTCCAGTTCGGCAATCCGCTTGGCAATTTCCGGGTCGGGCTGCGGCAGTTCCGGGCTTACATCAACATTGCCTAAACCGCCGAGCGCACTATTGATTTTGTTTTTTGCTGCATTGAGACTGCCTTTGGCTTTGTTCATTTCTTTGTTGATGCCCTTGGCGATTTCTTCGTTCAGCGCATCAATCTTTTCCTGACTGATGACCACGTGCAGCTGCTCATCGACGCAGCCGTTGGCGGTAACACGGGCAACACCGCTGACGCCTTCCAGACGGTTCATCAGCGTGTGATTGACAAAGTCAGACAGTTCCACAATGTCCATGCCCTTCATGGATACGGCGGCATTGGCCACCGGGAGCATAGAAGGGTTAATTTTCAGCACATACGGTGTGCCTACGGTGTCACTCCAGTTGGACTGCAATACGCTGATTTTCTGCTGAATATCAACGGCTGTGGTATCGAGGTTGGTTTCTTCGTCAAATTCCAGCATGATTAGGGAATAGTTATCGGCAGAAGTGGAGGAGACCGTTTTGATATTCTCCAGTGTCGACATCGACTGTTCCATGGGCTTTGTGATTTCACTTTCCACCCGTTCCGGGCTTGCACCGGGGTCCGTTGTCATGATGATGACATAGGGAAAGTCCATGCTTGGCAGCAGGTCAGGGGTCATGCGGACATAGGCCACAATGCCGAGCACAATGACGGCAATGGTTGCCACAAAAATGGTTAATGGTTTCTTTACGCTATAATTCGTCACGGTATTTCCTCACAGTTTTGGATAGGGCATAACTACCTCATTTTAATGAATACATTCTATCACAGAGGCATAGTTTTGCCATGAAAATTCTGTGAATTTCAGGGGTAAAATGCGGAATTTTATCCCAGGAGGTGATCGGCGTATTGATTGAGTTTTCCGCAAAGCTATGCTAAAATAAGTGCAAAAATATCGGGAGGAATGACCAATGAATCTACAAGAAAAAATTACCGCTGCTGCGGAATATTTGTTGAACCGCGTGCCATGCCGCCCCACAATCGGAATGGTGTTGGGCAGTGGTTTGGGCGATTTTGCCGACACTCTGGAAAACCCTGTGATTGTGCCATATGGTGAAATTCCCAATTTCCCTCTGCCTACCGTCGAAGGACATCAGGGCGCACTGGTGTTTGGGGAAAAGATGGGGAAAAGCATTGTGGTGCTGCAAGGCCGCATCCACTATTATGAAGGCGTAAGCCAGCAGGAAATTACGCTGCCGGTGCGTGTCTTGTCGGCTATGGGCGTAAATACCCTTGTGCTGACCAATGCAGCCGGTGGGGTGAATAAGAGCTACACACAGGGCGATTTGATGCTGATTTCTGACCACATCAATTTCTCCGGTTCCAATCCGCTGATTGGCCGCAATTTGGAGGCGTTCGGCCCTCGCTTCCCCGATGTGAGCGACTTGTACACCGAGTCTCTGCGTGAGGAAATCAAGGAAAAGGCCGCACAGGCGGGGATTGAACTGCGTGAAGGCGTATACATGATGTTTGCCGGCCCCAACTACGAAACGCCTGCGGAAGTGCGTATGGCTCGTGTTCTGGGTGCTGACGCTGTGGGTATGTCTACTGTCCCCGAAGCACTGATTGCAGGACACTGCGGTATGCGTGTTGTGGGCGTGAGCTGCATTACCAATATGGCAGCAGGTGTGCTGGACGCAAAGCTCGACCACAGCGAAGTGGTGGAAACCGCTGCACTGGTGCACAACAAGTTCCACAATCTGCTAAACCTGATGCTCACGGTGCTGTAAAAAGCGAAACGCTTAAAAACAGCGCCGCAGGGCGCAAAATACCGAAGATAGCGGCAAACGCTGTCTTCGGTATTTTTATTTGCGGTGTTCGGCTTTTCCCTCAAGGCTGTATGCCCAATCTCCGTACATGCTTATGTGTCCGATACAAAAAACGCACTCACATCGTGGGTGCGTTTTTCATGCTGATGTGCGGTAGTGGGCAGTCATTCATGTAATTTTCTGTATCTGCGGAATCTTTTTACTAAATGCTTATCCATGTTCATATAAGTAGAACAGTAGTATTAGACTCGAGGAGCGTGGTATTATGCACGAGGACATTGATCAACTGGTCCTTGACATTGCGGAATACATGATTGAATACCGCCAAACCGTACGAGGAGCAGCAAAACAATTTGGCTGCTCGAAATCAACAGTACATAAGTATATGACAGAGCGCTTAGAACCGATTAGTCCCTCTTTGTACCGTCAGGTCAGAGAGATATTGGACAAAAACAAAGCCGAACGGCATATCCGTGGCGGAATGGCCACAAAAAGAAAGTATAAAGGTGAGGGCTGAATCGGGACGGCATCTGTATGCAGAGAAAATGCGAAAAAAGAAAACAGCCAACCGAACGGTTGGCTGTTTTTTCGTATATAGTCGGAAAATCGTCCGATTAAATCAGAATACCACGCTTCTTAGCTTCGAAGGTCAGTTCGTCGCGGAAGTTGGGGTGAGCAATAGCAATCAGCTGCTTGGTGCGTTCGCCCAGGCTTCTGCCTCTCAGGTGAGCGATACCGTATTCGGTAACGATGTAGTCAACATCGTTCTTGGAAGTGGTAACAACTGCGCCGGGAGTGAGGACGGGCTTAATCTTGCTGATGGTGTCGTCCTTAGCGGTAGAGGTGAATGCGATGAAGCTCTTACCACCCTTAGACTGGCAAGCACCACGAACGAAGTCTACCTGACCGCCGGAACCGGACATGTGCTTAGTGCCAACGGATTCTGCGCAAACCTGACCGAAGAAGTCAACTTCCAGAGCGGAGTTGATGGAAATCATGTTGTCGTTCTGGCAAATGATTGCGGGGTCGTTGGTGTAGTTAACGGGCATGATTTCGATGGAGGGGTTATCGTCCAGGAAATCGTAGATACGCTGAGAGCCGTAGGAGAAGGTGGTAACGGACTTACCACGGTGAATCTGCTTCTTGCTGTTGTTTACTGCGCCGCATTCAATCAGTTCAACCATGGAGTCAACGAACATTTCGGTGTGGATACCCAGATCCTTCTTGCTCTTCAGAGCCATACCGGTTGCATCGGGAATTGCGCCGATACCCAGCTGGATGCAGGAGCCGTCAGCAATCTGTTCTGCAATCAGGTTACCGATGAGCAGGCTCTTTTCGTCCAGAACTGCGGGAGCCATAACGGGCAGAGCGTGGTGATTTTCAACGATGCCGGTAACTTCGGAAACGTGCAGCTGAACGCCGGTTACGCAGCGAGGCTGGTACTTGTTTACTTCAACAAAGATTCTCTTTGCCTTGGAAATCATTGCGGGGGAGTAGGAGCAAGAGGTTGCCATAGAGAAGTAACCGTGCTTGTCCATGGGGGAAACGGATACCAGGAATGCATCGTAGTCGTATTCACGAACGATGTGGCCGGGAATATCACGGTAGTAGGAAGGCAGTACGTCAGCCATGCCGTTGCCAACAGCCTTGCGCAGACCGCCGGAAGAGAACCAAGAGTAAGCGGTCAGCTTGCCCTTCAGTGCTTCGTTTTCCATGAAGGGGTACGGATAGGTGTCCAGCATCATCTGGAGCTTAACATCGGTGGTGTCGGTGTGTGCAATTTTGTCAGCGATGGTGTTGACAATTTCGCTTGCCTGAGTGGGGCCGGCGTCCATACCCAGCATCCAGCCGGACTGTACCTGAGCAGCAATTTCTTCTGCTGTGGTCAGTTTTGCTTTATACAGTGCATTATAATCTGCCATAGTGAATCTCCTTATGTATAATCTTATTTCTATTTGTACATTGAACCGGATTAGTGTTCAATGTGGACAACAGTGTGGGGGTAGCTAAACTGTACGCCGTGTGCAGCAAAGCTGTCACGAACGCGCTCATTGAGGTTGAAGTAAACACCCCAATAGTCGGGACCGTTACACCAGACACGAACGACATAGGTAATGTCGTTTTCATTGAACTGAGACAGGCCAATGAAGGGTGCGGGGTCCGTCAGAATACGGGAGTCAGTCTTAATTGCCTCCATGATGGCTTCCTTGACGGTTTCGGTAGCGTCGTCGTAGGAAGCGGAGAAGGTCATATCTACACGACGAGTAGGCTCGGCGGAGAAGTTTGTGACTTTCGAGGTAGTGATGTCAGAGTTAGGAATCTGGATTTCCTTGTTGTCGGGGGTAATGAGGGTGGTACGCATAATGGTGATGCGCATAACCGTACCGGCAACGGTAGCCAGTTCTACATAGTCGCCAACCTTAAAGGGACGGCTCATCAGAATGGTCAGACCGGAAAATACGTTGGTCAGGATATTCTGCAGGGACAGGGACAGTGCCAAGGAAACAACCGACAACAAAGCGACCAGAGAGGTAGTCTTGATGTTCAGTGCTTCAGCAACAAAGATAATGGTCAAGAACCAGAGTCCGATGTTTGCAGCGGAACGGCCGAAGCTCTTGATGCCTTCGTCCAAGTCCAGACGGATAAACAGCCTGTCCAGCAGCTTCAAGATCAGGTTCATGGCAACTTTGCAGCCGATAAATACCAGTGCAGCTCTGCCAAGCTTCATGCCAAAGTCCACAAGTGCGTCAATGGACAGTGCAGTTATGGGAGATGCGGCCTTGAAGCCGAGAATACCGGCAATAATCAGGATTGTCAGTACCCACAGAACAACGTTTGCTGCTTTACGAGCCAGTTTCGCAATGTTTTCGTCCAAATCGACTTTGCCCAACAGCTTGTCCAGCAGCTTCATGAGCATATTCATGACGATTTTACAAACAACAAAGACAACAGCTGCAATCAGCAGTTGTGGCGCCAAGTCAATCAGCGCATTGATGATTTGATCGAAGTTAATATTCATCTAATCTAATACTCCTTTTTTAAAAATCGTTACGCTTTACATTTAAATAGGTGCCAAGTAATAGGATATACATACAATAATACATCCAAATGAGTGCAATGACAATAGTTGCGAGGCTGCCATATATACCAAAAGTTGTACTTCGGTTAACATATACCGAAAACAGAGCCGAAAAACCAATCCAAGCACCCGCAGAGAAAATTGCGCCGGGGATTTGTTCCGTCAAACGCAGTTTCTTTTTGGGAACCCAAGTATAAATTCCGGTAAATACGCAGGTCAAAATGAGCCACGCAATAATAAAGCGTTTACTCAAAATCCACTGCATGATGGGGAGAATCGACGGAATATACGTCCCGATAAAGTCGGTGATGATGCGGGCAAAGACAACGCCGACCAGCAAAAACAGAATCACGATGATAATCAGCAGTGTGTAAAAGCAGGATTTTATGCGGGCGATGAAATAATTCTGTCGGCCTTCCTGATGGATGACGTCCATACCGCGCATAAGGGCCAAAAAGGCTTTACCGGCTGTCCACAGCGTAATCAGTGCGGAAACACCGAGGGAAAGCGCACCGCCGGCGAAGATACTGCGAATGACTTCATCAATGAGTGTTGTTACCGTACCGGGGGCAATTTGTTCGATGCTTTCGTGAACCATCGTCAGCAGGTCATTTTGAGAAATACCTGTGTATGGAATGAAAGCACAAACGAGCATCAGAATGGGGATAAGAGATAGAAATAGGAAGAACGCAGAAGATGCGGCAAAGGCACTGAACTCAAGCTGTCCTGCACCGACGATAATATCGTGAATGTTGAGAAACAGCTTCATAATCTTTCTATTTTCCATACAGTGTGTCCTCCTTTCTGAAAAGTTTAAGATTTAGATACAAATCCAAAATATAGTATAAAGCCTAAAGTAATTTTATGCAAGCATAGGTTGAAATTGGAACGCAGTTGTGATACAATACGCCGAAACCATTTGGTTTAGACAGTTCGTGACCATCCTGTCTATAAACAAAACTACGGGCAAAATTATTGAGGGGAGAAGTATGCCCCTTGATGTGAAGGCACCCGTTAGGGGTGCTTTTTTTGTCCCTTGAACAAGGAGAAAAAAATGAGTAATGAAGTATTGTTGTTGTTGAGCTTTGTCATTATCTACGGCGGAGCTTTGCTGGCGTATCGTTTGTTCGGCACAAACGGTCTGTATGCCGTCAATGCCATTGCGACAATCGTGGCGAATATTGAAGTCATGATTGTGGTTGTGGCGTTTGGCATGGAGCAGACGTTGGGTAATGTGCTGTTCGGCGTGACCTTTATGATTACCGATATTCTGTCGGAAAATGAAGGCAAGAAAGAAGCGAACCGTGCGGTATTTATCGGTATCTTCGCATCGCTGTTCTTCCTGATTGTATCCCAGAGCTGGCTGTTGTACACACCTGCTGCATCGGACTGGGCAACTCCCGCATTTAAGACCCTGTTTTCCAATACGCCCCGCATGATGTTTGCAAGCCTTTCGGTCTACGCAATCAGCCAGATTTTCGATGTGTGGCTGTACCACACTTGGTGGAGATTTACCGAAAAGCGTTCCGGCTCCAAGAAAAAGTTCCTGTGGCTGCGTAATAACGGTTCTACCATGATTTCTCAGCTGCTGAATACGGTGCTGTTTAATGTTATTGCATTCTGGGGTGTTTATGATGGTTCCACCCTGTTTAGCATCATCGCTTCCGGCTATCTGATTTACCTGGTCACCAGTCTGCTGGACACTCCTGCGGTTTACCTGGCTCGCTGGATGAAGCAGAATAATCGTGTTGGTATGGGCGAATCCCACTAATACAGTATATATACGACAACACCCCCAGATGCATATGCATCCGGGGGTGTCTGCTTTTATTGGTTTTGTTTATGGGAGACGCAAAATGCGTTATTCCTTTTCGTAGGTGAGGACCAAGATTTCCACCTGTGTGGAAAGATGGGAGCAGTTGCGGATTTTTTCCTGATCGTCCTTACCGGTTTTGTAGTAGTAAGGCGTCATGGTGAACAGATTCCAAATATCCTCGGCGCAGTCCAGTTCAATGGTGTACTGCACAGGTTTGGATGCCACCAAACGGAATCCTTCAATGCTCGTTTCGGGAGGAGGATTGAGCAGAGCGTGGTCATAGACCGCTTCTTTTAGTCCCAGCAGGTGATTTTCCATAGGCAGTGCCCGAACGAGAATGCCACCCGGGTGAAGTACACGGTGAAATTCCTGCAGCTCAGGGGGAGAGAAAATATTCAGCACACAGTCGCAGCTGCCGGAGGCAACGGGCAGTTTTGCCGTGCTGGCAACAGCCAGTTCCAAGTCGGCACGTTTAGCTCCTTGACGCAGTGCGTCTTTGGAAATATCTACGCCTGCCACATGGGGCTGAAATGCGGAGAGCTTGTCTGCAAAGTACGCTGTGTACCAACATTCGCCGCAGCCGGCGTCCAAAATGCGCATGCCGGGGACAGCGTAGGCCTGAATTGCCTCGGCAATGGCTTCACGGACGGGGGAGTAGTGTCCCTTTTCCAAAAACGCACTGCGGGCAAGAACCATGAGCTTGTCGTCGCCATGTCGCTTGCTGGATGGAGCGTTGGACATGAGGAGGTTAATGTATCCGTGCTTGTTTTGGTCAAAGGAGTGGTTGTTTTTACATTTTAGGGTTTTATCACCGCTCAGGGCCTCGCCGCAAACGGGACAGGAAAAGAATGCGTTCATAGTATCCTCGCAAAGTTAGAATAGGGGGACCAAAGAAAAGGAGTGCAGGAAAGCAGCACTCCTTTTTCAGAAGTTAGCCAAATAGTGACAGCAGGAAGCCGGCAGCAACAGCAGAGCCGATAACGCCTGCTACATTGGGACCCATTGCGTGCATCAGCAGGAAGTTGGAGGGGTTAGCCTTCTGACCTTCTGTCTGAGATACACGTGCGGCCATAGGTACTGCGGAAACACCTGCAGAACCGATGAGGGGGTTAATCTTACCGCCGGTGAGCTTGCACATGAGCTTGCCCAGCAGCAGACCGCCGATGGTGGAGAAGCAGAATGCGAACAGGCCCAGGAAGATAATCAGGATAACGTCCCAAGTCAGGAAGCGGTCAGCAACGGTGGTTGCACCAACGGAGATGCCCAGGAAGATGGTGACAATGTTCATCAGTGCGTTCTGTGCGGTGTCGGACAGACGGTCCGTTACGCCGGTTTCACGCCACAGGTTACCCAGCATCAGGCAGCCAATCAGGGGAGCCGTGGAGGGCAGCAGCAGAATGATGAATACAGCAACCACGATGGGGAACACAATCTTTTCCGTTTTGGATACGGGACGGAGCTGTTCCATCTTAATCTTGCGTTCTTCTTCGGTGGTCAGTGCTCTCATAATGGGGGGCTGAATCAGAGGAATCAGTGCCATGTAGGAGTAAGCGGCAATGGCAACGGCACCCAGCAGGTGAGGAGCAAGCATAGCGCACAGGTACAGTGCGGTAGGGCCGTCAGCACCACCGATAATACCGATTGCAGCAGCTTCGTTTCCGCTGAAGCCCAGAAGAATTGCCAGAATGAAGGCGCAGTATACGCCCAGCTGTGCGGCAGAACCCAGCAGCAGACTCTTGGGGTTTGCAATCAGAGGACCGAAGTCGGTCATTGCACCAACGCCCATGAAAATCAGAGAGGGGTAAATGCCGGTTTTTACGCCTATGTACAGAATATCCAGGAAACCGCCATTGTGGATAATGTCGCCCAGACCGATTTCATCGGCTAGGTAGGCGTCCCACAGTTCGGGGTGGAACAGTTCTGCACCGGGGAGGTTTGTCAGCAGCATACCAAATGCAATGCCGATCAGCAGGAGTGGTTCAAATTTCTTGACGATGCCAAAGTATAGCAGAACCAGAGACAAAACAATCATCACAAGGCTCTTTATGTCCATCATGGCAAAGCCGGAGTCCAGCCAAATGGTCTGGATGACATCAATTATCGTAGACATTCGAGCACCTCTTAGTTGAGAACAACCAGCGGATCGCCTGTGTTCACCGTAGCACCCTTAGCGGCAATCACCTGAGCGACTGTGCCGTCTCTGGGGGATAAGACTTCGTTTTCCATCTTCATGGCTTCGATAATCACCAGAATATCACCGGCTTTTACGGCCTGTCCTGCGGCTACCTTGACCTGCAGGACACTGCCGGGCAGGGGAGAGGGAACAACCTCACCGGCGGCCACAGCGGCAGCAGGTGCAGGAGCGGGAGCGGCAGGAGCAGCGGCAACGGGTGCAGCGGCAGGAGCCGGAGCAACAGCAGGAGCGTATGCTTCGTACTCGTCCACCAGCATTGCGGTGCCTTCTTCGACTTCTACTTCATATACTTTAGCGTTCAGAGTAACTTTATATTTCATTATTCGGTGACCTCCCTGATGGAAATGAATCGCAGCTCATTGAGCGGCTTGCCCAGACTGTCGGCCACGATTGCCATGACCATGGCGGCATCACGCTCGCTTACATTGTATAGCTTGAGTTCGCCGGCTGTACCGGGTGCCGGCTGAGACGGCTTGGCCACTGCGGCAGATACAGGCGCTGCAGCAACCGGAGTTTCGACGGGTTCGTCTTTTGTGCCTATGCGTTTTGTGAGCTGTTCGATGATTTTTACCACACCCATCAGCAATATCAAAACGGCAAACACAATCAGCATACCCAGAATCGAATAGCCGAGAGAATCAATTAAGGAAAGCTCCATAGTTGTTCCTCCTTAGATTTGCTCGATGGTGAATTTAACCATCTTTTCTTCCTTTGCCTTGCGTTCTTCAAAGAACTTTTCGGCAACCTGAGGGAAGGCGATGTAACTGAGCACATCTTCATCGCAGCGAGCAATATCACCCAGTTCGGCTTTTGTTTTTTCAAATGCGGGTTCCAGTGTGTCGGCATAGCGGCAAGTCAGAGGCTGCTCGTCACCGAGAATCTTTTTCTGCAGCTCTGCGTTGATTTCACCGGGAGCTCTGCCGTATTCACCACGCATATATGCGGTAGCTTCTTTGGATACGTTCTTGTAGCGTTCACCGGCCAGAACATTGTTTGCAGCCTGAGAACCAACAATCTGGCTCATGGGAGTAACCAGGGGAGGATAGCCGAAGTCTTTGCGGACTCTGGGGGTCTCTTCCAGAACTTCTTCCAGACGGTCCAGTGCGTTCATGCTCTCCAGCTGTGCCATCAGGTTAGACAGCATACCGCCGGGAACCTTGTATGTCAGTGCATCGGTGTCGGTGGTCAGTGCTTTGGGCTTGAGCAGACCGCTGGCCAGACATTCTGCACGGTAAGGCTTAAAGTGGTCGTTGACGGCTTTGAGCACCTTGCGGTCGTGGGGAACTTCGTAGCCCATCTGAGTCAGTGCATCATACAGCGTTTCGGTTGCGGGCTGGCTTGTACCACCGGACAGACAGGAGGAAGCGGTATCAATGATGTCGCAGCCAGCTTCAACGGCTTTGAGTACGGACATGAAGGCCATACCGGTTGTGCAGTGGGTGTGGAGAATGACCGGAACATCGGGCAGTGCGTCCTTAATGGCGCTGACCAGATCGTAGCTTTCCTGCGGTGTGATTACACCGGCCATATCCTTGATGCAGATGGTGCTGCATCCCATTTCCGTCATCTCACGGCACAGCTTTACATAGTTTTCCAGCGTATGTACGGGGCTGGTGGTGTAAGAAATTGCACCGGATGCGATTGCACCGTTTTTTACGGTGGTTTCTACGGCCAGCTTAATGTTGCGCATATCGTTCAGCGCATCGAAAATGCGGATGATGTCAATGCCGTTTGCAATGGAGCGTTCCACAAATTTGATGACTACATCATCGGGGTAGTGCTTGTAGCCCAGCAGGTTTTGTCCACGCAGAAGCATCTGGAGCTTGGTGTTGGGCATTTCCTTGCGGAATGTGCGCAAACGCTCCCAAGGGTCTTCGCTCAAATAACGCAGGCAGGAGTCAAAGGTTGCTCCGCCCCAACATTCAACCGAATAGTATCCCGCTTTGTCCATGGTGGACAAGATGGGCTTCATGACCGACATGGGCATTCTGGTGGCAATCAGAGACTGGTTAGCGTCACGCAACACAGTCTCTGTGAACTGAATTTTCTGCATACTTATTCCTCCGTTAAGTACATTCTCATGCTCAATATATATGCCACCGAGGGAAAATCCCTCGGTGGGCGTGTAGATATGTTACAGTTTGGGACCCGCAGCAACGACTTCGGGGCTCATCTTGGTGTACTGCTTGAAGTTTTCGATGAAGGAAGCGGCCAGCTTCTTTGCGGTTTCTTCGTACTTTGCCTTGTCCTGCCAGGTGTTGATGGGAATCATCAGCTCATCGGGGACATTGGGGCAGGTGGTGGGAACCTGCAAACCGAAGATGGGGTCTTCAACAAATTCGCTCTTGAGCAGTTCGCCGGTTAGTGCTGCGGTAACCATTGCACGAGTGTACTTCAGTTTGGTACGCTCGCCGGTACCGTTCCAACCGGTGTTAATCAGGTAAACATTGGCACCGGCTTTTTCTACCTTCTCTGCCAGCATATTTGCATAGATGGAGGGGTCGAGAGGCAGGAAGGGGGCACCAAAGCAGGTGGAGAAGGTGGGAACCGGTTCCTTAATACCGATTTCTGTGCCGGCCAACTTGGAGGTGAAGCCGGACACGAAGTAATACATAGCCTGATTGCGGTCGAGCTTAGAAATGGGAGGCAGTACGCCGTATGCGTCGGCCGTCAGGAAGATTACGGTATGGGGAACGCTGGGGCTCATGCCCGACAGTTCTGCGTTGGGGATATACTCAATGGGATAGCCAACACGGCTGTTGACGGCCAGAGAGTCATCGTCAAAGTCAAGCTCACGGGTTTCTTCGTCCATGACGACGTTTTCGACCAGAGAACCGAACTTAATGGCGTTGTAAATTTCGGGTTCGTTTTCTGCCGACAGGTTAATGCACTTTGCGTAGCAGCCGCCTTCGAAGTTAAATACGGAGTCATCGGCCCAGCCATGTTCATCGTCACCGATGAGCTTACGATTGGGGTCAGCGGACAGGGTGGTCTTACCGGTACCGGACAGACCGAAGAATACAGCGGAATCGCCGCCTTTGCCGATGTTTGCCGAGCAGTGCATGGGGAATACGCCCTGTTTGGGCAGGATGTAGTTCATAATGGAGAATACGGTTTTCTTGATTTCGCCTGCGTACTGGGTACCTACGATAATGGCCAGATGCTTTTCGTAGTCCAGCAGGATTGCGGCTTCGGAGTGTGTGCCGTCTCGTTCGGGAATGCACTTGAAGCCGGGTGCGGCGATGATGGTGTAGTCAGCAGCGAAGTCTTCCAGCTGCTTTGCTTCAGGGCGGCGCAGCAGGTTCTGGATGAACATGCACTGGCTGGCCAGCTCATTGACGATGCGGAAACGCTTTGTGTACTTGGGGTCGGCGCCTGCAAAGCCATCGAAAATAAAGATTTCACGGTTCTGCAAATAGGCAACCACTTTTTCGTACAGTGCATCGAACTTTTCCTGAGAGATGGGTTTGTTTACTTTGCCCCAAGCAATATCATCATGAACGCCTTTGGAGTCAACAATAAACTTATCGTTTGCGGAACGGCCAGTGTATTTGCCGGTCTTGACGACCAGAGCACCGGTCTTACTGAGCAAGCCTTCGCCACGACGCAGAGCATGTTCTGTCAGCTGAGCGGGGGTCTGATTGCGGTAGACAGCAGTGGGGTTAATAATACCAAGCTTTTCAATGCCGAAAGTTTCCATAGATAGTACCTCCTATATCGTATCGGATAAATGCGTTTCCGACTTTCCCGAGCAAGTGTCGCTCGTTTATGTACATCTTTGTCTGTTACAATATACCATATTTACTGAAATTGGCAAAGGGACAAAATGCAGAATTTTAGCTAATTTATTTAACAGATTTCACAACTTGACACGCAAATCTTATGCTCATCTAATAGTTTTAACGCTTTTTTGACGGCAACAAGGATAAAAAATTAACGAACTAAGCATTTCTGCATCGATTTTAATGACGGGGCAGACAGTACAGTTTATGCAGGAAAAGCACCAAAAGGACCGCAAAATGCAGAGCGGTTTTGTCAACATCGCAACGGGATTTGTGGAAAGAAAATATATGGGGAAAAACGAAAGGGTTTGCTGTCTGCCGGAGGCAGATAACAAACCCTTTTTGTGCCCGAAAAACGGATATAGTTTTCCGTTA
>RCNI01001186.1_pt1 | contig 14525 bp, 12 predicted proteins | sample 2041151 | NCBI WGS metagenome assembly RCNI01 (sample SAMN09708214, study PRJNA481090) | feces metagenome | isolation source: feces | place: Antarctica: Albino Rookery | reverse complement strand
TAAATTATTTACTAGATTTATATACAAATAAAGAAAGCTTTGATGATATTCCCCAAGAAATTTTACAATATTTTTTCGAATATTTAAGTGTCTGCTTTACCCAATATAAAGAATATATTCTAAGTCTTAACCATTTATATGTGTATCGTTATGACTCAGAAGTAAAAAAAGCTGATATTGTTCGTAAAAAAGTGGAATATTTAAAAAAATTAGAAAATGATTTATCTGCTTATAATTACGACATGTTCTGTTTAGATCTACAATCAATTGCGCACTGTATTATTCCTACTTCACCAGATAAAGAAGATACAGAATACGCAAAATTACGTAAACAAATCCAAGATCTTGAAGACTCTTTGTTAAAAATACTTTTTAGTAAACACCGATTATTAAGTGATATAAATTCCTTATATCCATATATCAAGATTATTGTTCAATTAGTCAAAGATTACCGAAACCATTATGCAAAATTAAAAGAGATGGAAAAAGTAATTGATTTTGATGACATGGAACATTTTGCATTAGAAATCTTACAATGCAATGATGGACAAGTTGCTGATTTATACAGACAACAATTTAAAGAAATCATGGTTGATGAATTCCAGGATAGCAACGAAATACAAAATACTTTAGTTCAATTAATTTGTCGTAAAAATAATGTTTTCCGTGTAGGAGATATTAAACAATCTATTTATAAATTTCGTCATGCAAAACCTCAACTAATGCGAGGAATTATTGAAAACAAAGGAAAATATGACGAAGTTATTTATTTATCAAATAACTATCGTTCTAAAAAAATGGTTGTTGATTTTAATAACTTACTATTTGAGCATCTGATGAACTTAGATGGATTTTCATGCAGCTATGCAGATGAAGATAATGTTGAAGTTGGAGTGGATGCACAAAAAGAAGATAATGTTCCAATTTGTTTCCATGCTATTTTCCACAATCAAATTAAACAAGAACAAGATTTAAGAATTTCTATGAATGATATAAAAGCTAGTTATATCGCAAATCAAATATTAGAAATAAAAGAGAAAGAAAATCGAAAATGGAAAGATTTTGTTGTATTAACGAGAAGTAATAGTCGAAAAGAAAATATGAAAAAGATTTTCGATGAGCTTAATATTCCATACTTCATCGATGTAAAAACAGGTTTTTATCAATCTACTTCTGTTCAATTAATGATTAGTACTCTAAAAGCAATTGTGAATCCTCATGATGATATTGCATATATCGCTACTATGACTTCACCATTATTTATGTGTAAAATCCAAGAAATGGCAAACATTAAATTGCAAAAACGAGCTTATCGTATAGAAGAAGCAGAGAAAACGAATCAAGACGTTTATGAATTATCTTACTATGGTTATTTACAAAAATTCCCTACAGAAGCTTCAATTGCATTTGAAGCCCTAAGAAATACTTGTAATAATTGTAGTTTAACAGAAACTTTAAATAACTTATTTAATCAAAATGACTTCTATGCTAGTCATACAACTATACAAGAGAAAACAAATCTTGATTTATTATTTGATAAAGCCGTTCAATTTGAGCAACAACATGCAACAGGTATTCATGCATTTTTAACATCCATCGATCAAATTAAAGACGCTCAAACTGCAGAAGCAATCCCTATTGGTAGCGAAGCAGATGTTGTAAGAGTTATGAGTATTCACCAATCTAAAGGGTTACAATTTCCAGTTGTATTCTTGTGGTCTACTGACTCAATCAAGCCTATTGAATTTAATGATTTCGGTATTTTAGATAATGAATTGGGTATTGCAATTAAAAAAATGGAGTTACCAGAACGCTTTATGCGTACAACCCTTTATCGAATCGCAATGGAACATAAAATAAATAAAGAAAACTTAGAAGAGGAAATGCGTATTCTATATGTTGCAACTACAAGAGCACAACAACAAATGCATATCGTTGACTGTATCAAATCTATGGATGAATATAAAAAACCATTAACCACTTCTTCAATCTATGAACGTAAAGGTTATACTTCTTGGATTTTACAATACTTTATAGAGAAACCAAATGAACTCTTTACGATAAAAGAAGTACATCAATTTTGGAACTCTACCCCTGTTCCAGTTACCACTGCACAAAGTCATGAAAAACTAATTTATCAGTTACCTAGCAAAAGCTTACAATTCACTAGTGCTACACAACATAAAACAAACGAAATTACATTCCAACTACAATATACCAAGGGTTCTCAATATGGTACCTATATGCATAAAATGATAGAATCCTTAAATTTTAACCAATGGGATGATGAAAACATAAAAAAAGTTGCGAATTCATTACAATTCCCAATTTCTAAATATGATATTCAAAAACTAAAAAACTTACATTCGAATCCTTTATTTCAAGAAGCTTTACAACATACATGTTATCATGAGCTTCCATACGTTGTACAAAATAAAGATGAGATTCTACATGGTTTTATGGACTTTGTATCTATTAGTGAAAATACAATTACAATCATTGATTTTAAAACCGATGCTCTCGATGATCCAAACGATTTGATTCAACGATATCGTGATCAATTATGTCATTACCATAAAGCAATGAGCATTCTTTATCCAAATCATAAAATTACATGCTACATCTATTCATTCCATTTATCAGAAATGATCATATTATAAAAATCCAGATTTTCATCTGGATTTTTATTATGATTCTTTTTCTACCAATGTTTTTATGATTTCTACACATCCTTCAATACCAAATGTACTAGAATTTAAAGATAAGTCATAGTTTTCTACTCTACCCCATTTTCGATCTGTGTAATATTCATAATAATTTGCACGATGTTTATCAATTTTACGTACAGAACTTTCTACATCTCTTTCATCCACTTCATATGATTTTACTGCACGTGTTACTTTATCCTCCATATTTCCATAAATAAATACATTTAATACATTATCATAATCTTTTAAAACATAGTCTGCACATCGTCCTACAATAACACATGGTCCTTCTTTTGCAACTTGTTCAATAACTTGTGATTGAACCAAAAATAAACGATCATTCAATGATAACTCAGTAATTGTTGATAATGGGCCACCTAAAGAATATCCCAATGCTCCAAATAAATGAAAACCTTTGCTTGTTCTAGCATCCTCCTCTTCAAATAACTCTTTATCAAATCCACTTTCTTTCGCAGCTATTTCAATTAATTGTTTGTCATAGAATGGTATATTTAACTGTTCAGCTAATTTTTTTCCAATTTCTCGTCCTCCACTTCCAAATTCTCTACTAATTGTAATTATGGTCTTTTTCATAAGGCTGACCTCCTAACTTTGTTATAATTATTATACTATCAAGTTTATATAACATCAATGTTTCCGCTTACATTTTGTGTAATTTTGATATGTTTTTTAAATTTGTTATCTGAATTTAAATTGTGGTAAAATAATATCATAAAAATTATTCTTCAACACATCCTATATACAAAGACGTATCCCATCAAACATGTTTTATATGAATATTATAGGAATTATGAAGATAATCAATTGGAGGAATTTATTATGAAAAAAATATATTACATAATTATAGGAGTTTTAGGATGCATTGTTTTAGGAACATTTATCTTAACTTCTTGTTCTACAAAAATTAGTAAAGACCAAGCAAAAGAAATTGCATTAAATGATTCTAAAGTTACAGAAAGTCAAATGACGGATATAACAATCCATGATGATGTAGAAAAAAATGAAAAAGTATATGATATTCAATTTCATACAAAAGAGAAAGAATATTCCTATAAAATAAGTAAAGATTCTGGAAATATCGTTCAATCAAAAGAATCTAATCTAAATACCACATCGTATTCAAACTCATTAAGTAAACATGCCACTATAACTGAAGAAGAGGCAAAACAAATTGCATTTAAACATGCAAAAGCTTCCCCTGAAGACGTTCAATTGTTTGAATGTGAAAAAGCTGTAGAAAATGGAGTTCATGTTTACTCCATTGAATTTTATTTAAAAAATAATGAATATGATTATGATATTTCTTGTAAAGATGGAGCTATTCTTAAACATACAATAAAAACAGAACCTGTTCCATCAAGCCAATTTAAAATTTCCATAAATAAAGCTGAAAAATCTGCTTTATCTCGTGTTCCTGGGGCAACAAAGCAAGATATTCATATTTCTAGTGAATTTCATAAAGACTTGCCTGTATACGATGGTACAATACGATTTAAAGGAATTGAGTATGAATTCAAAATGGATGCTATTACAGGTAATTTCATAGAATGGTCAAAAGAAATTGATGACTAGTCGAATAAAACTTTATATTAAAAATTCTCTATAAAAAAAAGATATAGTCTAAATTTAGTCCATATCTTTTTTTTTATTTTACTTATGTTGTTCTAAATATACCGCAAGTACTGCAATATCTGCTGGATTAACTCCTGATATACGTGAAGCTTGTCCCATTGTCATTGGTTGAACTTCATTTAATTTTTGTCTTGCTTCTAAAGATAAATGCTGAATATTTGAATAATCAAAATTCTCTGGCAACTTCATCGCATCCATCTGACGTAAATGAGATGCATCACGTTTTGCTTTATTAATATATCCTTCATATTTAATTTCAATTTCTACTTGTTGCATAATTTCATTTGAAAATTCTTTATTTAAATATGGTTGAATGTCTTTCATAGTGATTTTTGGACGTTTTAAAAGAACATTTCCTCGTACACCTTCTTTTAAAGTTTCATATCCTAATGCATTTAAATGTCTATTAATTTCTGATTTAGGAGTGAACTTAACTTCTTCTAAAGCTTGCATACATTCTTTAATCATTTCTTCTTTGTCCATAAATTCTTGATAACGCTCATTTGATATTAATCCAATTTCATGTCCATATGGAGTTAATCTTAAATCTGCATTGTCATGACGCAATAATAAACGATATTCTGCACGTGATGTTAATAATCGATAGGGTTCTTTTGTACCTTTAGTAACTAAATCATCAATCATAACCCCAATATATGCTTCATCTCTACTTAAAATAAATGGCTCTCTGTGATCAAGTTTTAAGACTGCGTTAATTCCTGCCATTAATCCTTGAGCTGCTGCTTCTTCATATCCGCTTGTTCCATTAATTTGTCCAGCTGTATATAAGTTTTCAACTAATTTATTTTCTAATGTTGGTTTACATTGTAATGGATCAATAGCATCGTATTCAATTGCATATGCATATTTTTTAATCACACAATTTTCTAATCCTGGAAGACTTCTCAACATTTTTTCTTGTACATTATGTGGCATAGAAGTTGAGAATCCTTGAATATATGTTGTATCTAACGATTCACTTTCTGGTTCAAGGAAAATCTGATGGCGTTCTTTATCCGCAAATCGAACTAATTTATCCTCAATACTTGGACAATAACGTGGTCCTACGCCTTTTACCAATCCTGAATACATTGCTGATTCTTGTAAATTATCTCGGATAATTTTATGTGTTTCCGGTGTTGTATATGTTAAATAACATAATGCTTGTTTTTCAAATGGACGAATTTTTTTTGTTAAATTTGAAAAACATATAAAGTCATCTGTACCGGGTTGTTTTTCTGTTTTTGAAAAATCAATAGATTCCGTTAAAATACGTGCAGGAGTTCCTGTTTTTAAACGGAATGTACGTATTCCTAAATCTCTTAAACTTTGAGATAAGTTATACGTTGTGGGTTCATCTTCTGGTCCACTTGGTGTTGATGTATGTCCTACTAAAATATTACTAGACATAAATGTTCCAGTAGTCATAATTAATGCTTTACATTCTTCTATATGACCATCTGCTTGTAAAACTCCTTTAATTTTTCCATTTTCTGCGATTACTTTTTCAACACACATTTCTCTTACTTCTAAATGAGGTTGATGTAATACCGTATTTTGCATGTATTTACGATACTCGATTTTATCTGATTGTACACGCAAGCATTGTACTCCTGGACCTTTCGTTGTATTCAACATTTTAAATTGTAGTGCTGTTGCATCCGCTGCTTTTCCCATTTCTCCACCAAGTGCATCAATTTCACGCACAACAATACCTTTTGCCGGTCCTCCAATACTTGGATTACATGGCATAGATGCAATCATGTCAATATGCATAGAATATAAAATCGTGTCTTTTTGTAACCTTGCACACGCTAAAGCTGCTTCTACTCCAGCATGTCCTCCACCAATAACAATAATATCTGCCATTGTAATTCCTCCTATCGCTTATAGCCACATTGGGGACAAATTCCACTTGCTCCCATAAGTGTTCCACATTTTGGACACATAACTTCTTTTTTTCTTATATCTTTTTCAAATTCCCCAATAAATTCTTTTTGAATTCTTTTTCTACGTAAATTCATATTCAATAAAATCAAATCTACAATGATACACAAAATACACAAAGCATATCCTATATACATTTCCATTTCATTTTTATTTATATTAGCTTTATATGTAACAAATCCACATAGAACTAAAGTTACTAAGACAAGAATAAACATTCCCCAATGCTCTTTTAAGCAAAGGTGTTTTTTTCGTTCCATCAAAACTCCCTCTTTCAAATCATAGTACGTTGTATATTATAGAATATTTTTCTATTAAATAACAGAAATTTATAAAAATGTTTCATATTCTCTTTAAATTTTAAAAAGGATACGCTATGCGTACCCCTTTTTAATCAACATTAATATATATAAATAGCATTCGATTTTTTCCACTTAAATCCTTTAGTACTTCGATTTTTGCATCTGGAAAATATTCTTTTGCTAAAGAAGTTAAATTTTCTTTTTGATTATATCCCATTTCAAATGCCATAAATGCTTTTTCTTTTAAGACCTTATGTGCATTTTCAAAAATAGAACGATAAAACTTCAAACCATCATCTCCACCAAATAATGCAACATGTGGTTCATAATCCACAACACTATGTTCCATCACTTCTTCATTAGGAATATATGGCGGATTTGATACTAAAATATCTAATTTTATATTACGATCAATCAATGGTTGTAACATATCTCCAACAACAAAGCTTACAATTGCATCATTTTTTTGTGCATTTTCTTTTGCAACCATAACTGCTTTTTCACTGATGTCACTTGCTAATACATGAAAATTTGGTTCTTCTTTTTTCAATGAAATCGCAATGGCACCACTACCTGTTCCAACATCTGCAACAGTCACTTGTTCCCCATTAAATATTTCATCATATGAAGCTAGTACATTTGCTACTAATTCTTCTGTTTCTGGTCTTGGAATTAATACATCTTCATTTACTTTAAAACGATATCCGTAAAACCACTCAAAACCTAATACATGACCTAATGGTTCTCCTGCAAGCAATCTTTGTAATCCTTGTTCAAATTCTTTTTCAATTTGTTCATCTACTTCTTGCTCATATTCCATATATAAATTGTGAGCTTCCATATTCGTTAACTCTAATAAATATAGAAGTGCAGCCTGTTCTCCACGATCTGCTTCCACCATGCGCTCATTTGCACTTTTTAATAGTTCTCTATATGTACTCATTCTTTGCTACCTGCAAGTTTTGCTTGTTGATCTGCAGATAATAAAGCATCCAATAAATCTTGCATTCTACCTTCCATAATACGATCTAATTGATTTACTGTATATCCAATACGGTGATCTGTTACACGATTTTGTGGATAGTTATAAGTACGAATTTTTTCTGAACGATCTCCAGTACCAATCTTACTTCTTCTTTCACTATCTTGTTCTTCTTCAATTTTTCTTTGATGTTCTGCATATACACGAGAACGAATTGTCATTAATGCAGTTGCACGGTTTTCATGTTGTGAACGACCATCCTGACATTTAACAACGATTCCTGTAGGTTTATGCACGATACGAACTGCAGAATCTGTTTTATTGATATGCTGTCCACCAGCACCACTAGAACGCATTGTTTCAATTTCCAAATCATTCATATCGATTTCAAACTCTTCTGCTTCAATCTCTGGAGTAACTAATACAGTAGCTGTTGATGTATGAACACGTCCCTGACTTTCTGTCTTTGGAACACGTTGTACACGGTGGCTTCCAGATTCAAAACGTAACTTACCATATACGCCATCACCTTTTACCATGAAAGAAACTAAAGAGAATCCTCCTGCATCACATGCATCCATTTCAATGATTTCAATTTTCCATCCTTGACTTTCTGCATATTTACTATACATACGATACAAGTCTCCAGCAAAGATATTTCCTTCATCTCCACCAGCTGCTCCACGAATTTCAACAATTGCATCATGATCATCGTTAGGATCTTTTGGAATTAATAAAATTTCAAGTTTTTCTAAAGCTTCTTGTACTTTAGGTTCTAATTCCTCGATTTCCATCTTTGCCATTTCTTTGATTTCTTTATCATCTTCTTTAAGCAATTCTTTTGCTTCTTCCAATGCATTTACTGTATTTTTATAATCTTCATAAGTTTCAACAACTTGCGTTAAATCAGCTTGTTCTTTACCTAATTTTGCCAATTCTTTATTATTTGATACGATTTCTGGTTGCATCATCAATTCAGTAATCTCATGATAACGGTTAACCATACCTTCTAATCGTTCAATCATAACACTCATAGAATAAAACCTCCTTATTATTCTTTTTATCTATTTATTGCATAAATATCCTTATATACTATATCATTGAATACAAAAATTGAAAAGGAAAATTCACGGTTTCTCTTTTCTTAACTTGATCCAATGAATCCAACGTTAATATATAATTAAAATCACTATATTTTCTATAATTTTACAATGTAATTGTGACATTAAACCACAAAAAAAAGAGGAAATCCTCTTTTTCTTTTTTTGTCTTATTTAAGTCCGTATTTTTTGTTGAATTTTTCAATACGTCCTTGAGCAGCAGCAAATCTTTGACGTCCAGTAAAGAATGGGTGACAGTTTGAGCAAGTATCAACACGCAATTCTTTAGCAGTTGAACCAGTTTCAAATTCAGCTCCGCAAGAAGTACATTTTACAATAACACGATTGTATTCTGGATGAATTCCTTTTTTCATATTTACTCTCCTTCCGCCTTGAACCTCCGGTGGGTCCAAAGTAAGTGCTATATCATTATAGCAACACTTTTTTCAATAAGCAAGTACTTATGATAAAAAATGTCGCATTTCAAACCAATTCTAATAGTTTTTTATTTATAGTTTACTGAAACACCTTTTTTTTGATATTTGTGATCTGCATACTTTTTAAAATAATCTCCTACAAAAGATTTCAATAACGATTCATCTACATAATATCTTCGCTCGGAATATGTTCCATTTTCATAATAATAAATAAATGCAATTTGTAGATTTTCATAGGAATTTGATGTATAAGAAAGTAATTTTTCATGTACATTTGCTGTATCCTTAAATAATTCATCCAAATCGTCTCCCTTAATTTCTATTGCATACACATCTTTTCCATATAACGGTTCATCATATTTATTTATTTGAACACGAACAGATTCTAAATTCTGCATATCAGGAACTTCTTTAATCATATGGAATCCCCTAGTTTGTACACAAGCATACCCAATACTATAACTAATTACCAACAAAACGGCAAACAACCCTATCATTTTAAAATTTAATGCTATTCTACGTTTTGAAAAAAATATCATAAATAGATATAACATAAATATGACTGTTAAACATACAACTACTGTAGTACCGCTTAAACTTAATGCTAAGAAAATAAGTCCTAAGGTGACAACTACAATAATATATGGATATCCTAATACAAAATCAGTTCTTTTCCCACTTGCCTCTGCCTTGCGTTTTGTAAAATATCGATAAGAAAGATACCACGCACCAATGGATAAAATAATCCAAAAAATATAACTTGTCCCATGATATACATAATGATTGCTTAGAATATCTTTAATGATAGAAAATGATACAAATGGAAGTGATGTATACTCAAGAAAATCAACAAACAAAGAATCTACTAACATTGAGATATAATTTCCAGTACCTAATACAAATCGCTCAATTTGAGTCCATAAAAAAGTATTTACTGCTGCATATATAATAAAAGGTGCTAATAAATGTCCACCCAATATAAACAATGTATCTAAAATATTATTACTTCGAATACATATAAAAGTTACAAGCATTTGCATACATATAATACTAAACAAAATAATTGATGGACTATATACATACCTTACCACCCAACTAAGACCTGGATGAATTGAATTAGAAAACAAACCGATATATAGAAAATAATTCACCAATACACAACTTATCACAACTATTAAATTATATAAGCTAATTGTACAAAACAGTTTTTCTCTTTTTATTGGTAATGAAAAATATAAATCACAACTCGTTTTATGATATAACATTTCAAACAAATATATAGGAAGTCCAATTGAAAATAATATTCCTATAATATTACTCATCACGATAACATACATAATACTAAAATCATCAGAACCGCTTGAATGTAATAATGCACCAATAAATGGTATACAAACAAACGAAATCATAAATAATAATATTAAAATACTTTTTTTACTTTTAAATAAATAGTTTAGATAATTTCGATCAATGATTTTATTCATAACTTCTATACCCCTTTCTTTCCATTTCATAAATAAATATTTCTTCTAAATTTACAGGTAATACTTCCATTAAAATAGGATTTAATGATTTTAAGTATATTTCAATTTCTTCTATATTACCTTTTACCACAATATTTACTACCTTTGATTGAATATTTATCGATAATAAATCTAAAGTATCAAACATGTCTTTAGACACTGGATTTGTAAAGGCCATCTGAATTTTATGAATATTCTCTTTAGCTTCATCTAAATTTCCACTTGTACTGATGGTATTATTTTCTAATATTCCAAATTGATCGCATATATCTTCTAATTCTCTTAAGTTATGTGAGCTAATAATAATCGTCATTTCCTTTTCTTCAATTAATTTTGTAATTGCTCTTTTAAATGTTAAACGCATAATAGGATCTAAACCATCAAAAGCTTCATCCAAAAATAAGTATCTTGGCGCAATTGCTAAAGCTATACAAATAAAAGATTGTCTCTTCATTCCTTTTGAAAAATTCGCCATTGGTTTCTTTTCATCTAACTTAAAGATATCTAAATATTTTCTATAAGTGGCTTCATCAAATTGGGGATACCATACTTGATAAAATTCCTTCATATCTTTAATTGTTGCATGAAAGAAATAGTGCGGATCATCGCTAATCATCAAAATATTCTGTTTTACTTCTGGATTTTCATACACTTCTTTTCCATCAAATAATATTTCTCCTACATCTTCTTTTAATATTCCTGTTAACAATCTTAAAAATGTTGATTTTCCTGCTCCATTAGGACCAATCAAACCAAAAACGCTACCATCTGGTATTGATAAATTTATATTCGACAACACAATATTTGCATCAAATTGTTTACATAACGATTTTATTTCAATCATAAATTTCCCTCCTTATATACATCTTTCACTACTTGAATCAAATCTTCTTCCTCAATATTATATTTTTTAATTTCTTGTACCTTTTTCTTGAACTCCTTCAACTTTTCATGACGTATTTGTTGATCTGTTTGATTATCAGACACATAACATCCCTTCCCTTTTACAGTATAAATATATCCTTGTTCTTCTAATTCTTGATAAGCTTTTGATACTGTATTAGGATTTACACCTAACTCAGATGCTAATGAACGAACCGATGGCAGTTTATCATTCGGTTGTAGAACTTCAATTGAAATAAACTCTAATATTTGTTTCTTTAATTGTTCAAATATGGGTGTTTTACTCTGTACATTAATTAAGAACATTCTGTCACCTCCGCTGTATTACTGTACTAATTACACTAATACAGTATAATACTTATGATCTTTTGTCAACACATAATAAAAAAACATGATGAATTTAATTATCATCATGTTCTTTCAATAGTTTTTTCACCATAATTAATCTAGCTACTCCCATTACGAATAATAGTACTCCTAGAATAATTAAAGTTATATTTTTTGTAAGTATTCCTTTTAATAAAAATGCAATTCCAACAAGGATTAATATTCCCGTTGCGCCATATAAAGAAATTATTTTTTTAGGATCCATAATTCCTAGCTTACTTTAGTACCATTTGGTAAATCTTTTACAATTGTTAAAATATCTAAGTCATTTTCATTACTAGCGCATAAAATCATACCTTGACTTTCTACTCCACGTAATTTAACTGGTTTTAAATTCGTTACAACAATTACTTTTTTACCGATAACTTCTTCTGGTTTAAAGGTACTTGCAATTCCACTTACAATTTGTCTTGTTTCTGTCCCTAAATCAATTTGTTCAACTAATAAGCGATCCGCTTTTGGATGTTTTTCAGCAGATACAATCGTTCCAACTTTTAATTCTACTTTTGTAAAATCTTCGATTGAAATTTCAGTATGTTCTTCTTTTTTTGTTTCTTTTGCTTCTTTTTTCGCTTCTTTTTGTGCTTTCTTAGCTTCTTTTTCTTTATCTTTTTGTAATTGTTCCATAAACTCTTTTGCATCAATTCTAGCAAATAAAATTTCTGGTTTAGGATCAACTGTATGACCACATTCTAAATTACCAAATTCTTCTAAACTTTCTGCATCTCTTTCAGATGTACTTAATTCATCTAAAATCTTTTCTGCAGTTTCTGGCATATAACTGCTTAATAATACAGCAGCAATACGAATACTTTCTAATAAGTTATATAAAACAGTTGCTAAACGATCTTTTTTACTTTCATCTTTTCCTAAAGTCCAAGGAGTTGTTTCATCAATATATTTGTTACAACGTTTTAGTAAAGTGAAAATTTCATCGATTGCATCTCCTACATGTAGTGTATTCATTTTTGCTTCTACACGTTTTGGAGTATCTAATGCAAGATTAATTAATTCATCATCGATTGGTTCTCTTTCAAGTGGATTTGAGATAACTCCATTGAAATATTTATTTTGCATAGAAATTGTACGATTTACTAAATTTCCTAATACGTTAGCTAAATCTGAGTTTACACGTTCAACCATTAAATCCCATGTAATTGTTCCATCTTGTGCAAATGGCATTTCATGTAATACAAAATAACGAACTGCATCGACACCAAAATAGTGTACTAATTCATCAGCGTAAATTGCATTTCCTTTTGATTTAGACATTTTTCCATCACCAACAAGTAACCAAGGATGTCCAAAAATCTGTTTTGGTAATGGTTGTCCTAATGCCATTAACATAATTGGCCAATAAATTGTATGGAATCTTAAAATATCTTTTCCAATGATATGTACATCTGCTGGCCAATATTTTTTATAGTTTTCCCCATGATTTCCATCTGCATCAAAACCTAATGTAGTAATATAGTTACTTAATGCATCAATCCATACATAAACCACATGTTTAGGGTCAAAATCTACTGGAATTCCCCATTTAAATGAAGTTCTTGATACACATAAATCTTGTAGCCCTGGTTTTAAGAAGTTATTCAACATTTCATTTTTACGAGATTCTGGTTGAATAAATTCAGGATGTTCTTCAATATGTTTAATAAGTCTTGGTGCGTATTTTTGTAAATTAAAGAAATATGCTTCTTCTGTTGCTTTTTGTACAGGACGTCCGCAATCTGGACATTTTCCATCAACTAATTGGCTTTCTGTCCAAAATGATTCACAAGGTGTACAATACATTCCTTCATATGTTCCCTTATAAATATCTCCTTGTTCATATAATTTTTTGAATATTTTTTGTACTTGTTTTTCATGATAATCATCTGTTGTACGTACAAAATAATCATATGATGTATTCATCATATCAAAATTCTTACGCACAATATCTGCTACATTATCAACAAATTCTTTTGGTGTTACTCCAGCTTCATTTGCTTTTTCTTCAATTTTTTGTCCGTGTTCATCAGTTCCTGTTTGGAAGAATACGTCGTATCCTTGTTGTCGTTTATATCTTGCAATTGCATCCGTTAATACAATTTCATAAGTATTTCCAATATGTGGTCTACCTGATGTATATGTAATTGCTGTTGTGATATAATATTTTCCTTTTTTACATTCTTTACACATAATTTAACCTCCTTAATAAAAAAACTTTCGCCAAAGGACGAAAGTTCGTGATACCACCTTTATTCATGTATTTTCATACACCTCAACATTGTTAACGCCAATGCTACGTTTTTTCTTAACTATTCAGAAAAACAGTTCCAGAGCCATTTTCTTTTTATCATCCCTATGAATTTCCACCAAACATTCACTCTCTATTAGTTCAAATAAAAGTACTCCCTCTATCTTTACCTTTACGCCTACTTATTATATAGAATTATTTGTCCATTGGCAATATTTTAAAAGTATATTTAACAAAAAAGGGTATTTCACTTTATGCGAAAACCCTCTTTTTATTATTTATTTGTATACATAAACATCTCAACAAGTGCTTCTGCATCTTTTGGACAATTACATTTCCCA
>RCNI01001185.1_pt1 | contig 14529 bp, 11 predicted proteins | sample 2041151 | NCBI WGS metagenome assembly RCNI01 (sample SAMN09708214, study PRJNA481090) | feces metagenome | isolation source: feces | place: Antarctica: Albino Rookery | reverse complement strand
TTTTTTATGACGTTCTAATCCATTTACCAATTCATCAATCGCTTCTTTCCCTAATGCAACATCCGCAAAACAAGTTGGAGCTCCTAAACTCTTGAAGAATTCCTCTGTCTTTTCAATTGCTGTTTCCACAATATATTCATCAGAGCCAACTAAATTCCAAACTCTTTGTCCATATTGAATTAGTTTGTCCCATTTTTGTTGCTTACGAACACGCATCATCGCAGGTAGAATGATCGACAAAGTACGTCCATGGTCAATCCCATGTACCAAAGTCATTTCGTGTCCTAGCATATGCGTCGCCCAATCCTGTGGTACTCCTGGTGTAATAAATCCATTCAAACCATTTGTTGCCGCCCACATGAAGTTTGCACGAGATGGATAATCATGATTCGTTTCATCAATGACTGTAGGTGCAATTTCAATCATCGTCTGCAAAATCCCTTCTGCGTAACGATCTTGAATCTTCGCATCAACCGGATAAGTTAGATAGCATTCCATCGTATGCACAAATGTATCAATGACGCCATTTACCAATTGACGTTTTGGCAATGTATAAGTCAATTCTGGTTCTAAAACGGAAAATTGCGGGAAACATAATGGATGATCGTATGCAATTTTTGCCTTTTTCTCAACAAATGTAATCACAAATCCATTGTTCATTTCCGAACCTGTTGCTGGCAATGTAAGAATTGTTCCAAATGGAATTGCTTTTGTGACTGGTAATTCTCGGCCTACTCCACCACCCATAATATCCATTGGATTTCCATCAAATACCGCTGCTAAAGACACAAATTTTGTCCCATCAATTACAGATCCACCACCAACAGCCAATAGGTAATTAAAGCCTTCTTGTTGAATCTTTTCAACAGCCTTCATAAGCGTCTCAAACGTTGGATTTGCTTCAATACCACCAAATTCGCCCCATTCACGATTGCCTAAGGCGTTTATAGCACGATCAAACGCTCCATTCCGTTTGACACTACCGCCACCATACATAACTAATACCTTAGCATCTTCTGGGATTTCAACATTGATATCTTTAATACGATCCTTACCAAAAAGAATTTTTGTTGGATTATGAAAATCGAAATTTCGAATACCTTTATCCATTACTTATACCTCCTAACTTAACTCATGTTAGCATAACAGGTTCTCTTTTTCACGATGGACGCATAAGTCCATTTGTAGATTCCGATCTTTCAAGATATTAATGACATATAGCCTTTTCCCATAAAACTAATGAAAACTCAAGAAAAGCGTTTCAATACACGTTTCCTTGAGTTTTTTAGTCTTTATTTGTGAATCATTTGATTATGCATCCAAATCAGGCATTTCTTCGAACTCTTCTTTTGATTCGAGTTTCACTTCGCCATCTGGATTAAACAAATACTCTTTGACCTTTTGGGTAATCTCATCGTCAATGTCTGGATTGTTTTTTAGATAAATACGAGCTGCATTCAACCCTTGGCCAATCTTATCGCCCTTGTAGGAATACCAAGCACCAGCCTTATCCATGATTTCTGCTTCAACCGCTAAGTTGATGACTTCATCAATATGGGAAATACCCTTACCATAGATCATGTTTACTAAAGCTGTCTTGAATGGTGGAGCGACCTTGTTCTTTACAACCTTAATGCGTACTACGTTACCAATCACTTCACCCATGTCCTTGATTTGTTCTCCACGTCTTACATCCAAACGAACAGAGGAATAGAACTTAAGAGCTCTACCACCTGGAGTCGTTTCTGGATTACCAAACATGATACCAACCTTTTCACGCAACTGGTTGATAAAGATTACCGTAGTCTCACTACGATTCATAACCCCTGCTAATTTACGCATCGCCTTAGACATAAGACGAGCCTGCAAACCAACTGAGCTATCACTCATTTCACCATCTAATTCTGCCTGTGGCACAAGCGCTGCAACCGAGTCGACCACAATCAAATCAATTGCCCCAGAACGAATCAATACTTCTGTAATCTCAAGCGCTTGTTCCCCGGAGTCTGGTTGTGACAAGATCAACTCATCAATGTTTACTCCAAGACATTGAGCATACAATGGATCAATTGCATTTTCTGCATCGATAAATGCACATCGACCACCAGCCTTTTGACATTGCGCAATTGCATGCAAGGCAAGCGTTGTCTTACCAGAAGATTCTGGTCCAAAGATTTCCACAATACGCCCCTTTGGATACCCACCGATTCCTAAGGAATAGTCAAGTGTTAAGGAACCAGAAGAAATCGCATCTACAGATACTGCAGCACGATCTCCAAGACGCATAATGGAACCTTTTCCATATTGCTTCTCAATAGACTTTAACGCCTCATCTAATAATTTGTCGCGATTCGCGTCCGTTGACTTTACAGTCGTTGTTTTTTTCTTTGCCATTTCTTACCTTCTTTCTCTACTTGCTTTATACGTAGATTTCTAAGAATATTTGCAATTTCTTATTTTGATTCGAAAATATCGCCCTTTAACTGATTGAAATAGGAAATACCCGAAGCCAATGATACAAACGCACTGAACCAAACAAGTACATCCGTTACCGGTAAACCCCATAGTTCAAATGGAAGATTATCCAATAATACAAAGCCAATCGTTGCCATTTGTAATACGGTCTTAATCTTACCTAACATCTGTGCCGATACGACTTTTCCATTGTTCGCCGCAATCATACGACAACCATCCACAACCGTATCACGACAAACCATGATGATAACAGGAACAGCAGGAATGATTCCCTTTCCTACAAATAAGATAAACATCGTTGTTGTAAGCATCTTATCCGCAATTGGATCTGCAAACTTACCAAAGGTTGTTTGTAAGTTATGCTTACGAGCAATCTGTCCATCAAAGTAATCGGTAATTGCCGCAATCAAATAAATCGCTAAGGCAATTAAATTGATACTTGATAGATTGACAGTTCCAATCGTATACACCGGTGGTTCAATTCCATATTGGGCATATGGGAAGATATACACCAAGATAATCACAGGGATTAAGATAATTCGAAAAATCGTTAATCGATTCGGTAAATTCATATAAAACTCCTTCTTTCTAATTTCTGACTGTTCCCACGGGCAAGCCCATGGGGTTCTGATTGACAAGTGTCGCTTGTAATCGTACATCATTTTCAGACTTTGGAGTTACAAGTATAAGTCTATTTAAATCAAAACTTTCATTACCAAGCAGTCAAACGACCACATTAGCGGTAAATTTCTGCTTTTCAGCAAGGAAGTACAGTCAATCTCCCTTGTGGCTTTTATTCCACACGCAAGCATGTGGGTTTTCGCCGCGATTTATAACGACACTATTATAGCACATCCTAATCTTCCCCTAACAAATGATAGACAATTTAAAAAAGGAAGAATCTTTCGACCCTTCCTTGAATCAACACACTCTGTAAGCCATGTTCTGTCTCTATAAAATAGATGGCAGCCATTTATCTCTGCACAAATGTGCACCTTCCTAATGCTTCAATTCGCCTTCGGAAACTCTCCTACCTAATTTTGGATTTCTCGCTTGCGGGGTTTATCTCGTTCCACTCATACAGTTTCCCATATGACTACGTCACTGTGACACCTTAAGGGCTAGCTTCATGGGTAAAACCTTTAGAAGTTCGCTCCGCCGTCAGTACAAGACTGCCTAGCCTTATTGATTAAACTAGCACAAACACTACCATCATCGCAGATGGTGCGAGCATGGACTTTCCTCTAAACACGTCAAGCGTGAATAGCGACTGCCCGAATGTATTGATCTATATCTTTAACGTGATTCGTTCTTCTTGGCAAATACTGCACTTTCCAAACGAGAAAGACGTTTCAGAATATCAACGTTTTCGCTTCCCTTACTAGCTGGAGTAGGGTTTTGTTCCATAGCACGAACCTTGCCTTCTACTTCAATCAGCTTTGCACGAAGAGACGCATTGGTACGTTCTAGCTCACCAATCTTCGTATTTAATTCCGAACTGATTTCTTGATACGTTTCATAATCTTCAATGATTAAGTCTAAGAAAGCATCCACTTCCTTGGCACTATATCCTTTGAAATCAATGTTAAATTGACGATTTAGAATGGATTGAATATCTAAATTCACTTTACCTGCCATCTTCTTCACTCCTTTGCACATCTAGGGTTGCTTGTTACAAGTATACCATACGAATAAAAAACTCGTATAGACTTATTTGTTGATTCGAATCGGTGAAATCGAAAGGATGGAAAATGGTTCCTTAAGATCACATGTTGGATGACTGCTCGCAACCGATATCGTAACCGGTCCAATTGTCTTTTTGAAATCCTGATTCAGTTTTCCAAGCACAACATATTGCACTTCCTGAAAGCATACATGGGTATCACTTTCTTCACCAGGATAGGCTTCAAACGGTTTTGTCACATCGATGCCACAAGATTCTAAGTAGTCTGTAAGCTTCTTATATTGGCTTTTTACACCTTGAATATACGCTTTACAATACCCACAATCACACACTTCTGCATCCTTTTGGTAATACAAGATCGTCTTGTCTAAATTCATAATTTCTCCAGTCGATTCTAATCGTTTTAAGTTCCGTGTTCTATTCTAAAGGATTTTCACAAACAAATACAATACATTGCTCAACAAATTTCCATAGAAAAAAGTGCTACAACAGCGTCATAGCACTTTCTGTCATTAGATTAAGATTTCAACGTCAGAGATTGGGTATGCCTTACATGAGTGAACATAACCGAACTTTTCGTCTGCACGTCTTTGTAGAGATCCTCTAACAAGATATACATCACCGCTAACAAGTTGAACACGGCATAGTGAACATTCACCACTACGGCAACATACGTTCATACGAATCTTGTTGCGTTCTAGTGTGATTAGTAGAGATTCTCCTGCTTTTCCTTCAATTTCTTGAATTCCTTGTGCAGAATGAACTGTAATCTTGAATGTTGTTTCTGGATCAAGACCTTCTGGCCAACCTGGTAATAGGTGGATGCCTTGGTTTTGAGAGAACATTTCACGACGAATCATCGCTGGACGAACACCTAGTTCTGTTAGAGACTTTTCAACAGAAAGGTTCATCACTTGTGGACCACATAGGTAGAACGTCTTGTCATCAAATGTCTTAACAAGTTCTTGTAACAATTCCTTTGTTACAAATCCCTTATGACCTGTCCAACCTTCTTCAGGTGCTGAGTAAACAAGATCATATGTGAAGTTGTCATACTTTGCATCTAGTTCTTCAAGATCCTTCTTGAAGATAATGTTGTCAGAGTTTGCAACACCATAGATTAAATGAATGTTACGATCTAGACCAAGAGAAAGCATTTCCTTAGACATAGAAACGAATGGAGTGATACCAGAACCACCAGCTACGAATACAACATTCTTGCTGTGGAAGACTGGATGGTAGTGGAATGTTCCAGCTGGACCATTTGCTTCTACGATATCGCCAACCTTTAATTCATCAACGAAGTAGTTTGATACAAATCCGTTGGAAGGAATCTTTGCAACTGTGATTTCATAGTAATCACGGCATGTGCTTGGAGAAGAAATGGAGTAAGGACGAGATGTACGAACACCATCAATTGTTACAAACACGTTTAGGTATTGACCAGATTCGAAGGAAGGTAAAGGACTTCCATCAACTGATGTCAAACGAATGGTACGAGAAATAGCTGTATTCATGTACGCTTCGCTTACCTTTAATGTTAGATTCTTATGAATCTTTTCAATAGTCTTCACAGTTTCCTGTGGAGCACTTGTATAATCAACACCTCTTGCACGAAGTTCTTTGATTTCATTTAGAGTCTCTTGACCCTTTTCCATACTCTTAATAATTGTTGTCTTCATATCAGCCATGATTACTTTGCCTCCTTAGCTAAGATTTTCTTGGCTACCTTGTAACCATAGATATAGTTTGGACCAAATCCACATGTATTTACCCAACCATTGGAAGATGTTAGGTTTTCGATAAAGTCTTCATTTGGGAAGAACAATACAGTTGATGTAACGTCTTGTTCGAATCCGTAGATAGCACCTTCTGGTGTATTTAGATAGCGCATATGTGTAAGTGGAGTAGCAACTTCCATTTCTTCAATATGGCTACGAATTCCAGGGAATCTCTTTTCAAGACGATCAACGATAATGTCAGCCATTTCATACTTTGTCTTGTAGTATTCTTCAGCAGGAACTTCCATCCAAGGACGACCATACTTTAGAGTACCAGCTGTAATAACTGTGGAACCTTCTGGAGATACCGCAGGGTCATCGATTGTATAACATGTTGTAACAAGTGGATCCTTATCTGGACAAATGCACTTCGAGTTATCGAATGCCTTGTTACAATCTGTTTCTTCATAGATCAAGTTGAAGGAATCAGTGAAGCCGATTTCTTCTGGAGTACAGTCAAGACCGATGAAACATGTCAAGGCAGAAATACCTACTGTGTAAGGCTTGAAGTAGTCAACTACACCAGCTGGACGATCTTCTTCCTTCACAAGCTTGAAGTATGTATCTACTAGAGAAATACCAGAGATGACATCCTTACATTCATAGACATTACCGAATTCATCGATAACACCAACAGCCTTGTTGTTTTCAACCATGATTTCCTTCGCAGCAGTATTGAACATAACAGTACCACCGTTCTTCTTAACTACTTCAGTAAGAGCCTGAGAAATCATTTGGCTTCCACCCTTTACATAGTAAGGAAGGTCATTGATATAAAGTGCTGTACATCTAGCTAAGATTGAGAATGGGAATCTTGCTGGTGGCATACCCATGAAGCACCAATAAATGTTAACTGCAAGACGTAGTTCATTAGACATGTTCAATTCATCAAGAACTTCATCTGTTGTCTTAAGCATGTACTTTGCAAGTGTTGGATACTTCTTTGGGAACAACTTCGAAGCCATGAACTTCTTGATTGCACCTGGTTCTTTTCCACCAGACTTGCTCATGCTCTTCATCATGTCTACTGTTTCATCATTGAACTTGAACACGATGTCATAATACTTAAGAATTGCTTCTTTTTCATTTGGGAACTTTTCAATTAAAGTTTCTTCACAACCTTTTCTGCTTGTTGGAAGAGAAATTTCCCCATTTGGAGTTACAACCTTATATAAGGAATCAATTTGAACCCAATCGATTTCATCGATAATTCCGTATTCCTCAAAGATTTCTCTCAATTCACCAGGTTTTTCTGCTGTACCTAATTGAGAAAGTTGGTGAAGTGCTACTTCGAACTCAAATCTTCCTCTTCTAAAACTTGTACCGCATCCACCAGGGATGTTGTGCTTTTCAAGCAATAGTACTTTTTTTCCACTAATTGCCAATTTTGCAGCTGTTGATAAACCACCGTTACCAGCGCCGATCACGACTGCATCAAACTGTTTTTTCATAATCTTTTTACCCTTTCACTTTTCCATTTCACCGAATGTGATTCTATAATAATCAAAACGCATCGGTTTGTCAATCTTTTAACAAAGATTTCTTTCTAAAATGAAACATCTCAATTTGTACCACAAAACACCAAACAACACAAACCACGAATCCCAAATAAAGCCAACACAAAGCCTAATTTACAAATATCTTACGAAATCATACAATACAAGACCATTCACCCTTGTAAGCCTTACCACAAACACGTACTCCTTTGTAAAAACTTCACAAGTCTTAATTTGTGATATACTTATCTTTGTAAAAAAGGAGACTTCCGAATGAATAAAATTACAAATCGTAAAAAACAAGCGATTGCCACAAAACTAAAAATCATTCAAACCGCTTTAGAGTTCTACAAGCTCTACCCAAGCGATCAAATAAAAGTCACAGACATCTGTGAAGAAGCCAACGTATCCGTTGGAGCCTTCTACCACCACTTTGAATCCAAAGATGCCATCATTGCCATCGCCTACCAATCCTTAGATGAACTCATCGTATCAAACGTGGAAGAACAACAATTCGACAACCACCTCGATCGATGCCTTGCGGTCTTCTTAGAAGCCACAAAAATCATCAACGAGTATGGTTATAGCTTTGTAGCATCGGCCTATAAAGTCATGTTAACAAACTTTGATCACTCCACCTTCTCAACCGCTCGTACCTCCTTCCAACTCATTGAACAATGCATCATAGATGCCATTGAAGAAAACGAAATCAAACCACAAGCCTCCACAAAAGACGTTGCCGAATACCTTATGGCAACCGGCCGTGGTGTGTTATTTGACTGGTGTTTACACAAAGGAAACTACGATGTCATTAACGCCATGGACGATGTCATCCGTTTAAATCTTGAAGGCTTTAAACACCAAGAAAACATTGCATTACCAACACTAAAGAAAGAAGCGCAATCTTAACGCTTCTTTTTCTTTTTACCAAAGAAAAAACGGTACCACGTAAGTACCGTCATCGTTTTATACTAAGAAATACATCGAAGCTAAAGCTAACAAGTTAATGATCATGAAGATCAATTGTTTCTTATCTTCTAGCATGCTTGTAACAAATGCTTCCCACTTTGTTCCTGTGAAGTATGTTTCAAAGTAATCCTTGTTGTAGATTTGAATAACCCCACCACCAAATGTTAAGGAGTAAGCACGCATAACCATCCAATATTCAGGACCATACACAAGACCTAGAATCACTGGAGTCGCAAGAATTCCTAAGTGTAAGAAGGCAACACCTGGCTTAAATTCAACCGCAACGAAGAACCAGTTCCAGAATGTATAAACTAATGCCCAAATCCAAGTAGCCGCAAATGCAACTTCACCAGATTCTGTAACTGCATAGTTGGTGTAGAAGTTTCCTTCAGTATGCCAAGTTGATGTCATTAATACCAATGTTACAATCAAACCAAGACCAACCATCGCGTTGTATTTTTTACCACGTTTGAAATCAACCATTGTTGCTTCAAAGACATTGACTGCCATAAATGGAAGAATGATCTTCGCAAATGTTTCACCAGACATCCAAATCCCAAGCACTGGCAATAGAATCAAGATACGTGTAATGATTAATGTAGATAGCTTTAATTTTTCAAAGAAGACTAACTTCAACGAAGCTAATACGATGATTGGCAAAATAACCGTCAATGGCAAGTTACCAGCCAATGGATGGAACACCGCAATTGGTGTAACCACTAGGAACAACAATGTAAGAAGGATTAAAATCACTGTCTTATGTTCCTTATTTTGTAGATATTGTTTCATAATTTCCCCCTATGAATCTTTACCGATTCGATTTACTTGCCCTCTTAAGCAAACCTTATTCGGTGAATGCTATTCTATACTATACCGCTATTCTTACTTTGTCAATCTTTTAACAAATAATTGTTTAAAGAATCACAACCATTTCACTTTCTAAAAAATCCTTAATCTTCACACATCCGTCAATCACTTGTATAATATAAGATATGGATGTGATCAAATGATAAAGTATCCAAACGGATCAAAGCGTCAATACAACACAATTCGGACCACAACGTCCAACCGTGGTATGACCTTAGAAAAAGAAATAAATGTAACAAATGACTACTATTTAGAACAAGATCTAGCAGTCATTCATAAAAAACCGACCCCAGTATCGATCGTAAAAGTCGACTACCCTGCCCGTAATAAGGCAAAGATTGTCGAAGCCTACTTTAAGGTACCAAGCACAACCGACTACAACGGTATTTATAGAGGTCGATACATTGACTTTGAAGCGAAGGAATGCGCCTCTTTAACAGCCTTTCCAATCAAATCCATACATGCCCATCAGATCAAACATCTAAAAGACGTAAAACGTCATGGAGCAATTACGTTTATTATTATTCGCTTCACAAAACTGGATGAAACCTACTACATCGACGCAAGTGAAATGATTGAATACATCGATACTTGTAATCGTTCCTCAATCCCATACACTTGGTTTGTTGAACATGGTACGATCATCCCTTACAACTACGTAAAACCCGTTGATTATATCTCTGTCATTAATCAACGCTATCCTAAAGGAGAATAGTTTATGACACAAAGAAAACCCGTGCGAAAGCCCCCGGTTAAGAAAAAACCAATTCAGAAAAAACGAAAAGTAAATCGTCGTAACCTTTGGACCATCATCCTTGCAATCTTCATTGCGATTGAATGCATCGGTGGAGCAACTGGTCTTGTGATGTGGGTTATGATGTCACAAGATAAACCAGAACTTCATGTAGAAGACTTCTTCTCTCCAGAAAGTTCAAAAATCTATGACCAAAACGGTGAATTCGTTGCCGATATTGGTATGCAACTACGTGACAATATCGCCTACAACGACCTATCCGAATGTGTCATCGATGCCTTTGTGGCAACCGAAGACTCTAGATTCTTCACCCATAACGGCTTCGACGATGCCCGTTTTGCCAAAGCAATCTTAGAAAACTTAAAATCCAGAAAGTTCTCCCAAGGTGGTTCCACCTTTACCATGCAGCTATGTAAATTAACATACTTCCAAAATGATAAAACCGGAGAACGCGCTAAGAAATCCGTTGAGTACAAAGTTCAACAAATCACCCTTGCTCGTGAACTTGAAAAACAAGCCGACAAGAAAGCCATCTTTGAACTCTACTTAAACAAACTAAACTTCGGCGGTAACCGCAATATCCGTGGAATCGAAAAAGCCGCTGAATACTATTACAACAAATCTTGTAGTGAATTAAACCTCCCAGAAGCAGCGATGCTTGCTGGTGTTATTAACTCACCTTACACCTACGACCCACATAACTTCTTAGACTATGCAACTTCAAGAAGAAACACGGTTTTATACCTCATGCAACGCCATGGGTATATCACAAAAGAAGAAGCCAAACTTGCAAAAGCCGTCAAAGTCGAAGACACACTTGCAGATCCAAACGCTTCCATTGGTCGCAACGGCAATGCCTTTGCATACCAATCCTACATTGATACAGTCATCAATGAAGCAACTGATCTAACCGGCTATGACCCACTTACAACCGCAATGGACATCTACACCTTCTTAGACCGTAAGACACAAGCCCTTATGGATTCCATCCAAGAAGGCAAACAAGAAAAAGTCCCATTCCCAGATGACTTAATCGAATGTGGAATGATCTCTTGTCGTAATGCGACCGGTGAAGTTGTGGCTATTGGTGGAGGAAGAAACTATGGTCGAGGTGGCGCAATGTTACTAAACCACGCAACCCAACAATACAAACAACCAGGTTCTTGTATCAAACCAATCATCGACTACGCACCAGCCTTTGAATATCTAGGTTGGGCAAGTGACCATGTCGTATTAGACCGTCCTATGGAATATCGTGGAACAGATATCGTTATTTCCAACTCCGATGGAAAATACCACGGTCAAGTTCCAGTGAAATACGCATTAGCAGTTTCCTTGAACATTCCAGCCATCGATGCCTTACAACAATGCATCGACAAAGTTGGCTATCAAACCATGATGAACTACATCAATGGCTTCAACTTCTCACAAATCAATGAATCTACATTTGACTTAGGCTATGCCATCGGTGGATCTAGCTTTGTGGCTTCTCCTGAAGAAATCATGGCCGCAAGTGCATCAACCATGAATGGTGGATACTACATCAAACCACACACCATCGGTAAGATTGTCTTCCGTAATGGACTCATTCCACCAGTTGAACCACAATACGAAAAGAAACAAGTCATGAGTGATGCGGCAGCTTACTTAACCGCTCAACTCACCTATGAAGCTGTCCATACAGACCACTTCAACTTCTTACAAATTTTGCAACGTCCATACCCTACCTATGCAAAGTCCGGTACATCCGACTGGGGAACACATGGACAACAATATGGCATTCCATTAATGGCCGCTAAGGACAAATGGAACATCACCCAAACCGTAGACTACACAACCTGTGTCTGGGTTGGATATGAAAAAGGTGTCAAAGACAAAGGCACCTACTTCACAAATGCCAAACAAAACCTAAACCTACAAGGAAACATTGGTTCTTTAGTCTTAGATTCTCTAACCGGTGATACAACTCCTCAAGCTGTACCACGTCCAGAATCCGTTACAAACATTACCCATATCCTAGGAACCTTCCCTTATGCAGAACCAGTTCCTGGAATGGATGAAAGCTTAATTACAACTGGAGAAATCAAAAAAGATTCCGCCAAACTTGTACAAGCAGATCTAGTTGCAGTAGATAAACTTGCATCCTTCGATGCGTCTATCGATAGTGACAAGAAACTAAAACTCCACTGGAACCCATATCCAGATCCAGAAAAACTTACCGTCGCTCCAAACACCATGGATATCTCGCTATACCATGGCGATACAAAAGTGATGGAATACTATGGTAACCGCATGTTTGATTACTCTTGGATCTTTGGCCCAATTCGATACAAAGCCAAAGTCATTCAAAACGGTGAAGTAAAAGCCACGATCGTTACCGAAAACAACGACCACGAACAAGTGATCGACGTAACACCAGGTACACCAATCCAAGTCATTGGGTACTACGGCTTTGAGTCAGGCGATGATCAATCCAATGAAATCCCACTCAACTTAACCGTTCCAGAAGAAGTCAAACCAACTGTTGAAGAATCAAACAAGAATGAAATCGAAGTCAAAGTCGATGACAAACCAACAACAGAAGAAACCGTTGTAACAGTTGAATAAAAACCAAAGACAGAACACATATTGATTGCACATGCAGTGCATCGTACGTGATTCTGTCTTTTTCGTTTTCCAAATCTAGAAACGTTCTAAAACACATAAAACGGCATAGAATCGCTTCGGCTCTCCAAAATCGGCGGGGGACCATGTTCGCGGGGGACCTTCGTGGGGGACCTTCGCGGGGGACTAAATTTCCTATTAAAAAAGCAACCGAATTAATGCATTCGATTGCTTTTTATCACCTTCATTCCTATGATTGTATTAAGCCAGTCAAGGTAATGAAAATGATAAATCTCATCAAAGAAATCATATCATTAAATGATGATAATGTCGAAATCATTGATTATGAGGAAACTGCCGACTCACTCGTCATAATCCTTAGATCAAAGAAGACAATTATGATGTGCCCTAATTGCAATACCAGAATGAGATCGAAAGGTATTGAGAGAAAAGTCGTAAACCATCCAGTGATGCAAAATGGGAAGCGAGTTGTGCTACAAATCATGCAACGCAAATGGCACTGCCCAAATGTTGAATGCAACTGCTACACTAGAGACACATTCAACTTCATCGAGCCAATGAAAAGAAACACCACTCTAGTACCATTCGCAATACTGAATGATCTGAAGGATATTAATCTATCTGCAAAACAGGTTGCCGAAAAGAATAACGTGTCTGACACCTATGTGCATTCTATTTTCATGCGCTACGTCGATCTGCCTAGACTCCCTCTTGGTGAAATAATTTCAATCGACGAAGTCTATATGAAGTTCAATAATCAAGATAAATATGCACTAGTCATCATCGATTTTACCTCCGGTGAAATAATCGATATACTCCCTAACAGATTAGAAAAAGATACGAGTAGTTACTTCCTTAGTATCCCTCTATCCGAAAGAAAACGCGTTAAATATCTCGTGTGCGATATGTACAAGAGCTACCTTAATTATCCTAAACGATTCTTCCCAAACGCTACGCTAATCATCGATTCTTTTCATGTTATCCAGCTTTTCACAAAAGCAATCGTCATTATGCTTAACAAGAAAGCTAGTGATATCCGACAGAAAATTGATGTATTAAACAAAAAGGAAGTGAAAAGGTACGCCGACACAAACGAAATCAGGCGCTTAAAAGATGATCTTTATATCCTACACAATTTCAGATGGGTTTTGCTAAAGAATAAGGATGACATCGAGTATTCTGATACACCACGTTTCAACCAACACTTCAAACAATACCTCACAACAAAGCAACTTGAGTTTAAGTTCTTTGAATTGGATAAACACTACGAGGAAATTCGTGATCTCAAGGAATTGTATATTAGGTTCAACAAAAAACACGTCAATGATTTGTACGGTGCAGCTCAGGAACTACGAGAATTAATTGAAATCTACCAAGATTGCAATTACTCGATGTTCAAAAGAATTTCTCAAACATTAAATGAGAATTTTGATGCAATAGTAAACTCATTTACCTACATTGAAAACGCTAAAAGAAAGACAAGAAACGATAGTTTAACAAGAGTTTCAAATGGCTTAATGGAATGCAATAACAACGTGTTCAAGAATTACAAAAGGCAATCTAAAGGTGTCGAAAACTTCCCTTACACTAGAAATAGAGTTCTATGGGCAACGAGAACTAACCCAGCAATGCGTGCAGTACCTAAAGATCCAGCCGAAGTAAAAAGTACCGGAAAACCCCGCGGTAAGTACAACAAGAAAAAATAACTAAAATGTAGAAAGGAAAGACTGGCTAAACAAAAAGTGTATCACGAAGATACACTTTTATTTATGTAGGTCCCCCGGGAAAGTCCCCCGCGGATGAAGCCTAATTATTCATTAGTCCCCCGCGAAGGTCCCCCGCGGAGTTTGCTAAATCCCCCGAAAAGTTTGGAGACCC
>RCNI01001182.1_pt1 | contig 14541 bp, 12 predicted proteins | sample 2041151 | NCBI WGS metagenome assembly RCNI01 (sample SAMN09708214, study PRJNA481090) | feces metagenome | isolation source: feces | place: Antarctica: Albino Rookery | reverse complement strand
TGGACAAGGCCTGCTATTTTGTGGATTTGCCGGGCTACGGCTTCGCTAAGGTTTCCCAGGCGGAAAAGGCTCGCTGGGGCAAACTGATGGAAGATTATTTTGCGGCGGATCGGATCAATCTCGGAATCCTTATTGTGGATTCCCGGCATCCGCCCACGAATAATGATATTACCATGGCTCAGTGGTTTATTGACAGCGGCTGCCCGTTTTTGGTTGTGGCAAACAAGCTGGACAAGCTCAAAAAGAGTGAAATTGAGAGCAATTTGCAGACCATCCGGGAAGATCTGGAACTGCCGGAAGGCTGCCCGGTTCTGCCTTTTTCCGCAGAAAAGGGAACCGGTCGGGAAGAGCTGATCCGTTACATCCTTGCAGCGGCCCAGTAAGCCATTTTGCAACAAGCTTCATAAAGCAAAATCCCAAAGCGAATGACAAAAAGTTAGGCAATATTTCAAAGTAAATACTGTTCAAGCTACCGAAAAGGCTTGCTGTCTGTGTAATGCAGATGGCAAGCCTTTTTTGTCTTGATTTGTAATTAAAAAGTGCAGTCTCACGGCACGAAAGCATTGCATATCCTATTGGCTTCTATAACCAATTTCACCATATATCTCCGAACAAAAAAGCCCCCTTTGTCAGGCAGAATACCATACTGCCCAACAAAGGGGAAAAATTTTTCTGTGGGATTTCTTTATGCGTCAATCACTGTTCGTTCATGGCTTCTTTGAGAGCCTGAGCCAGCTGATCGGGGCAGGAAGTGGATTTGGGTCCGCAGTGAATACCCTCGACCTTAGCGATGACATCCTCAACCTTCATTCCATCAACGAGAGAGCAGATGCCCTTCAGGTTGCCGTCACAGCCGCCTACGAAGGAGACATTCTTTACTCTGCCGTCCTCAATTTCAAAGAAGATCTGTCTGGAGCAGGTGCCCTTGGTTTTGTAAGAATACTGCATGATGATTTTTCCTTTCTGTATTTCGTTCCGTCGGCTGTCCATGCAGTCCAACGGGAGGCGCAGGGCATATCAAAAACTGTCTGCGGAGGCAGAAAACGACACAAACATCCGGTAAATTCTAGAAAAGTACCAAATGTGCCTGACCTCAATGGTAAAATTCTTTACGGTGGATATTATATGATAGAATCTTTTATTGTGCAAGAGAGAAAATTCACAGATTTTAATTATTAAGAAATAGTAAAATTTATCTAGTTAAGCAATGAGTTATAGGGGAAAAACGGCAGTTTTGTTGACATTTGTTGCATTGTGTAGTATACTAGCTATGTTTGTAAATTAAAAAATGCTATGCCCATTAGGCAGAAAATATTAAAAATATTCTGATTTTTAATTGGAAAGGTCATATATTTATGCATAAAATTAAAGAGACCGAGAATCTGGACTGTAAGGTAAAAGCCCTGCTGATCGGCACTCTGGATGTGATTTCAATTCTCGGTGCATATTTCTTTGCACTGCTGCTGCGGTTCGATTTCCAGTTTTCTTTGATCCCACTGGAATATCTTAACGGATACTGGAATTCCATGCTGTTTTGGTGCGTTGCCGGCGTTTTGGTGTTTTACTGCTGCAGCCTCTACCGCAGCATTTGGACATTTGCGGGACTGCCGGAGCTTTGGATGATTGTTAAATCCTATCTGATCCTGATTCCGGTGCATTTGGTTTATGTTTTAGTCACCAAGCTGGATATGCCGAAATCCTATTATATTATGGGCGGCGTGCTTTGCTTCTGCCTTACGGCAGTGATCCGCTTTGCGTATCGCTTCCTGGTTTATAGAGTCGCCCTGACCACGAACCGTACCAAAGGAAAGCCCATGGAGCGGATCATGGTAATCGGTGCCGGTGCTGCCGGTCAGATGATCATTAAAGACTTGCAGCAGACGAACCAGATCAGCACAAAGGTTTGCTGCGCCATTGACGACAATCCCAACAAGCTTGGACGGCTCATTGAGGGCGTTGAAGTGGTGGGTAACCGCTATGATATCGTGAATAAGGCAAAATCTTTCCACATTACTACTATTATCTACGCTATCCCCAACACAACTTTGGCAGAGCGGACAGCCATCCTCAATATCTGCAAGGAGACAAACTGCCGCCTTCAGATCATTCCCGGAGTGTATCAGTTGGTGAATGACGAGGTTCGTGTCAGCCAGTTGCGGGATGTGGAGGTTACGGACCTTTTGGGCAGAGAGCAAATCCGTGTTAACAATGACGAGATTCTTGCGGATATTGCCGGAAAGGTGATCCTTGTTACCGGCGGCGGTGGTTCCATCGGCAGCGAGCTGTGCCGCCAGATTGCCCGTTCCAATCCCAAGCAGCTGATTATTTTCGATATTTACGAGAACAATGCCTACGAAATCCAGCAGGAGCTGAAGCGGGAGTATCCCCAGCTGAATTTGGAGACGCTCATCGGCTCGGTGCGCAATACCAGCCGTATCCATTCCGTTATGCGCAATTTCCGACCGGATATCGTGTTCCATGCGGCGGCGCACAAGCATGTGCCCCTGATGGAGGACAGCCCTAACGAGGCAATCAAAAACAATGTCCTCGGAACTTATAAGACCGCTGCAGCGGCTGCCAAATTTGGCGTTAAGAAATTTGTGCTCATTTCCACAGACAAAGCGGTGAATCCCACAAACATCATGGGCGCCAGCAAACGGCTGTGCGAAATGGTAGTACAGATGATGGACAGAAGCAGCCCCAATACCAGTTTTGTGGCTGTGCGGTTTGGCAATGTTTTGGGAAGCAACGGAAGCGTGATTCCGCTTTTTAAGAAGCAGATTGCTGAGGGCGGTCCTGTTACCGTTACCGACAAGCGGATTATCCGCTACTTTATGACGATCCCGGAAGCTGTGTCTCTTGTTTTGCAGGCATCCTACTATGCCAAGGGCGGCGAGATTTTCGTCCTTGAAATGGGTGAGCCTGTGAAGATTGATGACATGGCGAGAAACTTGATCCGTCTTTCCGGCTATACCCCGGATGTAGATATAAAAATTGAATATACCGGACTGCGTCCGGGCGAAAAGCTCTATGAAGAAATGCTTATGAGCGAAGAAGGACTTCAGGAGACGGACAATAAGCTGATCCATATCGGTAAGCCTATTGAAATGGATGACGAGTGGTTCCGTAAGAAAATTGCAGAACTGGATATCGCTAGCCGACAGGAAAGCGATAACATTAAGCGGCTCGTTTCCGAAATTGTACCCACATACCATTACACACCGCAGACATAATTCTGACGGCAGACACGAAACAAAACATTTTTAATAATGAGGTGTTATTTATGGAAGTATTGTTTTCACCACCTGACATAACTGAAGAAGAAGTGCAGGAAGTTGCAGCAGCTCTGCGTTCCGGATGGATCACCACCGGCCCCCGTACGAAGGAATTTGAGCGCAGAATCGCTGATTTCTGCGGCACCGAGAAGGCTGTTTGCCTCAATTCTCAGACTGCCTGCGCAGAAATGGCTCTGCGTGTTTTGGGCATCGGCCCCGGCGACGAGGTCATTGTCCCTGCCTATACCTACACCGCATCCGCATCCGTTGTGTGCCATGTGGGTGCCAAGCTGATTCTTGTGGACAGCCAGAAGGATTCTCTTGAGATGGATTATGATGCCGTTGAGGCTGCCATCACCGAAAAGACCAAGGTTATTATTCCCGTAGATCTGGCCGGTGTTCCCTGCGACTACGATCGGGTTTTCAAGATTGTCGAATCCAAACGGAACCTTTTCCACGGTGATACTGACATCCAGAAGGCTCTGGGCCGCATTGTGGTTATGACTGATGCTGCTCACGCCTTTGGTGCAAAGTGGCATGGTCGCCCTGTCGGAAGCATTGCCGACTTCTCCGCTTTCTCCTTCCATGCGGTGAAGAACCTGACTACTGCTGAGGGCGGTGCGCTTACCTGGAGAAATATCCCCGGTATCAGCAACGATGATATTTACAAGAAGCTCCAGCTTCTGAGCCTCCACGGTCAGTCCAAGGATGCTCTGGCAAAGAACCAGCTGGGTGCTTGGGAATATGACATTATCGGCACCTGGTTCAAGTGCAATATGACGGATGTGGTCGCCGGCATTGGCCTTGCTCAGCTGAAGCGCTACGCCGGTATTTTGGAGCGCCGCAGAGAGATTATCGGCCGTTATGATGCTGCCTTTAAGCCTCTGGGTGTAGAGGTGCTGTCTCACTTTAACGATGAGCACCAGTCTTCCGGTCACCTGTATCTGACCCGAATCCCCGGCATTACAGTTGAGCAGCGTAACGAGATTATTATCCGCATGGCTCAGCAGGGAATTGCCTGCAATGTTCACTATAAGCCGCTGCCTATGCACACCGCCTATAAGGAACTTGGTTTTGATATTCGCAATTTCCCCAATGCATATGACCATTACGCCAACGAAATCACCTTGCCGCTCCATACCTGCCTTACCGATGAGCAGGTGGCTTATGTGATTGAAAACTACTGTGCAATTGTGAAAGACTATATCAAATGATGCTGAAAGACTGGAATGAGCTTCCCGAAGCTATGCAGCGGGAAGAAGTTAGACCCTATTATGCTGCCCTTGCTGCCCGTAAGGGCAGCATACTGGCGAAACGGGTTTTTGATATTATCGTTGCTTTGATCCTTTTGATTCTGCTGAGTCCGGTTTTTCTGATTCTTGCGATAGCCATCAAACTGGATTCTCCCGGCCCGGTGTTCTACCGGCAGGAGCGGATCACCCAGTATGGACGGAAATTCCGTATTTTTAAGTTCCGTACCATGGTCAGCAATGCCGACAAAATCGGTTCTCAAGTGACGGTGGGCAACGATTCCCGGATCACCCGGGTGGGACACTTTATTCGCCATTGCCGTTTGGACGAAATCAGCCAGCTGTTAAATGTACTGGACGGTTCTATGTCTTTTGTGGGCACCAGACCTGAGGTTAAGAAGTATGTGGATGCCTATACACCGGAGATGATGGCGACGCTTTTGCTGCCTGCCGGTATTACCAGTGAGGCCAGTATCCGCTATAAGGATGAGGATAAGCTGCTGGATTCGGCTGATGATGTGGATAAAGTGTATATTTGTGATGTTTTGCCCGGAAAAATGAAGTTTAATTTGGATTCTGTGCTGCATTTTAGCTTCTGGGCGGATATTCGTACCATGTTCCGCACAGTTTTTGCAGTGCTGGGCAAGGATTATTGAGAATTTCCACAGAAATGGATTGGCTTGGAGAATATGATCCTCTTCCTTTTTCGGGGCAGAGGCGTTTAAGTTTAAGGATAGATCAGTATGGAAGAAACCAAAAATCAATATGATATTCATCAGATCCACGAAAAATTGCTGGAGATTCTGGTGTATTTCCGAGACTTTTGTTACAAAAACGACCTGAAATTTTTCCTCGCCGGCGGCACATGCATCGGTGCAGCTCGTCATCAGGGCTTTATTCCCTGGGATGATGATGTGGATGTTTTTATGCTCCGTGACGACTACGAAAAACTGCAGAAGCTGTGGGAAGAAAAGGCGGATACCAGCCGGTACAGCGTTGTACGCTCCGACGATAAAATCAACATCCACCATTCTGCCACTGAGATCAAGGACAATAACACCACTTTTATCAACAGGCACAGCGTGGATCTTGATATTCATCAGGGAATTATGATTGATGTGATTCCTTTGGATGCGGTGGCGCCTACTGCTTTTTCACGCTTCACACAGGCAATTTACTCCATGTTTTACTGCCTGTTTAATTTCCAGCGCCTGCCTGAGCACAAAGGGAAGCTTACTTATTACGGCTCCAAAGTGGGACTGGGTTTGATTCGCTCCTTTAAGATGAGATATAAGATCTGGAAATTCTGCGAAAAGAAAATAGCAAAATATTCTCTGAAGAACTGTACCCATGTGGCGTCTTTTGGCGAGGGACTCACCATTCTGAAACAGCGCTTTCCTGTGGAGTGGTTCTCGGATATGAGTGTCACCCTTCCTTTTGAGGGATATGAAATGCCTGTGGCACATGACTACGATTCTTATCTTACCATTTCCTATGGTGACTACATGACACCGATTCCGGAAGAGGAGCGGGTATTCCGTCACGATATCTACTTCATGGATCTTAACAACAGTTATAAAAAGTATAAAGGCATCAAGTACTGTGTTCCTAAGGATCACAAGTAACATTGCCAAAACGGAGGGGTTAGAATATGTCCGGTTTCCTTTCGGAAGCTTTTTCCACGAGAAAAGCCATGCAGAATGCACCGACCATGGACTATATGCACGAGCTGACAGACGAGGAATTGAAAGGGCTTCAGCAATGCTTTTTGGAAATGCTGAAGGATATCATTCGGGTCTGTGAGGAGAATAATATTTGCTACATGGCAGCCGGCGGCACGGCGCTGGGCTCCATTCGTCACAAGGGCTTCATTCCTTGGGATGATGATGTAGACATTATCATGCCTCGGGAAGACCTCAACCGTTTTGTGTCTATTTTCTCGCAGACTCTGGGGGATCGCTATGAAATGACTTCTCCTAATTCTCCGTACCCGCTGGAGAGTATGATCACAGCAGTCTACAAGAAAAATACATTAAAAACGACTTTCAATGCCTACGGTACACCTTTCCCCAAGGGAATTCATATCGATTTTTTCCCCATTGAATCCATCCCTGAAAACAAACTGGTGCGTACCTTCAAGGGAATTACGGCAATGGGGCTCCAGTTTATTGCAGTTTCCTCGCTGATGTATCGTTTCAATTCCAAGGAAAAGAAGGCATTCCTCTGCCAGACTACCCCGGGTAAGATTAACTATTGGCTCCGGGAAACAGTCGGCTTCCTGTTTTCCTTCCGCTCCTACGAAAAGTGGGGCAATTTGTTTGACCGTTTCGTAAGAGGAAAGAAGGATACCGGAATCTGGACGGTGCCTACGGATTTCCGCCACTATTTCGGCCACGCCATGCCGAAGGATGTTTATTTCCCGCCCATCAAGGGGCAGTTTGAGGATATTACCATCAATCTGCCCCATAACCCCGATGAGTACCTTAAAAATCAGTACGGCGATTACATGAAGATTCCCCCGGTGGAGGAGCGGGAAAAGCATTTGTCTGTGGACTTCTGCTTGGATGTGACTGCCCGGGAGAAGCAAAAAGTCTGAAAGCAAGGATGTGAAGCAATGGAAGCGTCTCAGATCGATATTGTGATCCCTTGGGTAGACGGTGCAGATCCGCTGTGGCGAAAAGAGCGGGCGCGCTTTACGGCAGGGAGCTCCTGCGACAATGATGAAGCACGGTTTCGGGACTGGGATGTGCTTCGCTATTGGTTCCGTGCCATTGAAAAAAATGCACCGTGGGCAGGGAAGATTCACTTTGTCACATGGGGACATCTGCCCGAATGGCTCAATACCGACAATCCCAAGCTTCACATCGTAAATCACAGGGATTTTATCCCGGAAGAATATCTTCCCACCTTCAGTTCCCACACAATAGAGCTGAATATGCACCGAATTCCCGGACTTTCCGATGAATTCCTCTATTTTAACGATGATGTTTATCTTTTGGAGCCGTCCCGGGAATCTGACTTTTTCCGTAATGGGATGCCTGTGGACTCCGCTGTCTGCGGTGTTATCAAGAACGGCGGAAAAGAAAACTTTATGCCCTATATCATGTTGAATATGATGGGCATCATCAATTCAGATTTTTCAAAGCGGGAAGTGCTGAAGAAAAACTGGAAAAAGTGGTTCCGTCCGACCTACGGAAAAGGACTGCTGATGAACCTCTATCTGGCACCGTGGCCTATCTTTACAGGCTTTCGGAATTATCACACCTGCATTCCTTATCGAAAAGACACCCTGCAGGATGTATGGGATAGGGAATTCGAGGCTCTGGACCACACCTGCCGGAATCGTTTCCGCAGCAGGGAGGATGTGAACCAGTACATTTTCCGCTACTGGCGTCTGGCCAAGGGTGAATTTGTTCCCGGAAAGCCAAACAGCACATATCTCACCATCGGCAGTGAATCCATGGAGGAAATATCCCGGATTGTAAACAGCCATAAATATCAGGTGGTCTGCATCAATGACGATCCCATGGGATTCGACTTTGATACCGAAAAGGCAAAGCTCATTGACCTGCTGGAAAAACTTCTGCCTGAGCCTTCTTCCTTTGAAAAATAGGCGGCGTTTTCTGCCCCTCTGGAGATAATTTGACTATGAAATTAGCAAGAACGAAAAACACAGTTCGGAATATGGCTTGGGGCATGATTTATCGCCTTGTGACTCTGCTGGGTCCCTTTGCGGTGAAGACCATCCTCATTCGGAAGCTGGGACTGGAATACAGCGGCCTCAGCAGTCTGTTTACCTCTATCCTTACGGTTTTGAACCTTGCCAATCTCGGCTTCAGCAGTTCCTTGGTCTACACCATGTATCAGGCGGCGGTGGACGATGACAAGGAAAGATTATGTGCGCTGCTGAATTTTTACCGCCGGGTCTATCGAATCGTGGGCTTCGTAATCCTGGGATTGGGGCTTGCCATCATGCCCTTCCTGCCGCATCTGGTGCAGGGGGATATTCCGGCGGATGTAAATCTTTATACTCTGTTCCTGATTTATCTGGCGGAGGCAGCATTGGGATATCTGATGTTTGCCTATGTCATTGCAATTTTTGACGCTTATCAGAGAAGCGATGTGACCATGAAGGTTATGACCATTCGCTTTGTGGTGCAGTACGGACTGCAAATCCTTTCTCTGTTTCTTTTTGCCAATTATTATGTTTATATCGCCATTTTCACGCTGATGGTGATTCCTAACAACATAATGAACTACTTTGCGGCCAGAAAGCTCTATCCCGACATTACCTGCGAGGGGGAGCTGGATGATGCTACCAAGAAATCTATTTACCACCGTGTGTTTACACTCTTTGGTCATAAAGTAGGCAATACGGTGCTTGTAAGCATCGACAGCGTGATTATTTCCGCATTTTTAGGCCTGCGGATTTTGTCTCTCTACAGCAATTATTACTATATTCTCACGGCCGTGAATGCCTTGGTTGAAATCGTTACCAATGCCAGCATCGCCGGAATCGGCAACAAGCTGATCACCGACACCAAGGAAGAAAATTACAGCTTTTTTAAGGTAATGACCTATGGCTGGATTGCCTTGGTTGGCGGCGCAGCAACCTGTATGCTCTGCTTCTATCAGCCCTTTGTGGCCGGTATCTGGCTGGGGGAGGAATACCTGCTGGATAACCGCCTGATGGCGCTGATTGTCCTATATTTTTACGCCTGGATGTTCCGAATCATGCAGCTGACCTACCGGGATGCCGCAGGCCTTTGGGACAAGGACTGGCTCAAACCCTATGTTGCTTTGGTGCTGAATCTTACCGGCAGCATTTGGATGGTAAAAGCTACCGGCAGTGTGGCAGGCGTTTTGGTGCCGACCATCATTATTATGATTTTTGTGTACTTCCCGTGGGAGGCTCGAGTGCTGTTTCAGCATCTTTTCCGCAGAAGCTGCAAGGAATACCTTGTTAAGACGATTTCCTATACTGCGCTGGCATTGTCGGGGGCTTTGATTTCCTACGGCATCAGCATGGCACTGGTACCGCAAAACACGGTGTTTTCTTTACTGGTGCGGGCTGTGACAGTGATGATAGTCTATCCCGGTATCTGGTGGGTATTTACCCACAGATCGCAAGAATATACTTCATTACTGAATATTTTTAAGAATACATTCGGAAAACGATTTTCCTGACGGATCAAGGAGGGAAAGCTACTATGCATGAAATGCAGCATAAAATGAAATTATTGGCAAAGCGTATAGGTGGGGATGAAACGAGCCTTTCCAAAGTGCCGGTTCTGAACCACATTATTATGGGCTACCTCGGCATATCTGTGGTGTGCTTTGCACTGTTCCTGATTGCGCCGTTTGTAACAATAGTGGCAAATACACCGTTTTACTCTATGAAGGCATATCTTGGTGTTTTTGGCGCAGTTCTTTTGCTGATTGATATCTTCACAAACCGTGGACTTTGGCGGGGAAACTACTGCCTGCTTCTGTTTGCCGTCTGTGCTGTTGCGGGAATTTCCTCTTTGATGACCATTTCCTATGGCGTCAAGGATAACCTGTTTTTGCTGTGCTGGACGGGACTGCAGTTTTCTCTGTTTTATTCCTGCGCATCCCGTATCGATGAGAAGACTCTGAAAAGATATTTGATGGCATCGTTCTTTACATTGCTGGGTGTCTGGCTGATTGCCTGCGGCATATCTTTGCTGCAATATGTGTTCCAAATCGGATACCATTACATTTCTGACCCTAATTCAGCAGATCAAAGCACTGTCAGACAGGGATTCCTGGAAAATCGCCTTTTTGGAGTGTTCAGCCCTCTGAACCATGCGGCGCATGTGAGCGTTGCACTGGTGATCGGAGGCATCTATTACTTTAAGAAAATAAAGAATGTTCCGGTCAGAGTGCTGCTGGTGGTATCGCAGATTGTGTTTTTCCTGCATGTGCTGTTAAGCGGCTCCCGTTCCGGTATGCTGGCGCTGCTGGTGGCTGCGTTTGTGCTCAGCTGGATTTGTCTGCATAATGCGCTCAAGCTGAAGACAGCTGCAAAATTCCTAACGGAAACCGCACTTGCTGTTTGCATCACACTGGCCTGTATTCCCTGTATCGAACTTGTAAAAACCGGGGCAGGGCATATCCCGCAGCTGGCTCAGGACTGCAGTCAGGAGGATTACACAACAATCCAGCAGGACTATCAAAGGGAAGCACTTCCGGTTGCGGTTCAGGAAGATATTTTGAATCGGGACGATGTGAAAGGCGATGTTTCCAACGGACGGCTGATGATTTGGAAGGATTATGCCAGCATTTATAAGGACTTTGGCCTTTTTGGCAAGTCTCCCGGAAACTATATGGCTGTGGTGCGGGACACTCACCCGGAACTGGAGATTGTTCGCTACTTCAAAGAGATTTATCCCGAAAAGTACGCTGCCGGTAATATCTACCATGTCCACAGCGGATACCTGATGCTCTTTACCAGTACGGGATTTTTAGGGGTGCTGCTGATAGCGGCTTTTGTGGTGCTGTGTATCCGCCGGGTTGTGCTTTATATTCGGAAGCATGACAAGATTGGCGTAGAATTCATGGTGCCCATAGCTTTGGTGGCAGCAGGCGCTTTGGCGGCGGTTTTCGACAAGGGAATTTTCTTTACGGATAATGCGCAGACTTTTATTTTCTGGATTGCGCTTGGGCTTGTCATGGCCCAGACACGGAAATCTGACGAGAATACGGAAGTTTCCCGTTAATTTAAGGAGACGATGATATGGAAATAAAAAAAGATCATCTGAACTTTGCAGTAGGTCCTGTGACGATGAGTGATTCTCTGCGGGAAATGGGAGCAGAGCCTGTCCCATACTTCAGAACCGATGATTTTTCCAAGCTCATGCTGGAAAATGAGCAGATTCTCAAGGAACTTATGGGGGCACCGGAGGACGCCAGAGGCATTTTCCTAACCGGCTCCGGCACGGCTGCCATGGATGCGGCTGTCAATAATGTGTTTACCCCGGAGGATAAGCTGCTGATTGTCAGCGGCGGCAGCTTTGGTCAGCGTTTCTGTCAGATTGCAGATGCATACCGCATTCCGTATGATGCAATTTGTCTGGAAGCAGGGCATGCGCTGCACCGGGAGGATCTGGAACCCTATGCAGGCAAGGACTACACCGGCTTTTTGATCAATATGCACGAAACCTCCACAGGCGTTTTGTATGATATGCCGCTGGTAGGGGAGTTCTGCAAGGAGAACAACTTGATTTTGGTGGTGGATGCCATCAGTTCCTTCCTGTCGGACGAGCTGAATATGGCCAAGATCGGAGCAGATGTGGTGCTGACCGGCTCTCAGAAGGCGCTGGCAGTTCCCCCGGGAGTTTCCATGATGGTGCTGAGTCAAAGAGCTGTTAAGCGTATCGAAAACGGCCACCCCATGTGCTACTATCTGGATCTGAAAGCTGCGCTCAAGAATCAGGAGCGGGGTCAAACACCCTTTACGCCGGCTGTCGGAATCCTGATTCAGATCAACGCAAGACTTTGCCAGATTGCAAAGGACGGATTGGAGACAGAACGGAGCAGAATCCGTGCTGTTGCAGAAGATTTTCGGAGACGGATCGGAAAATATCCGTTCCGCATTGTTTCTCAGTCCCTTTCCAATACCGTTACACCGCTTTCTCCGGTGAACCCGGAGGTGTCAGCATATGATATTTTCCGCATCTTAAAGGATGAATATGGCATTATCGTGTGCCCCAACGGTGGGGAAATGGCACAAAAGGTATTCCGTGTGGGACATATCGGCAGCCTGAGCATTGCTGACAATGATCGGCTTTTTGCAGCGCTGGATGATTTGATGACTCGCGGTATCCTGCATTTCTGAGAAAATATTTTTACATGATACAGGACGCTTTGCGTCCTGTATTTATTTATGTATAGTAACCCTATCTAACTGGTTATCCTATGAAAACGGAGGCGATAACCATGGAAGATAAGGAAAAAGATTTGCAAAACGAACAGCAAGAGCGGATTGTAGAGCTTGGCTCGGCGGTGACAGAAAAGAAGCAGGGAAGTATCTATACCCTGACGGTCATCGGACAGATCGAGGGTCACCAGGTTCTGCCGGAAAACTGTAAGACTACAAAGTATGAGCACGTTCTGCCTATGCTGGCGAGTATCGAAGAAAGTGAAGAAATCGACGGACTTCTTCTGCTCCTCAATACAGTGGGGGGAGATATCGAAGCGGGGCTTGCCATTGCGGAGATGATTTCCGGCATGAAAAAGCCTACGGTTTCTCTGGTACTGGGCGGAGGACACTCTATCGGCATCCCGCTGGCTGTCTGCACGAAAAAGTCTTTTATTACCCCTACTGCCAGCATGACCGTGCATCCGGTTCGCATGACAGGGCTGGTGATTGGGGCACCCCAGACCTACCGATATTTTCATCGGATTCAAGAGCAGATTGCAGATTTTGTAACTGCAAATTCCGGAATCTCCCGGGGAGATTTCGAGCGTTATATGATGGCCACAGGGGAGATGGCCACGGATGTGGGTACCATCCTCTACGGAAAAGAAGCGGTGGCTTCGGGCCTGATCGATCAGCTGGGGGGCCTCAGCGATGCCCTGACGGAACTGCACCGAATGATTGACGCATATAAAAGTGAGCAGAAAGCCAAGGAAGAAAGCTGACTTTTTTGAAATGAGGGTGGAAATCGGCGGAGAAATGTGATATGATAAAGTGAAAATGTTTGCGAAGGAGATAGTGATTTGGAATTTGGATGGCTCCAAAGCCTTATATATGGTTTTGTGTCCGGCGTGACAGAGATTCTGCCTGTCTCCGCAGATGCGCATCAAGTGCTCCTGATGGAACTGACCGGTGCTTCCGACGGCGAGAATATTTTGCGTTTGGCAGCTCAGCTGGGCGCATTTTTTGCTCTGCTGCTGACTTGCCGGCCACGGCTTTCCCGGCTCCATCGGGAATCAAAAATCGCAGCTCTCCCGCCGAGACACCGCAGAAGACAGCCGGATGCAGTTGTATTGATGGAGGCCAGAGTTTTGAAAACGGCGGCAATGCCCATAGTGATTTCACTGCTGGCCTGTTTTTGGATTCACAAGCAGCCGATGCGTCTGTGGGCGCTTGGGATTCTTTTGGCCTGTAACGGCCTTATTGTACTGCTTCCGCAGTATCTGCCCAGAGGAAATAAGGATTCACGGTCCTTGTCCGGGCTGGATGCAATGCTGATTGGATTGGGAGGAGCGCTGGGCGTTATGCCTGGCTTATCTGCCATCGGCGCCATTACAACGGTAGCTGCCAAACGAGGCGTGGAACGGCAGTACAGTCTTGAACTTGCTCTTATTTTGTGTATCCCGGCATCGCTGGGACTTTGCCTGCTGAATCTTTTCTGGGTTGTGACCGCAGGAATGCAGGCAGTTACATCTATTTTGATTATTAAAGCGCTGATTGCGCTGGCAGCGGCCTTTGCCGGAAGCATGGCTGCTATCAGTATGATGCGTTTCTTTGCAGTAAAGGTCGGTTTCTCTGGATTTGCATATTATATCTGGGGCATTTCCGTGCTGACATTTCTGCTTTATCTGTTGTAGAATACAGAAGGAGGTCCTATCATGTCAGAGAAAACTACAAAATCTCAGGCTGAAAAGGCAGCTTTGGCCAGAAAACAGGGAAAAACAACTAAAAAAGCGACATCTTCTAAGAAATCGAAGAATAACACTGCAAAATCTGCCGGCAAGATTCAGGTTGCAGATACTCCGATTCCCGTGCGGCTCATTACTTCCGTTGCGGCCCTGACGATGTTTGTTTTGTTTCTGGTAGCGTTTTTGAACCCGGAGGGTGCCCTGATTACATTTTTCTACCGTTTCATTCTCATGCTCATCGGTAAGGTCGCATTTTACATTGCAATTCCCGCATTGCTTTACTTATTCGTGATTCAGGCATTCAGCGGCAAGCGCCCTGTCATACTTCGGAGCGTTTGCCTGATGTGCTTTGTGATGATTTGCGGCTGCATCTCCCAGCTGGCGCTTGG
>RCNI01001181.1_pt1 | contig 14542 bp, 12 predicted proteins | sample 2041151 | NCBI WGS metagenome assembly RCNI01 (sample SAMN09708214, study PRJNA481090) | feces metagenome | isolation source: feces | place: Antarctica: Albino Rookery | reverse complement strand
AACCTGTCCGCGTGATCGTAGACACTTCTGGGAAAGAGCTGCTGGAAACGCTTGCATTCCATCCGTTTTTGATAAAGCCTAATCTGGAAGAGTTTGAACAGATTTTGCAGACACAGGTCAAGTCATACCAGGATTTGTTAGATGGTGTCCATAGCCTGCAAAAGATAGGGGCTGAAAATATATTGCTCTCCATGGGTGAGCAGGGGGCAATCATTTTCACCGGTGAAGGTGCGGTTTATCAAGCAAATCCGATCCGTGGAACAGCCCGCAACTCTGTAGGTGCAGGCGATTCTATGGTAGCAGGTTGTTAACGGGCTGGATTCCGGAACAGAGCTTTACCGCTGCGCTTCGCATGGGGGTGGCTGCCGGAACAGTAACAGCATTTTCCTATGGAATTGCGGAGTACAATCAAATCATGTCATATGTAGATTAGGTTAAAATCAAAAAATTATGACGGAGAGGAGAGATCAACCTGTATGAAAAAAGAGTTTTCCGTTTAGGGGTTAGCCCACATTGGAATTCCCTGTAGAAGTCTGGAGGAAAGTATCTGTTTCTATTCTCAACTTGGATTTACAGTGGTTAAAAGGCAGGACCGACTCAATGGCTATGGTGTGGCAATGGTGGAAAATAACGGATGCGTTGCGGAACTGTATTAGGCAATAGATCCAGAGGCCTGCGCTGCTTACGCCTCCCGGTCAGACGGTCATATAGATCATATCGCACTGCGATGTGGTACACATCTGGAAGAGTTCTATGAACATGTGCAGGCCATGGGCTGGGAAATTGTATCACAGGGCATCGAAAGCACTATGATCTGAGATGAACCTTGCCGATACTTCATAATTTCCGGGCCTAATGGGGAACGTGTGGAGTTTTCAGAACGATAAACCAATTAAGAAAAGTTTATAAAAAATGGCAGAGGAAATTTCCTCTGCCATTTTTAAGTTAGGGGACAGTTGAAAGCGTAACTGTTTACACTTTGATCGGAGCCATCCTGTGCTTCAGAGTGTTCTGTTGAATCCAAATGAAATATCCGAGAACCAGAAAGTCTGAGTGTCTCTGAGAACTCCCTTTTTAAAAGGTGCTCTCATTATCTGGCGGTTCTAACGTAAACTCGAATGCAACCGGGTAAAATGGGCCTAAAAGTTCGGAAGATACATTTCCTGTTCAATGATACACCATGACTTTTAAAGAGTGTTAGGGGCATTTGAACTCTAAAAGGAATTCTAAAAAATGAATATGGTGTTTAATCCAGGTGACTGGATTCATTGTGGCCAGAGTGCGGCAGGGAGGGCCTGTATTTCCAGATGTTCTGCGTTTGGGAAAGGCTCCATGCTGCCCGGTATCAATGCGGTGAGGTTCGCCGGAGCAACCACGGTGGGCACTATGACTACAGCCTGACAGCTACCTCTGGTGATGTCACCCGGCATATTCCACGGTTCAAGACTATCTTTTTTGAGACAGTCGTTATCGATTGTTACCGCCGCTGTAAGAGCAGGGGAGAGGAAGCGCTCATACAGATGCATCTTGCAGGTGCGTGGGTTGAGCGTGTAAAGGATTTCACTGAGGTTCTCTGGGACTGCAAGATTTCCGCTTCTGCCATCCGTAAACGCAGAAAAAAGGCTCATGCCAACGGTGAACCGCACTTTCGAGGAGCGCAAGGATAGCGCGGGAGCGGGCTGTGGGTTAATCGCGGCCATTACGCAAAGCGTTAAAGACGCATAGGGGCGTTGGACGAATTGCTTCATAGCCGCTGATAAATGTAATCAAGGGGCGGTTACCCGCCCCTTGCAATGCATTTCTGCCAGTGATTATAATCAAATTTGCGCGAATCCTTGATAGCAGCTCAAGAACTGGATCAGTCGATATCATAGGTGCCAGTTAAAGCAGAATGTTAGGGAATACAATAGAGATGAAAGTGGAAGATCGAAAGAAGAACTATATACTTTCAGAATACAGTATCCCTTTTGCGCATAACTGCCAGCACACTGTTCAGTATCAACTACAGGATCAAAGATCGAATGCCTTTACAAAACACCTAGCGCCTTCGGTAGGTACAGCGCAATAGACGGAATGTATGTAATAAGCAAAAGCAATGCAATCATAACAATGATCCACGGCCAAATCTTCTTGACCAAGTTGTCAAATGGTATATCACCCACTTGGCATGCCATAAACAAATTCGCACCAAGAGGCGGTGTAATGAATCCGATTGACAGGTTCATAACCACAATAACACCAAAGTGTACTGCATCCACGCCAAGCTTAGACACGATAGGAAGCAGAATGGGCGTTAAAATGATGATTGCTGCATTTGTTTCCATAAATGTACCGACAATCAACAGGAGAATGTTGATTAGCATTAAAACCAGATACTTGTTTGAGGTCAGGCCAAGAATCACGTTCGCAATTTTCTCGGGAATTTGTGCAATCGTCAGAATTCTGCCGAAACCTGTTGATACACCAATGATAATTAAGACAGGAGCACACAGCAGAACTGAACGGAAAATAATATGAGTCAGATCAGACCATTTTATCTCTTTGTAAACAAATATACCAACCAAAACGCCGTAAATGCCTGCGACCGCAGCTGCTTCAGTGGGAGTAAAAACACCACCATAAATGCCGCCCAAGACAATTACAGGAATCATCAAACCCGGAATGGCATTGACAATGATTCGCAAAGCCTCAACGAGCGAATAATGCGTGTCTTCACCCTTATATCCCTTGCGCCTTGAATACACGTACGAATATATGATGAGCCCTACACCGATGAGAAGGCCTGGTATGATACCTGCCATAAACAGGCCATTGATAGATGCACCTGCTGCAACAGCATAGACAACCATACATACACTGGGAGGAATAATTACGCCAACTGTTCCGGCAGTTGCAACCAATGCACTGGAATATCCTTTATCATACCCATGTTCTACCATTGTGGGTATCATGATAAGGCCGATCGCAGCAACAGCTGCAGAGCCTGTTCCTGCGATTGCCGCAAAGAACAAGGAGGTGATGATGGTAACAATACCAAGACCGCCGGTAAAACGACCGGAAAACAGTCTCGCTACATTGATCAGTCTCTTGGAAATACCACCTCTGCCCATTACTTCACCGGCAAATGTAAACAGAGGAACGGCCATCAACGGAAAGGAATTGAGACCCTGCATCATAGACTGTGTGAATGTCTCCGTACTGATTGGACTTGATGTAAATATCGCTGACATTGCGGATAGTCCAAGGCTGACACCGATTGGCAATGACAAAAGCAGGAATACAACTAAAGAACAAAACAAAACACCCGATACCATAACCTACTCCCCCATTCCCAATCTCTCTTCGGCTCCAAGCTCAAGCTGCTCTAACTCATCCTTAACCTTGGGAGCAAAACAAATTTTGTTGTTCTTATAATACAGACCATCATAATTGATGAATCGCTCAAGGGATGTGTTCCAGTTACGCACCTTCCAAACGATTACCTGAATATTTCTGATAACCATCATGAAGAATCCAAGAACACCCGCTAAATACAATGCGCAGTAATTCCAGGGAACAGCGGTCATCTTATCTTGATATTTCACCGCATCCATACATAGGGATACAGATGCCTTTAATCCGAAAATTGTAAAGACAAGGAACAGCAAATCACAGATGAGAAGGACAACCTTCTGTGCTTTGTCCGAAAATTTTCCTGTTAAAAAGCCGACTCTTACATGTCTTCCGGTTCTGGTTAGATAACCAAAACTGGCAAATGCCATCCATACAAATAAAACTCTGGCAACTTCTTCGCCCCAGCTGAATCCGCTCTCAAAAACAAATCTCATAATGACTTGCAGCATCACAAGCGTGATCATCATCGCGAAAAATATAACCATTAAAACTGCCTCGAAATTCACATCGAGCCATCGTATTATTTTTTTCATTCTATCCCCTCCATTAATGCTGGCGCTCTTGCTCAAGAGTATTCATCACCATGTTGTAGATCTCGTCACCGCACTGATTGACAATATCAGATTTAATGGCAGAGTTTACAATGTCACTCATTTCCTTTCTTACATCAGCATCGACTTCATTTATCTGAACGCCATGCTCAGCCAATTTATCAAGTGTTTCGCCCTCTGTTTTGTTGGCTAGCTCCCAGTTATAGTCGATTGCTTCCTTTGCGCACTCTAGGATAATTTCTCTATGCTCATCAGATAGAGAAGCCATAAAGTCTTTGTTGGCGTACCACAGGAAATTAGTGAAAACATGTCTCGTAAGTGACCAGTGTGATTGTGCCTCATAGAACTTTTCTGTGTAAAAACTATTTGTTGCACACTCTTGGCCATCAATCAACTTTTGCTGTAAAGAGGTAAACAGCTCATTCCAGCTTACGCTGGTGGTATTCACGCCCAAAGACTCCCATGCCTTGATCTGAATGGGGTTATAGCCTCTGATCTTAAGACCCTTCAAATCCTTCACAGCGTTAACAGCTGCTTTACTATTAGAAAAATTTCTGAAACCGAGCTCCATGTAGCCAATGCCTTCCAGATCCATACGATCCAGGGGCTCCATCATCTTTTTGCCAGCTTCGCTTTCAAACACACGCTTTGCGTGGTCGGCATCGTCAAACATGAAGAAGCTCTCCCACACGGAAAATTCCGGAAGTGCTCGGGTAAAGTTACTGGTTGTAGAGCCACTCATCTGGATGTCGCCGCGTCGACATTGCTCAAATGTATCCTGTACAGAACCCATCTGGCCGCTATGAAAGATAATAACATCAATTTCACCGTTGGAGCGTTCCTCAACCAGCTCTTCAAATTTGAGAAATGCCTTATGAAGTGGGGTATTGACATTATTATCATGAGCAATCTTCACGCAAACAGTATTGTCAGAACACTTCCTGCACCCGCTAAACAGCGACATTGCGAGCAATACCACAAGAAATAGTGATACCACCCTCTTAACTAACCTTTTCATTTTATAGCCTCCTTAAAAATTAAAAAGATTCCAGATCATTGACTTTCTCTGGAAAATATTTTAAATTACAAATTTTAATACGCTACAAAACCCTGTGTTAAATTGCTAACTTATTTGTTGAATTATAACATGCGCAGTTTGTGTTGATTTGCTTATCACTGCAAACGCTAAAAAGGTCAAATCTGTCTAGTTTTAAGAACTTATACAAGCAGAAAACTTGTTATCAAAATGGCCGCTATATAGAAACTTGCCAATACTTCTTAAATGTGCATGGAATTCTAGTTTTTGTGCATACGTATGCATAAAGCGAAAAAATAATTGATCCTCATCTGTTGCATAAGGGAACACGAGGACACAAAAATCATTTTGCACCCTCGTGTCGCATACGTATGCATTGAGGATACCAATATTATAGTTTTGGTTGTCAATTTTGTCAATAATCAATTCTGCAAGAAAGATAACTTTGTGCTTATTTACATTTTTTCGTACGATTTTTATACACCTCGCACATTTATCACCCTGGTTTGCATCCTCGCACCATGGCGATATGTAGCTCATCGGCCAATGCAGACTGTTTTTTCTAGCTTTCAATGTCTTTCTTGCAGGATTCTCAATTCTCTTGGATATACCCGATTCTTCACGAGCTGGCATTTATATAGATGTCAAATCGACCTGCAGCCAGACTTAGAGCGGTAATCTCGCGGTGTAACACCAAGTGCTTGTCTAAATTTTCTTGAGAAATAGTTGCTGTCCTCAAATCCGGTAAGCGCTGCTATTTCCGCAATCGGCAAATCAGTTGAAGCAAGATAGAAGCAAGCTTTTCGAATACGGATATTCCATAAATAGTGCAGCGGAGTACATCCATATACACGCTCGAATATATTCCGAAGTTGACGCTCTGTGATATTACAAACCTCACTTAATTCTGATATTGAGATAGGGTCTGCAAAATTTGTCTCCAAATATTCAACTGCCTGATGCAGCTGCAAGGCGTACATTGACGGGCGATGTTCTATGTTATGATTACAGATTCGCGTTAAATATGTAATCAGCATTAAAAACCCAGACTGTATCATGATATCAAAGCCAGGAAGATTTGTCTCGAGTTCTTTCAACATCTGTTCCAGAATGCGGTTTACAGTTTCCGCTTCCATGTAGTCCAACGAAAAGATATTACCTGGTCTTGTTTGTCCTTCGTGAATGGGCTGCAGATAAAATAGCCTGCGAAAGCCATCCGAGTTTATCAAAGATTCGCAACTGGCTTCTAAGTCCTGCAGATAGAACAGAACATTGATGAATTCCAGATCTCGTATTTCCTTTAGGTAATGTGCTGAGAAACTGTTGATGACATAGACATCTCCTGTCCGAATCGGGTAGCTTATCCCGTTAAGAACCAGCGTAGCATTTCCGCGTGTAATGACTGTTAATTGGTGGAAATCGTGGATATGCAGAAAATCTTTTTCTACCATGCTTTCACGTTCCACACAAAAAGGTATACAGTGGCTGTCTATATTTCTTTTATTCCTCATAGTTATTTCATGATAATTCATAACACACCCACCTTCTGTCCACTATGATACCAGAAATTAGGAGGAAAAGCATCCGTAATGTGCTATTATTATTACACAAAAAATTGGGGGTACTATTTGTTAATAGTGCGAGTAGTTGTAAAATTGTGCTAAATTGTTGTGCTATTTGAATAATGTGATTCAATAAAATGAAGAAAATATTATCTATTATTCCTAACGCTTCTGATACAACGATGATATAATGAAAATGCAAATAGCATTTTTGCATTATATTAATCATGGAGGGATAAATTATGAACTATCAAGCCGATTCTACACTGCGAGATCGGACATTTGATCGACTGAGACGTAGTATTGCCGGCGAAAAAAGCGATGGCCATGCTGTTTTTAACTACTATACATTTCCGTTTTTCCACAGTGTCACCGGGGTGTCTCTGGATGAGTATTTTCATAACCCAAAGGTTACATTTGAAACGCAGTATGGGGTTTTTGAGCAGTTGGAGAAATGCGGCAGCTTTCACCCGGATGTTGGACCTGTTGCAGAATGCAGCGCTCTAGGTGGAATCGTTCGATTTGATAGACATGGTTTTATTTCTGTAAAAGAATCTGGTATTTCCACTTTAGAGGAGGCCATGGAACTCCAACCCGGTGATCCCTACGGCGATAATTACATGAGAGTTGCACTGGAAACTCTGGAATACATGGTTTCACATGCGCCTAAGGATATTAAGGTTAATGCACCTAATTTCATGGCTCCGTTTACCGTTTGCGCACAGCTGCGGGGTATCGGCGACTTCTGTATGGATACCATTTTGGAGCCTGATTTTGTTCAGGCGCTGCTGGATGTGGCAACAGAAACCAGCATTCGCTACATGAAGGCTGTACAGAAGGTGCTGGGCAGACCGCTGCATCATCTGTTCCTGTCCGACGACCTCTCCTCCTTCCTGAGCTTGGAAGATTACAAAACATGGGTCGTTCCGACCTATAAAAAGATCCTTGCAGCGTTCCCCGACACGCCTGTCTGGCTCCATAACGATGCAAGTGCCAATCATCTATGTGAGGCGATTGCAGATGTCGGATTTAAGGCCTGGCAGTATGCACCTTCGCTTCCGTCCGATTATGCCATGGAGCACTGTGGTAGTCGCATTTCTCTGTTTGGCGGTCTGAATCCTGTAGAGCTACAGAATCTGTCCAGCCAGCAGACCTATGATATGTGTATCGAAAAGCTCAAATCCTTTGGCGGTAATAATAAATTTGTATTAGGCGTTGGTGGTTCTGTAAATCAAATTCCTGTTGAGAATTTGATGGCCATGCTCCACGCAGCAGATGACTTTAAGATTTAGTTAGCCCCGAGTGATACACTTATCCGATAACCGGATTGTTTTGTTATTTCATTTCACGCTCAAAGGCGTAGCTCCCCTTCGCACAGAAATTTCTGCGAGCAGGGGAGCTACGCCTTTGTATGTATCCTGGCAATCTTCAACTTCGGTACAGAGAAAACAGGATTGTTACATGTTCTCTAAATTAGAACCAACGCTGCGTAAGCACACTTAGTATAAGATCCTTTCACAAATGCATATTCTGCGTACAAGCAAGCTGCAGCACACCTCCAGGAGTTCCGTATGTGGTGATTACAATTCCATACACCAAAGCAAACGTTCCGGACAGCGGCGTTCTGGGGGCTTACAGCATCCATTTTTTATTTCACTTACGGATTCCTCTATAGACGAAACACACCACCAGCAGAGAAATGATTCTGCTGGTGGTGTGTTTATGTATATGAGAGTTAAGGTGATAGCAATGTAATTATAGGAGGTATGTCTGTAATGTATGGATGAACACAGTTTACACGGTGTCATTCCAATCAGAGTTGTCGCTCTTACAATGGATTACTCCATGGAAAAAGCAGGATATCCACCAAACAGCTTCTCGTCACCCATCAGATCACCGAAGACGTCCTCACGCTTGGGAGGATCACAGGGAGGCATCATGCGGTAAACCCAGGTGGTATTATGATAGTGCTTAAAGGTGTTGTTCTCGGAATATGCGTTGCCGCCCCAGGAACCGCAGCCCAGGGAGAATGTCCAGGGCATCTTGTTGTTGTAACCGCCGGCGTTGTTCAGACCGGTGCAAGCATTGACTGCCACACGGGAAGTATGGGTCATAGAAGCATACTTCATGATATGCTCTTCGTTTGCACTATGGACAGAGCAGGAGTGACCGGCACCGGAAATATCATGGATCTTGTTGACCAGCTCAATAGCAGCATCTACGTCCTTGACCTTCCACAGGGCAACAACAGGAGACAGCTTTTCTTCGACCATCTTGTGATCTTCGTCACACACGGATTCTTCGGCCATCAGGAATGTGCAGTCATCGGGCACTTCAAAGCCTGCCAGCTTGGCGATCTGCTGAGGAGTGTGAATGATAGCTTCCACGTTCAGCTTGCCGTTCTTCCAAATGGTGTTAACAAGCTGCTCCTTTTCCTTTTCGTTACACAGATGACCGCCCTCTTTCTTCAGCGCAGCGATCATGTCGTTGTAAACAGCCTCGTGGATCACAACAGAGTTCTCGGTAGAGCAGCCAGAACCCCAGTCGTTCATCTCAGCCATGCGGATGCCTTCAGCGGTCTTTGCCAGATCGGCAGTGTCATCTACAAAGGAGCAGGAGTTGCCGGCGCCAACGCCGAATGCAGGCGTACCGGAAGAGTATGCGGCCTTTACCATGGCAGCACCGCCGGTAGCGATGACAAAATCGGCTTCCTTCATGAGGACGTCAGTCATAGCCAGGGAAGGAGTCTCTACACACTGTAACAGATCCTTCGGGTAACCCATTCTGCCCAGAAGCTCACGCAGGTCATTTACAACAAAGTTGGTGACCTTCTTTGTGCGGGGGTGGGGAGAGAAGATCATAGCGTTTTTGGACATCAGTCCGAAAATAGTCTGGCAGGCAACAAGGCCGGTAGGAACGGTCATAGGCACCAAAGATGCAATTACACCAAGAGGCTTTGCAATCTTTACCAGATAGCCATCGGGATCTTCCTCAATGACACCAACGGTCTTTACGTTATCAACCTGTGCTGCCAGTCCAAGGGGACGAGAAGTAAGCTGTGCCTTCTTGCTCTCCAAACGGCCGCTTCCTCCGTTCTCCTCAAACAATGCATTGGACCATACCTCTGCACGGTCATAGGACAGGCAAGCAACTGCCTTTGCAATTTTGCGAACGTCTTCCTGAGTCAGATTTTCGATCTGCTTCATAGCAACTCTTGCTTTACGGACCAGTTCGTTAACACAATCAATATGTTCCTGTTTGATTTCCATGACGGTTCACTCCTTACGGTTTTTAACTTAATTTATTCCGGCAAGCTAAAGAAATTCGATCAGCTTTGTCTACAACTTTTTGTGCACGCTCAGCAACAGGCGCATCTACCATCTTGTTCTGATACATACAGGCACCCTTTCCTTGAGCGATGGCTTCATTCATGGCCGCTACAATGCCTCTGGCTTTCTCCACTTCTTCTTCAGTAGGAGTAAAGACACTGTTGATTGTCTCAATGTGGGACGGATGGATACATGTCTTGCCTGTAAAGCCCATGGCCTTGGCGTTATTCACATCATCCAGCAGCGCATCCAGATTTTTTACATCCGTAAAAGGCGTATCCAGCGAGTCGATACCCCGTGCTCGTGCAGCAAAAATCAGCTGTTCTCTTGCGTATCGCACTTCTGCACCGCCCGGCGTTCTGTTGATTTCCATTTCTTTGGTCAGGTCTTCGGCGCCAAATTGTACACCGTTGATTCTGGGGCTAAGCCCGAGAATCTCATAGCCGTTTACAATGGCATCCGTGGTTTCAAACAGCGGCACCATTCCAATGGAATACGGCTCAAGATTGTACTTGCGTTCCAGCATAGACATCACACAGTCTGCTGTAAGAACGTATTGATGGCTGGCCTTAGGCAGTACGATTGCATCAGGACGGCAGGGGATGATAGCCTGAAGGTCTTCTATGCCCCATTGGGTATCCATTCCGTTGACGCGTACCAATACTTCCTTGCCGCTTTCCTTAATCGCCGGAAGCATCTGCACAACCTGCTGCCGAGCCATATCCTTTTCAGCGATACTAACAGCATCTTCCAGATCTAGAATTACAGCGTCAGGCTGCAAAGTAATTGCCTTGTTCAGCATTTTCATGCTGCTGCCCGGCATATACAGCAAGGAGCGCCGCACAAATTTTGATCGCATGATGGATCCTCCTCAATTTTAAGGGTTGATAACAACCTTAAGACTATGGTCCTTTCTACCGACAAAGACATCCAGTGCTTCTTCATACTTCTCTAACGGGAAGCGATGGGTCACCAGTGTGTCACCATCAATCACTTTTCTATCAAGCATAGAGATAACAGCCTCAGAGACACCGGGATTTGCACGAGAACCGTAGATTGTCAGCTCGTTGCTGATCATATCCGTGAGGTTGGGGATCTTCAGATCATGGTCATGATAATGACCAATCAGTCCCATTTTGCCACCACGCTTCAGCATCTTCATGCCCTGAGAGGGAACCAGAGAGCCGCCGGCGCAGTCGAAAACTTCATCCACGCCGAAACCGTTGGTAATGGCCAGAACAGCCTCAACAGGATCCTCTTTGTTGATATCTACGATATAGTCTGCGCCGATATCCTTAGCGTGCTGCAGGCGGTCACCACGTCCGATCATAATAACTTTGGCAGCGCCGTAACCCTTCACGATCTGCATAGCGGCTACGCCGGCAGGGCCGGGGCCAAACACAGCAACCGTACCTGCAGGTGTAATGCCTGTGCGGTCAATACAGTGCATTGCAACACCGCAGATATCGCATAGAGATGCGTGATCATAGCTCAAGGTATCGGGAATACGGTGAATCGACTTGGCCGGATAGGCATTATATTCACAGTTTGCACCGTCATAGTTAAAGCCGAAGTGGCGTGCGCCAGTTTCGGGCTTGCCGTAGTTTAGGCAGATTGTGTAATTACCGGCTAAGCAATTACGGCAGTGGCCACATCCGGAGTGAGCCTCGCCTGCAACACGGTCGCCGACCTGAAATTCTTTTACGCCTTCACCCAATGCAACAACTTCGCCGGCCCACTCATGTCCCAGAATATGAGGGAACTTCTGAGGCCACTCACCGGGACGGTCGCCACGAATGATCTGTGGGTCACTGCCGCAGATTGCTACGGCATGAATACGGCAGAGCACTTCGTTGGGGCCGGGAGTGGGGACAGGTACTTCACGCAATTCCAAATGGTTATAGGAAGTGAGAACCATGGCCTTCATCATCTTGGGGATCTCTTTCACAGTAACACCTCTTTCTTAAAAAATCTGCCCTCAAACGATGCTCCGTGCGCCTCGATTTTATCGCGACCACAGCAAGTTCTGCGGATTGAACCGCAACTCGTTGGAGGGCAGATTATGCATAATGCAGTGTACAGTCTCACTGTACATCCTTGATCTTATTCATTTGTCAAAGCTGCAAACGGCTATGGGCGTTATTTGCCCATCAATTCCTTAACTTTTGCAACAATAGACTCGTCATCAATGCCGTATTTGTTCATCATATAGCGCAGCTTTGCAGTCTCGCCAAAATGATCCTGCAGGCCCAGCCGAACCAGACGTGCGGGATAGTCTTCGCACAGAACTTCGGCAACTACACTGCCCAAACCGCCATTGACGGTATGGTTTTCAACAGTGACGACGACCTTTGTTTTCTTGGCTGCTTCCACAATAGCCTCGCGATCTACGGGCTTGATGGAGGGCATATGTACATGGTACACGCTGATACCAAGCTTCTCCAGCTCGGCAGTGGCCTTGATGCCTTCCACTGTGGTGATACCGGTGGTAATCAGAGCTACATCGGTACCTTCGGACAAGACCTCGCCCTTTCCGGGGACAAAAGCTCGTCCTTCCGGCGTGAATGTGGCATGCTTACCCTTATTCGAGCGGATATAGACAGGGCCTTCGTGCGCTGCGGCATAGCGAAGAATTGCCTCAAACTCATTGGCATCACCAGGATCATAAACCTCAAAACGGGGCATATTGCGGTAAATCGCAATATCATCAATGGAGATGTGTGTACCGCCGTTTTTCTCACTGGTCAAACCTGCGTAGGTACCGATGACTTTCACGTTAAAATTGTTGTAGGCAATGGAATTCTGGGCCTGGTCACAAGCACGCTGCGCCATGAAGCAAGCAAATCCGGATGCAAACGGGATCTTGCCCATAGAGGCCAATCCTGCGCTGAAACTCAACTCATCCTGCTCAGCAATGCCCACGTTAAACATGCGCTCCGGGAATTTTTCCTTAAAGGTAACGCTGCCGGCGGCCTTCATGAGGTCGGCCTCGATCGCAACCAGCTGCGGATATTCCTCTCCGAGTGCGGCCAAAGTCTTGCCGTAAGTAGTATTGGTGTCCTTGTTTTCGCCGAGTGTTCTCACTTCACTCACCGTCCTTCCAAATCAAGCAAGCCCTGCTGGAACTGCTCTTCCGTGATCTGGCCGCTGTGCCACTTATACTGGTTCTCCATAAAGGAGATTCCTTTACCCTTGATTGTATTGCAGATAATCATGTTGGGTTTACCCTTGGCGGCCTTTGCTTTTTCGACTGCTGCCAAAATAGCGTTCGTATCGTGACCGTCAACAACCTGCACATTCCAACCAAATGCTTCCCACTTGGCGGGAAGAGGTTCCAGAGTCATTACCTGTTCCGTTGTGCCGTCGATTTGGTTCATATTTCTATCGACAAAAGCAATCAGATTATCTAATTTATAATGACCGGCGGTCATTGCAGCTTCCCAAACCTGACCTTCATCCAGTTCGCCGTCACCCATCAGAGCGTAGACATAAAGATCTTTTTTGTCCAGTTTTGCTGCACTGGCCATGCCGCATGCAACAGAGAGACCTTGACCCAAAGGACCGGAAGAATAATCAATACCCTGAACCTTCAAACGGTCAACATGCTTGGGCAGGCTGCCGCCGTTTTTATCCAGCTCATCCAAACGAGCAGGATCAATAAATCCCTTGTCTGCCAGAATTACATACAGAGGAGGTCCGGCATGGCCTTTACATAGTACAAATCGATCACGATCGGGCCAATTGGGATCTTCAGGACGGACGTTCATAACCCCGTAATATAGGGTTGTCATAATTTCGATTGCAGACAGAGAACCGCCAAAGTGACCACCGCCTGCCTTGTAAATCGTCTCAAAGGTTTTCTTGCGCAGCTCATGCGCTTTATTCTCCAGCATTATATTCACCTAGTTTCTTAAATTGGCCGCGAACAAGCGCGGCCAATTTGTTTTAATTAATAGACGAACTTGTTGATTCCGTAGACAGAACGCCAGCCTTCGGTGAAGGGCTTCTTCATGTAAGGAGCCATCTCCTCGGTGGTACGCAGAGTCATAGCCTCGGGCTTAGGTGTGGTTCCGGCAGGATAGGACTCCAGATACTCATCAATCAGCATAACCAGGTACTTCATGATGCACAGCAGGGGACGCTTTGCCTTTTCGACAGTTGCACGGGTGGGATGGCCCACAACGCCTTCGGGAGTTGCGTAGATTTCCATTGCAGAGTGGCCTTCGCCTTCAGACCAACGGGAGGGACGGCGATAGCTATCGACGGAGTTGTCGAAGTGACCGCCATCTTCCTTCATCAGGCTTACGGGATCGGTGTCAACAGCGTAGTCCATGTTTACCATGTCGGGGAACAGGTACAGGCCGCAGGAAGTCTCAGCTTCGTCAGCGTGAGTAAAGGGAGTATCATAGATACCGCCGTCACGCTTGATAGCGAACATTTCACGAACAGCACGGTGCCAGTCAATAGCACGGAAAATGCCGGGCAGCTGATAGGTCTTGCAGAAACGCTGCAGAGCAGACTCGATAACCCAGAACTGGCCATGGTTGTTGATGATGATCTGCTTACGGTAGCCGTCATTCCACAGACCCAGCATAACATCTTCCAGCTGACCAATCACGACATCCTCATGAACAACTACAGTGCCGGGCATGCCCATGTGATGCAGGGGAT
>RCNI01002041.1_pt1 | contig 14556 bp, 13 predicted proteins | sample 2041151 | NCBI WGS metagenome assembly RCNI01 (sample SAMN09708214, study PRJNA481090) | feces metagenome | isolation source: feces | place: Antarctica: Albino Rookery | reverse complement strand
AAGATACAGAAAAAATATTAAAAAATATACCAAGTAATTTAAAAAATAATGTAATAATATCTAATGGTATGTTAGGTGTAAGTTATAAAAAACTAGAAAATATAGATGTAATACAATATGCTGTTAGTAACGATATATTTGATTTAGAAGATAACGACCTCCCAGATGCAGATATATACAAAATAGAAAAAGACGGAAAAACATATATTAAAATAGATGCAGTAGATTATGGTACAGATGTATACAAAATAAAATCTATTAATACAAATACAGAAAAAATAATAGGAGGAGGTTATGAAAAAGTAGCATATAGAAGATGTAAACCAGAAGAAAAAGATTTCTTATTACCACTTTTAAAAAGGAAAATAGCAAATATAGAAGAAATAAAAGATTTTGAGAATCTTAGTAAATATAATGTTGTAATTGCATGTGGAGGATATTATGCAGCAGATAATATACCAAATGCAGATATAAAATATCATGAATTTTTAAATACAGCTACAAAAGAAAATCCAAAATTTTTAATTACATCAGGAAATGATACAAGAACAGGTTATGAACATCATATTATGTTCTACACTAACACAAGACCTTCAAACAATCCTGTTACAATAGAATCTAAAAAAGTTATAAATTTAGATAATAACATAACAAGACAGATAGATAAATGGGTTAATTTAAGGCCTAATAAAGTAAAAGATTATCAAACAGATATAAAGTTTAAAGAAAGTCCGTATCTTACTAAATACTACCTTGCAGAACCTATTGATGGTGAAGGAGTAAATGAGTATATATATAGAGATAATATAGGTATGTATTTAGATAAAGAAAAAGGAAAAGGATGGTTTCATATGCAATGTGGACCATGGTATAATGGTGATGCAAAATTAGATTATGTAAATGCATATAGAGCAATAATGTATAAAATGACAGGATCAAGAAGTATGGAAGTAGAAGTTAAAGAATCTGGAACATATACTTTTGAAATATATGATTTAGCAGGAAATAAGTTAGTAAAAACTATTAACATATAATAATAGTATATAATATATGGAGGAAAAATATATGAACGAAAGAAAAGGAATAAGCTTAATAGTTTTAGTAATTACAATTTTAGTTATGATTATTTTAGCTGGCGTTGTTGTAGTGTCACTACAAAAAAATAATCCAATAGAAAAAGCAAAACAAGCTAGAATACAAACTAATTTTAAAAGCTTAATTGAAATTATGAATACACATTTAGTAACTATAGATGCTCAAGATAAGAAAAAATCAGAAATTAATTATAGTAAAGAAGAAGATTTAGAAAATATATTTGGAAATGCAATGTCAGAATATAAAAATAGATTAGAAATAAAAGAAGGCGAACTTTATCTAAAGAAAATGAAAGATGGAGAAGAAAAAATTCTAGATGTAGGTGGTAAAATAATATTTACTAGTATGGATAATTCAAAATTTTCAATTAGATTAGCTCATGGTGCATATAAAAAAGGCAATCTTATTATTTTAGAACCATTAAAAAGTGTAGATGGAGAATATACTTATTATCCTCATACATTTGGACCATATATTCCTTTAACAAAAGGAGAATATATGATTACAGTAAAAGGTGAAAACTTAGATAAATTAGATATAGAATTATATAATAACTATAATAGGCCAGAACCAGAAACTATTCGTTTTACTGTAAAACCAATAGCAAAAACAAGTAATGAATATACATTTACTTTTGCTGTTCCAAAAGATGTAAAAGATGCAGAATTTAGATTTTCTAATAAAACAATAAACAGTACAAAAGATATAATAAAAATAGAAGATAAAATATTTTTTAGTAAAGTAAGTTAATATATTAATAGTAAAAAAGATTTTGTGAATTTGCAAAATCTTTTTTCTTTTTATTGCAATTTTAAAATTATTTATGGTAGAATATAGTTAATTAAATTTTAGGAGGTAAATATGAAAAATTTAATAGATATAAAAGAATTAAATGTAAATGAAATTAATAATCTTATTAAAGTAGCTAATGATATTATTGCTAACAGAGATAAATATTCTCAAAAATGCCGCAATAAAAAATTAGCTACTTTATTTTTTGAACCAAGTACAAGAACAAGACTTAGTTTTGAAGCAGCAATGCTAGAACTAGGTGGTAGTGTACTTGGTTTTTCTGAATCATCTTCTAGCTCTACAACAAAAGGAGAAAGTCTTGCAGATACAATAAGAACAGTAGCTTGTTATAGTGATATAATAGCACTTAGACATCCAAAAGAAGGCTCTGCAATGGTAGCATCTTTAAATAGTAAAGTACCAGTAATAAATGCAGGAGACGGTGGACACAATCATCCAACACAAACATTAACAGATCTTCTTACTATATCTAGAGAAAAAGGAAGATTAAATAATTTAGTGATAGGAATATGTGGAGATTTAAAATTTGGAAGAACAGTACATTCATTAATAACTGCAATGGCAAGATATGAAAATATTGAATTTGTTCTAATATCTCCAGAAGAATTACAAATACCTGACTATATAAAAGAAGAAATATTAGATAAAGAAAATATTAAATATACAGAAACAGAAAATTTAGAAGAATACATGGACAAGTTAGATGTATTATATATGACAAGAGTACAAAAAGAAAGATTCTTTAACGAAGAAGATTATGTACGTCTAAAAGATTTCTTTATTTTAGATACAGAAAAATTAAAAAAAGCAAAAAAAGATCTTTGCATAATGCATCCACTACCTAGAGTAAATGAAATTGCTGTAGAGGTAGATAAAGACAGCAGAGCATGCTATTTTAAACAAGTAGAATATGGAAAGTATATTAGAATGGCACTTATTTTAAAATTATTGGAGGTATAATATGAATATAGATAGTATACAAAATGGGTATGTAATAGACCATATAAAAGCAAAAAATGCAATGAACATATACGAAGCATTAAATTTAGAAGAATTAGATTGTTCTGTAGCAATGATAACCAATGTAAAAAGTGAAAAAATGGGAAGAAAAGATATAATAAAAATAGATAAAGAAATAAATTTAGATATGGATATGCTTGGATTTTTAGATGAAAATATTTCTATAAATGTAATTAGAAATGGAAAAATTGTAGAAAAGAATAAAATAGAAATGCCAAAGCAAATAGTAAACTTAGCAAGATGTCAAAATCCTAGATGCATTACTCAAACTGAAAGAGGTATAGATCATATATTTGATTTAAAAAATGGAACATATAGATGTAAATATTGTGAAGCTAGTTTAGAAAAATAAAGAACGAAATTATTTCGTTCTTTTTTATATAATATACATAAAAAAACTAGTAAATTTGTTAAAGGTGTGTTATAATAATGGTGCCTATTTGTTATTAAAATAGGTAAGGGAGAGGATATTATGAAATGTATATTATTATGTGCAGGATATGCAACAAGACTTTTTCCATTAACAAAAAATTTTCCTAAAGCACTACTTGAAGTTGGAGGAAAACCAATATTAAATTATATAGTGGAAGATGTAAATGAAATAGAAGATGTAGATGAAATTTATTTAGTAACAAATGCTAAATACACACCACATTTCGAAAAATGGGCCAAAGAACTTAACAATATTAAAAAGATTTCTGTAATAAATGATGGAACTTATACAAATGATGATAGACTAGGTGCAATTGGTGATATCGTTTATACAATAAAAGATAAAAATATAAACGATGATGTTATTGCAATTGCAGGAGATAATCTTTTTGATTTTAAATTAACAGAATTTGTAGATTACGCTAAATCTAAAAATGCACCAGCTATTTGTGTAAAAGAACATGAATGGAATGATGAGTTAAAAAGATTTGGTATTGCAATATTAGATGAAAATAATAAAGTTATAGGTTTTGAAGAAAAACCTAGTGAACCTAAATCTAATTGTGTTGCTTATGCGGAATATATTTATCCAAAAGAAACATTAAAATTATTTGATAAATATATTGCAGAAGGTAATGAAGCAGATGCACCAGGTAACTTTATTAAGTTCTTACATAAAGAAACAGATGTATATGCATACAAATTTGAAGGTGCATGTTATGATGTAGGAACACATGAAAGTTTAAAAGAAGTAAACGAAATATTCAATAATAGATAATATAAGGAAGGTATAAAAATGTTTTTGCAAAAACTAATGAAAAATTTAATTGTAATAATATATGTAGCATTGATAACAATAATTTCGTTTTTTCAGTTAAAAACTGCAAATAATATTTTAGAAACAGGAGCAAATTTAAAAGCTCCGTTTGTTTCTATTATAGTGTTTATAGTTTCTGTAGCTGTAATAATTGCTATATTTTTTATATTAAGAGCTATATTAATATCCAAAAATTTAAGTAAAAATAAAATTAAAATTTTTGAAATATTATATATAGTATCTGTATTTATAATAACAAGAATCATATTTGGACTTTTATTTTTAGATATTAAAGTTCCAATGGATGAACTAATGTTAAATAAAAAAGATTTAATTTTATTAGATCCTTTTGCTAAATTTGTATTGCTAAATATAGTAGAAAGTATAAATAAAATATTTAAGTTTCCTGAATTAAGTGTATTTATGTTTAACCAAACTATATTTTTAGTATCAACACTTTTAGTTAGAAGATTATTAAGATATACAACTAAAAACAATTTCTTTGTTAATATGGGGACTTTTCTTTACATGTTTTATCCAAAATTCATGTATGAGAGTTTATTAATTAATTCAGAAATATTCAATAATATATTAATATTATTAGTAATTTACTTAATATTTAAAATAATAAAAGAAGTAAAAATAGTACATGGTAAGTCTAAAAAATATTTACTATTATCTGTTTTACTTGCAGTTATACTTTCATTAATAACATATACAGTAAGTTATACATTTTTCTATATACTTGCATTAATAGTTATTAATATGTTTATAAAAAATATAGATACAGTACATGTAAAATTTTCTAAGAAAACATTAAAAAAGGTTACAAGTTCTGAAAGAGCTAAATTATATAAAATAGAAAAAGTACATATAAGAAAATCTACAATAGCTATTTGTATGGTAGTACTTACATTAATCTGTTCAAAACTTGTATTAGATAATACATTAACACTTGTAACTAAGAAAAACTTTAATGGATATAAACCAAAAGAAATATCTTCATTATTTGGAACAATAACAGAAAAATATGCTAGAGAACAAATGAGAGATATTAATTTTATAGTTGGAGATGGAACAAATACAGTAAATTATAACATAGGAAAAACAGTTATAGATATTTTAAATTTAAATAAAGAAGGTAAATTAAAAGAAGCATCTGATTTATCTGATTCTCTACAAAAAATAATAGAAAAGCCGTTATCTTTTAAAGAGAAAATAACAAATAGAACTAAGAAGATGGTAACTATTTATACAAATGATATAAATAATTCTCAATATTTATCTAGTAAAGTAAAAAATAAAAATATATTAGCTGAACTTATGTATATGTCAAATTATATGTATAAAGGAATTTTTGTTATAGTGGTATTTACAGAAATATTACATTTAATACTTAGAAGAAAAAGAGCTGAAAAAACAGTAATAATAAAACTTGTTACAGTATTATTATTTGGTATTACATATTTATATGGCGCATATCACATGACAAATATTACAGTAACAACACTTATGATAATTATAATGTTTACTAATTTATTAGAAATATATAAAAATAGACATGGAAAAATAAAAGCTTTAGCAGAAGCAAAATATAATTTTTAAAAAGGACAAGCAATGAAAGGAGGAGTTTTGAGTGGCTTATTATTCAAATGATTTAGTTGAAGATGTTATAGCACAAACAGATATAGTATCTTTAATTAGTAGTTATGTACAACTTAGAAAAGAAGGAAGCAATTTTAAAGGAAATTGTCCATTTCACCATGAAAAAACTCCATCTTTTATGGTTTCTCCAAGTAAACAAATTTTTAAATGTTTTGGATGTGGCGTAGGTGGAAATGCACTTACTTTTATATCTAAAATTGAAAATTTAGAATTTAAAGAGGCTTTAGAAGAACTTGCAGAAAGAGCACAAATAGATTTAAAACAATATGAAATAAAATCAGATAATGGAAATGTTAATGTAAACGCAACTGCAGCTAGAGATAAAAAAGAAAGATTATATGAATTAAATAAAGTAGCAGCAAGAGCTTTCTATGACTCGTTAACTAAAAAGAAAAGACCAGAAATAGAAGAATATTTAAAGCAAAGAAATTTAGATGCAAATATATGTGCTAAATTTGGAATAGGATATGGAACCTGCTTAAAACCACTTCATGATATATTACTTGAAAATGGATTTACAGAACAAGAAATATTAGAATCAGATTTAGTAGGTAAAAGACAAGATTTAACATACTACGAAGTATTTGCAGGAAGATTAATATTTCCAATATTTGATTCAAGAGGAAAGATAATAGCTTTTGGTGGAAGATACCTAAAAAAAGATCCTGAAAAAAAACATGCTAAATATAGAAATTCAAAAGAGAATATTGTATACTTAAAGAGAAAAAATCTTTATGCTATGAATATTGCTAAAAAATCAGATGAAGATTTTATATTACTTGTAGAAGGATATATGGATGTTGTGTCTCCACATAAATTTGGATTTACAAATACAGTAGCATCTCTTGGTACAGCACTTACAAAAGAACAAGCAAGACTTATAAAAACACATAATAAAGATACTGTTATAATAGGATATGATCAAGATGATGCAGGTAAAAAAGCTACACTTAGAGCAATTGAAATATGTAAAGAAGTAGGATTAAATGTTAAAATACTTCGATTAGATGAAGAAGATGCAAAAGATCCAGATGAGTATTTAAATAAATATGGTAAAGAAAGATTTGCAAAATGCTTAAAAAAAGCTCAGCCATATGTGGAATTTGAAATAGAAATGGCAGCTAGGGGAATAGATAAAAATACTCAAGATGGTAAAATAGAAATTTTAAAAAAAATAGTACAAATTTTATCTAAAGTAAATAGTGAAATTGAAAGAGAATTATATTGCGAAAATATTTCTAAAATATATGGTGTATCTACAAATGCTATACTAAATGAAATAAATAAAAAAAGTAAAGTACAGGTAGAGACAAAAGAAGAAAGAGAAAAATTAAATAAAGTATTACCAAAAGTAGAAAATAAGACTTTATTAATAAGAAATAGAATGGAGCAGTATATAATCTGGCTAATTTTTGCTAAAAACTTTGAAATTTATAAAAGATTAAAAGAAAATATCTTGCCACAGGACATAAAAAATAGTATAATAAAAGAGTTATATATTAAACTATTAGAGAGAGTTAATAAAGATAATATAGAAATTATTAACGCTGTCACATGTTTAGACACAGATGAGGAAGTTAATGCAGTAACAGAAATATTAATGTTAGATGCAGATAAGTGTATGCAAGATAAACTTTGCGAAGATGTTATTAAGTTTTTTGTAAAAGATAGATATGTACAAAGAAAAAATGAAATTTTACAAAGGTTAAAAGAGGATATCTCAAAAGATGAAAAACAATTTTTAACTGTAGAACTTATGGTAATAATAAAAGAAATAAATAAATTAAAGTGATAATATTTGCAAATTGCAAATTATATATATTGTAGGAGGGCTTATTAAATGGAAAATAACCAAAATTTAACTATTGATGCTTTTGTTGATAAAGTAAAAAAGAATAAGAAAGTAAATATGCAAGACATCTTTATTTTTATTGAAGACAATAAACTTGAAAAAGATGATGTTGATGTATTATATGAAAAATTAGATAAAATAGGAGTAGATACATCTGCATTTAAAATTGATGAAGATTCTGTAAAAGAAGAAGAAATTAAAAAAGCAGATACTAAAGCTCCAGTAGCTGGAGAATTAGATTTAGAACCTAATTTAGATGATTTAAGTGATATAGAAAAAAACGTTTTATTTGAAGATGTAGATACATTAACTTTTTCAGATACAATTTCAACAGATGATCCTGTAAAAATGTTTTTAAAAGAAATAGGAAAAATTCCTCTACTTACTGCAGAAGAAGAAGCAGAATATGCTAAAAGAATGTCAGAAGGGGATAAACATGCAAAACAAGTATTAATTGAATCTAACTTAAGACTTGTTGTAAGTATCGCTAAAAGATATATAGGAAGAGGAATGCACCTTTTAGATTTAATTCAAGAAGGAAATTTAGGACTTATAAAAGCAGTAGATAAATTTGATTTTGATAAAGGATTTAAATTTTCTACATATGCTACATGGTGGATAAGACAAGCAATTACACGTTCAATTGCAGACCAAGCTAGAACAATTAGAATACCAGTTCACATGGTAGAAACAATAAATAGATTAATAAGAACTTCTAGACATCTACTACAAAAAAATGGTAAAGAACCATCTCCAGAAGAAATAGCAGAAGAAATGGAAATCTCAGTAGAAAAAGTTAGAGAAATAATGAAAGTTGCACAAGAACCTATTTCTTTAGAAACACCAATTGGAGAAGAAGAAGATAGTAATCTTGGAAACTTTATTCCAGATGATGATGAACCATCTCCATCAGAACAAGCAGCAGATGTATTACTTAGAGAACAAATAGAAGAAGTGTTAGAAACATTAACTCCAAGAGAAGCTAAAGTTTTAAAACTTAGATTTGGATTAGTAGATGGAAGAACAAGAACTCTAGAAGAAGTAGGTAAAGAGTTTGACGTTACACGTGAAAGAATAAGACAAATAGAAGCTAAAGCTCTAAGAAAATTAAGACATCCAAGTAGAAGTAAAAAATTAAAAGATTTCATGGATAGTGAAGGCTAAGAGAGAAAATTTTTCTCTCTTTTTTATTTACTTTTTTTAAAAATAGTATATAATTTATATGAGGTGATATCATGATTTTAGATATTATATTTTTAATATTATTAATTTTAATTAATGCTTTTTTTGCTGGAAGTGAAATAGCATATATAACTTTAAATGACTATACATTAAAAGAAGAAGTAAAAAAAGGAAATAAAAAAGCAAAGAAAATACAAAGTTTAATAGGAGATTCTAGTAAATTTTTAAGCCTTATACAAGTTGGTGTAACTTTAGCAGGATTTTTGGCATCTGCAACTGCATCTGGTACATTTGTAAAAGAAATAATGCCGTTTTTTGCAAATTTTCCAATAGACCAAGTAATAATAGAAAAAATATTAATGATTGTTATAACTATATTTATATCTTTCTTGTCTTTAGTATTTGGAGAACTTGTACCTAAAAAAATAGCGATGAATTATTCAACAGAAATTGCATATGCAACAGTAGATATATTATATATAATTTCTAAAATATTTAATCCGTTTATTCTTTTACTTACTAATATAACTAATTTTCTTACAAAACGTTTTGAAATTACAGAAGATGAAAGAAAAATAGTAATAGAAGAACAAATAAAAGCTATGTTGGAATCTGGAGTGCAAGAAGGAAGTTTAAAAAAATCTGAAAAAAATGTTATAATAAATGCTCTTGAATTAAACGACAAAAAAGTAAAAGATATTATGACTAAAATAGATCATGTTGTAGAAATAGATGTTAATACAGATATGAAAACATTAATAAAATATATACAAAGATATAAATTTTCTAGAATGCCTGTATACAAAGGTAAAAAAGAAAATATAATAGGAATAGTACATGTAAAAGATTTACTTACTAAAGTAAGTAAGAGTAGAGGTACATTAGATTTAGAAGATATAGTAAGACCAGTTATGCGTACTACTAAAATGAAAAGTATAGACAAGTTATTTGTATTAATGAAAAGAAGTAATAATCATATTTGTATTGTAGAAAATTCTAAAAAAGAAATGGTAGGAATAATAACATTAGAAGATATAATGGAAGAATTAGTTGGCGAGATTTATGATGAATATGATAATTATAAAAAAAATTAAAAAATTTTAAAAAAGACTGTACAAATAGCAAAAAGTGTAGTATAATATAGGCGTGGTGCAAAAGGACTTTTAGCTCAGTTGGTTAGAGCAACCGGCTCATAACCGGTTGGTCCGGGGTTCGAGTCCCTGAAAGTCCACTGGGAGGCTGCCCGAGTGGCTAAAGGGGGCAGACTGTAAATCTGTTAGCGAACGCTTACGATGGTTCGAATCCATCGCCTCCCACCAAATAGAAGGTTCTGTATAGAGCCTTTTTTTGTTATATAATATATGTAAAAAGCAGTAAATAATTACTGCTTTTTTAAATTACTTGTTATATAATATAGAGGGGTGGAGATATGGTTAAAAGTATAGAGAAAATTGTAGAATTACAAAAAACATTTTTTAAAAGTAATGCTACATTAGATATAAAATATAGAATAGATGCATTAAAAAAATTAAATAATGCATTAAAAAAGTATCAAGATGAATTATGTATTGCAATAAAAAAAGATAATAACAAATCTAAAACAGAAACAATTATGACAGAGCTTATTCCTGTATACGATGAAATAAAGTATATGCTAAAAAATATAAAGAAGTTATCTAAAACAAAAAAAGTTCCAGTTAGTATATATAACCAAAGAGCTAAAGGATATATATACAAAAAGCCATATGGTGTAGTTTTAAATATATCTTCTTGGAATTTTCCTCTTAATCTTACGTTAATACCTTTAGTAGGAGCAATTGCAAGTGGAAATTGTTGTATTTTGAAAGTAAGTGAATATTCTAAAAATGTAGCAATTGTGTTAAGAAAAATGCTAAAAGAAATTTATGATGAGAGATATGTAATTGTATTAAACGGAGATAAAGAACAAGTACAAAAACTAATAAATGCAGGAGTTAATTATATATTTTTTACAGGAAGCAATAATGTAGGAAAAATAATAATGGAAAGTGCAAGTAAAAAATTAATTCCTATAACTTTGGAATTAGGTGGAAAGTCTCCATGTATAATAACTAAAAAAGCAAATTTAGATATAGCGGCAAGAAGAGTAGTATGGGGAAAATTTTTAAATGCAGGACAGGTATGTGTTGCTCCAGATTATATACTAGTAGAAGAAGAAATAGCAAATGTATTTATACAAAAATGTAAAGAAAATATTTTGAAAAATTATTATAATGAAGAAAATTTAAAAGAATCATATCCACAAATAGTAACAGAAAAAGCTGTAGAAAGATTGGAAAAATTACTAGAAAACGAAAAAATATTATTTGGAGGTAAAATAGAAAAAGAAAAAAGATTAGTACATCCAACTATACTAAAAATTACAGATTTAAAAAGTAATATAATGCAAGAAGAAATATTTGGACCTATTTTACCAATAATAACATATAAAACAGATAAAGATATAGATAAAGTAATAAATAAAATAAAAGAGCCATTAGCATTTTATATATTTACAGAAGATAAAAAAGAAGCAGAAAAATATATACAAAATTATATAGCAGGATCTATGTGTGTTAATGATACAATAGTGCAAATAATAAACGAAAATATGCCTTTTGGAGGAGTTTTAAATAGTGGTATAGGAAAATACCATGGTAAATATTCTTTTGATACATTTACACATTCAATGAGTGTAATGAAGAAAGTAAGTAAAAAAGATTTGTATTTAAAATATATTTCTAATAAGCATTCTGAAAAAGTTTTAGATTTTTTAACAAGGATTAAATATTGATTATTGTAAACAAATGTGTTATAATATTCGTGAGATTAATAGAAACCTCAATATAAATATAGAGGAGGAATTACAATGACAGATAATATTTATGAAAACTTAAAAAAACATTTAAAAGATTCTAAAGAAAAAATAAAAAGTTTGGAAGATAAAATAGCAGTAGAAAAAAATGCAGAAATTTTAAAAGCTTTAAAAGAAGAATTAGAAACAGAAAAAAGTAATTATGAATTTTATTGCAAACTTAAAGAAAAGCATTTTTATATATGTTAAACTTTAATAATAGAGGTACTAATATACCTCTATTTTTTTACTTACTTAACATAACTCAATCCTTAGAGTGACATAAGATACAGAGGTTTTAAAAAAAATTAAAAAAATCAAAAAAAATCAAAAAAAGTGTTGACTTTTATAATAAAACAAGTTATAATTATAAACGTACCAAGTAAGGGCTTTTAGCTCAGATGGTTAGAGCAACCGGCTCATAACCGGTTGGTCCGGGGTTCGAGTCCCTGAAAGCCCACCACTTTTTTATTTGGTATATATGGTGGGAGGCTGCCCGAGTGGCTAAAGGGGGCAGACTGTAAATCTGTTAGCGAACGCTTACGATGGTTCGAATCCATCGCCTCCCACCAAAAGAGAGACTATTTGTAAAATAGTCTCTTTTTTATTTATTAAAACTATTTATATTTTTTTCTAAATAGTTTGTTTTTTATTGACAAATATAAAATGTAGCAATACATTTTGATATAAATAATAATCCGGATAGTTTTGTTAATAAATATTTTTTTTGTATTTGGTATGTCTATTGGAGCAGCAATTGTACAAGTATGTACATGTATTTTTAATGATTTAGTAGATAAAAATAAAAAGGCAAATAGAAAATCAATAAAAGCATTTAAGTATCTATATTTACATTAGGTACTTTAATAGATATTCGTAAAGTTACTATGATTTTACTAGGTATCGTATTTATTATTGTAGGAAATTATATTCCTAAAATAATAAATAATCAATCTATACATCTTTGTATAGTGAGTATATTCTTTTCAAAATTGGTAAGTGCTTTTGTAATAGCATTATTATTTGTTTTAGTTATAGTAATGTATATATATGTTAAAATACTTGACATAAAAATTAAAAAATAGTATAATATTATCTGTAATCTATAATAAACCAATATTTGATTAAATGGAGGATATTATGAAAGATTTAAATAATGAAATTGAAATAGAAATAATAGAAGCACCAAAAGAATATACAAATGGTAAAGTACTAGATGTAGAATATTGGGATGCAGATAAAAAAAGACAACCTAAAAATAAATTTCTAGAATTTATAGAAAATTTATTTAAATAGAAAAAACATAGCTTTTGCTATGTTTTTCTTTATTTTAACAAATATATATGCTAAAATAATAAAAAAGGAGGAAGATTATATGGTATGGAATGAATTAGTGTATTTAGCAGTTATATTTTATTCAGTTATATTAAGTTTTATATTAATATTTTCTGGAGCTAAGCATAGATTAAGATTACCAATAAACATAGGGGTTATAAATTTATTTTGTAGTATTTTTGCTCCTCTTATAACATATGCATATACTTTTGGAGATACAGATAAAAAGGGAGTAGCAGCAGTTTTAGATAGTATGGGATCTGGTAATATTTTAGCTTTTGTTGTTGTACTTGCTAATGCATTTATTATATATACATTTGTGTATGCTATATATTTTATAATAAAGAAACCAGATAGAAAATTATATTAAAAAAGAAAGAAATCTAAATTGATTTCTTTCTTTATTTTTTATACATTAAATTTAAATACTATTATATCTCCATCTTGTACAACATATTCTTTACCTTCCATACGTACTAAGCCTTTTTCTCTAGCTTGTGCCATAGAACCAGAAGCCATTAAATCATCATATGAAATAGTTTCAGCTTTAATAAATCCTCTTTCAAAGTCTGAATGGATTTTACCAGCTGCACCAGGAGCTTTAGTTCCTTTTGTAATTGTCCAAGCACGAGTTTCTTGTTTACCAGCTGTAATGTATGAGATAAGACCAAGTAGAGAATAAGAAGATTTTATTAATTTATCTAATCCAGATTCTTTTATTCCGTATTCATCCATCATCATTTTTTTATCATCATCTTCTAAAGTAGCAAGTTCTTCTTCAAGTTTAGAACAAAGTGCAATAACTTCAGCACCTTCTTTTTTAGCATATTCTTTAACTGTATTTACATATTTATCTTCATCTACATTTGTAATTTGTTCTTCACTAACATTTGTTACATATATAACAGGTTTTGCAGATAATAAATAGAAGTCTTTTAAAAGATCTTTTTCTTCATCTGTAAATTCAACACTTCTTGCAGGTTTCATATCTTGAAGTGCTTTTAAAACTCTTTCTAAAGCAGCAAGTTCTATTAATGCTGATTTATCTTTAGATTTAGCAAGTTTAGAAACTCTATCAATTCTTTTTTTAGTAGTTTCTTCATCTGCGTAAATAAGTTCTAAGTTAATAGTTTCAATATCTAATATAGGATCAATGCTTCCGTTTACATGTACAATGTTTTCATCTTCGAAACATCTAACAACATGTACGATTGCATCTACTTCACGGATATGTGATAAAAATTTATTTCCAAGACCTTCACCTTTTGAAGCTCCTTTTACAAGTCCTGCAATATCTACAAATTCTATAGTTGCATATACACTTCTAAGTGTTTCATACATTTTAGCAAGTGTATCTATTCTTTCATCTGGCACTGTAACAACACCTACATTTGGTTCTATTGTACAAAATGGGTAGTTAGCACTTTCAGCACCAGCTTTTGTTATAGCGTTAAAAAGAGTACTCTTTCCAAC
>RCNI01001178.1_pt1 | contig 14570 bp, 6 predicted proteins | sample 2041151 | NCBI WGS metagenome assembly RCNI01 (sample SAMN09708214, study PRJNA481090) | feces metagenome | isolation source: feces | place: Antarctica: Albino Rookery | reverse complement strand
ACCATGCAGGAACACGATGCCCCCACCATAATTGTCTTGAAATACACCAATCTTCAATATTAGACATCCATTGATTTAATGTTTTTTCAAATCGTTCTGGAACAAATTGTACTTTTTGATCTGTTTCTTGATTTTCTAATAATTGCTTGGCTAATACATCCATTTTTACAAACCATTGTTTTGATAAATACGGTTCTACAATAGCATCACTTCTTTCTGAGTGTCCAACTTGATGTAAATGTTTTTCAATATGATCAACTACACCAGCTTCCATAAAATCTTTTATCATTGCCTTTCTACACTCAAAACGATCCATTCCTTCATACTTACCAGCAAGATGATTCATTGTTCCATCTAGGTTCATACATATAGGCATTTCCATATTGTATTTTTTACCAAGCAAGAAATCATTTGGATCATGAGCAGGTGTGCATTTCATTACAGCTGTACCAAAATCCATATCAATATAATCATCTGCCATAATTGGTAATTGATCTCCATTTGCAGGATTAATTGCATGTTTACCAATCAAATGTGTATATCGCTCATCTTGAGGATGAACAAATATTGCTGTATCTGCAAACATTGTTTCAGGACGAGTAGTAGCAATAATCAATTGCTCTTTGCTATCTACAACTTGATATTTGAAATAATGCATAGCTCCTTCGATTTCTTTGTGGATAACCTCAATATTAGATAACGCCGTTCTTTGCACTGGATCCCAATTAATAATTCTTTCTCCTTGATAGATTAAACCTTTATGATAAAGTTCTACAAAAACTTTATTAACCGCATGATTTAATCCTTCATCCAATGTAAACCTTTCCTTACTATAATCTAATGATAATCCTAATTTAGCCCACTGTGCACGAATAATAGATGCATATTCTTCTTTCCACTTCCATGCTTGATCTAAAAACTTTTCACGTCCAATATCGTATCTAGAAATTCCTTGTTCTTTTAAACGTGCATCCACTTTTGCCTGTGTAGCAATACCAGCATGATCCATACCAGGTAACCATAACGCATCAAATCCTTGCATTCTTTTATATCGAATAATCATATCTTGCAGTGTAGTATCCCATGCATGACCTAAATGCAATTTTCCTGTAACATTTGGTGGAGGAATCACAATAGTAAATGGTTTTTTTGAAATATCTCCTGCTTCAAAATATTTTTTATAATATTCTACCAGTATATTACATTTTTCTGAATCACTCATATAAAGTTCATTTTTATTTTTAATTTGATAATACAATCCATCTTCTTGTTTAACATTTCCTGAATAAAAATGATTTAATAAAATTTTGGTTTTTTTATCAATATTAACTAATGAAATAATTGCTTGACGTTTATGTTGATTTTCTTTTATACCAACTTTTTGTCAACCTGCACCACCATTAGCAACATCATATTCTATTTTAGTATATGGTTTTATTTTTAAACCACTATCACTAATGACACTGTATCCACAGTTGATACTAGTTGATGCACTTCCACCACTACCAACACCACTATGACCAGAAAATCATCTTGATTCTACATTTTTTTCTTCAGAACTAGTTTTATAAATATTAAATTGAAATTCTTTTTCTTTTCATACATCATTTTCTTCTGCAACTGTTTTGGCAAAATGATTATAATTCCCGGCAGTTGACTCAGCTTGTAAATAACTGCCAAGGTATTTAATTTTTATTTTGATGTCTTTAAAATATTCTTTATTAACCAAGTTGTCAGTAACTTTTTGAAAGTTTTCTTTATCAAAATAATCTACTCGTGATTGTCTGCCTTTACTATTATCTGCCTGTGAAAAATCTACATCATATCCTCATGTAGATACATCAATATCGTTTGATAGTTTAGTTACATCAAAATAATCATCATTAGAAGTTGATGTAATGTTTGTAATTTTGTTTCTAGTATTATTTTGAATTAACTTATTAGAATGATTTGATAAAAAAGCCATTGGAGTTCAAGCTAATGGTAGTGCCAGCGTTATTGTTAATATTTTTTGCTTAATCATTTTCACTCTCCTTAATGATTTTTCTTTTCTTGTAAAGATAAAATGTTGCGATAATTATTCCAATGATTAAGATTGGAATTACAATTGACAATGAGATAATTAAAGGGTAATTAATTCCTTTTATAAATCCCTTGATAGTAGAACTATAAATTTCAGTTTTACCTTGATTATTCAATTTAAAAGATACTTTGACACTATCATCATTTCTTTGAATATTTAGTGTTTGAAAGATTACATTGTCAAACATAGCTTTACTGCAATTAACATCTAAAATACTATACTTCTTATTTGTGTTTTTGTAATTGATAAAACTTAATGCATTTTCATTTGAAAAATCACTTGTTTTACAATTTATAAATTCATTAATATTTGTTATGTTTTCAATATCATGGTGTTTTATAAAATCTTGATTAACATTATTGTAACCATATATACATACTCATAATTTATCTAAATCATTAATAAAACCAGTGTTAAATTCGATTTGAATATAGATTGTTCCCAATGCTTCTTCTTTTTCAAAAATGATTGATTTTAAAAAATTGTCTATGAAGTTTTCTTTTGAAATACTTGTTGTAATTATGTTATTTATAGACTGATTTTTATTTTCAAAAGAAAATAGTTCACTATCTAAAATGCTAGCCTGATTAAGATTGTTTAGATCAATGTTTATTTTATCTTTTTTAAGATACTCGAGATTATTAAAACTTGCTGTAAATTGTTTATCATAACCAGTGATTCTTAATTTAATCTCATTGAGATTAATTGAACCGTTAACATTTAGTCCATTAATTGGTGTAGTTTGTCCAAAAATAATATCAATGTACCCTAAAACATTATTAACAGAAATTGTTACTTTATCGAAGGTTTTAAGAATTGTTGATTTACTTGTATTAGTTGAAAATAAATTTACAGAAGATTGATTATCATAATTGAATGTGAATACTTGTGACAAAATAGTAGTTAAATTAGTTTTAACATATTGTTCAATCACTCCAACATTTTGATTTTGTTTAAATACATTATCATTTAAGAAACTATATTTTCTTAATTGATTTTGGTTATTAATATCAAGAATGTAATCAGTAAAATAGATATTGATATTTTTCTTAAAACCACTAATTTTATAAGTGAATTCATTAGTTGATGTGTTATTAATTAAAATTCCATCATTAAAACATAAATTAATAATAACGTAACCATCAATCAAATTTCTTTCTTTAATTTCGATTGATTTAATAGCATATTGTTGAAAGCCATCAATTGTTGTATTGCTACAACCAATATAACCATTATTTAAGATATTCGATTCAAATTGAAATAAATTACTAATAATAAAATCATTATCAATTTCATCAACTGATATATTATTGAAAAATTTATTAACAACAATCTCTTTTAAGTCACTCATTTTAATAGCAATGTTTTTCTTAAAACCTACTATATTAAAAATAATGGTTTTTTCTTCAAAAATTGTACCTTCATTATTAATTGGAATTTTATAAATAATTTTGTTATTTAAAATTTTCCCATTAACATCATCAACTGCACCAACTTCAAATTCTGGGTCTAAAACATAATTAAAATCATTATAAGTTAATGATGTCTGAATTAAAACATTTTGCAATGTAGGAGTATCTGCATAATTTACAAAACTTGATAAAAATCTTTCAATATATTTATTAGAATATTTTCCTGACTCAAATTCTGAAGCTTTCATTTTTCTGAAATTGATATTGGATGAAACATTAATACTAGAAGTTACTTGATGAATTACTACATTTGGTTTAAATCCAATTAATGTAAAATCAAATTCTCCGCCAATAAATGGCTGAATACTTCTTAAATTTGAAGTGAGAGGTTTTAAAATAATTTTTCCTGACAAATTCCGTTCAAGATTTGTGTACTTGGTATTTTTAATAAATACTTCAAATACCTTAAAGAAATCTTGTCTTTCATAATTGGTTATAAATAATGGATTTGTAATAATTGGTTCATTACTAAATTGAAACAAGTTATTTATTATATCTTCTGGTTTTAGATCCCTTGCAAGTTTAGTACTTAAACTTGTTGTTGAAACATCTATTTCTTGATCGTTAACCATTGCTTCTTTATTAGTATTAAAATTAACAATAGAAAAAGAAAAACTATCTTCTAATAAGTAGATTTTATTAAGAAATTCACTAGTTCCATTAATTACACGCATCTTGATACTTTTATTGGGTTTTAAGATAAATTGAAGTCTCGCAGTTCCAATAGTTGGATATTTTAAAAGTTTTATCTCCTTCACATAATCAAATATGAAACGATCATATTCACTATTTTCATAATAAGTATCAAGATAAAATTTAATTAAAGAACTAGGTTTAAAATCTGATTCTGCATCTTGACTTAAACCAAATGCAAATAATTGTTTATCAAAAATTAGTTGATAATTCAAATTAATGATATCCATTTCATCCATTGATGAAATGTCCATATTTTTAATATCATCATTATGCATGTTTTTAAAGTCAAAATAAGGTATATAATCTTGAGTTTTAATATATTTTAATTGACTAACACGTTCATTTTTAGATTTATCATTATGGAATAAAGTAATTGGATTTGATACTATATCAAATATTGCAACACTAGTTAATATTAATAATTTACATTTCATCTATCACTCCATAATTTTCTTAATATGTTCTAAAACTATCTCTTTGTTTTGAATTCATTCAATTTCTCTTACTCTCACAAATTTATAATCTCTAGTATTTAAGAACTCTTGATCATTTATCTCAGATAAAAGTTCATCAAATTCATCATATTTAGACCAATAGTCTAATGAAATTAAAAGTTCAATATGATTCAAATTCTTTTTATAAAGAACAATATCAATTTTCTTAGATCCAATCATGTAGTTACATGTGTATTCAATCTTGTTCTTAATTAAATATGGTTCAATTGCTTTTAATAATTCTTCACCATATAAGTAATTAGGTTTGCCAACTTTAACAACATTCACAAATGATTCATAATATTTATCAATGTTATCTAGATAATTTACAAAGTTATAAAACGCTTTAGTGTCTAGATTATCATGATTAATTGAAAGTTGTTTTGCTTTTAATGATTTAATAACAATCATTTGCTCTTTTGATCTTGTAATAGCAACATTTAAACGATTCATTCCACCAGATTTAGACAAATGACCAAATTGATTTTTGATTTTGCCATCTTTACCTCTTCCATAAGCTAAAGAGATAATAACACAATCAGCTTCTTCACCTTGACAGTTTTCAAGACTTCTAATTTTGATAGTATTGTTATTAATTTTTGCTTGAATTAAATTAACAGCTTTAGATTTCTTAATAGCTTCTTCAATAGCATCAACTTGTTTATCTGAAAAAGCTATTACTAAAATTGATGTATATTGTTTAATTGCCTTTTCTAATTCTTTTGTAACTTCAACTGCTTCTTTAATGTTTTTGCTTCCATCATAAGTCCCATTAATATCAATTACCTTAATTGATTTTGAATCATCATTATTTAAAGAAGCAAAGACTAAACTATTGTTATAAAAATTGTCATTACTAAACTTAATTAATTCTTGCTTATTAGAACGGTAGTGGTTCTTTAAAGTAAAACAATTTCATAAAGCAACACTAGCTCTATCTAATAACGAATCAACAATATCAAAATCAACTTTTTCTAGATTATCAATTCGTATATCATTTACAGATGATTTTGATTTAAAGAAAGTTGTAGGTTTTAATTGTTTGTCATCTCCTGAAGCAACTGCATGTTCTACACGGTACAAAATTGGTAAAGCATTTTGCATTAACATTTGACTTGCCTCGTCCATAATTGCAATGTCAAAAATTTTTGGTTCAAACTTACAATATAAAGAAACTTGTTCTGGTAATGCTACTCAAATCGGCAAAATCTTTTTCAATACATCATGATAGTTATTTAAAAATGTTGTTAGTTTCATATTGTTTGGAACTCTTGCAACTTGAAACATTTCCTTTGCTTCTTTTTTGAAATTTTCATCTTGATTAATTAAGAAGTATCTTAAATATTCAATATATTTATTATAAATTTCTCCTGAGATGTATTCACATGACTGACTATTTTCAATACTATATTGATTAATTGTTTCATTAAACGTACTATCTAACTTTTGAATTAAATTAAATCTATTCTTTTCAAATCAAGCAATCTTCTTAATATCATTTTCTTCTAAATAAATATCACTTGCTTCATATTCTTTCATTAAGTTTTCTGGAATATGCATTAATTTGTTATCAATCATATATTTGATTTCTTCTTTCTTAATATCACTATTTAAGTAGAAGAAAACTAAATCACAAGTAATGTATTTTCAAAAGTCTTCATTAAATCTAACTTTTCTTACCTTAATTGTTTTGTATTCTGGTTGTAAGTCATCTTTATTCAATTTATTTTTATTAGCTTCAGTCTTGACTTTCTTTTCATATACTTCTTCAATTAAGAAATTATTAACTAAGAACGATGAATTTTGAGGAAGAATCAAATTACTAAATTCATAAATACATTCTTTTTGTTCTTCGAGTTTATTCTTATCTAATTTACTTGATTTAAATATGTTACCAGTTTTCTTAATTTTTCCAGTCTTGATGTAGGTATCAATTACTAAATATTTATATGCTTTTTGAGTTCTGTTTAAAGATTTTACAAAAGCTTGATGAGTTGATTTTTTATTTACTAAAAATTTAAAGAACTCCTTATTTGACATGACATCTTCATATTTTTTAAATAATTCTTCAATTACTTTAATTTGTTGTTCAAAGATTGTGTAGTCTGCTAATAATGCATCCTTAAATTTTTTATCTTTGTCAAGATCAATGTTTGACATGATATTATAAAACTTTTTAAAACGATCATAAAATAGTTCTTGTCCTAAATCACGATCCAAAAATAATGATCATGATTTTACCTTATTAAATTCTTCTAAAAGTGCAAAATATTCATTAACTTCAGATTGTTTCACTACATATTTTTTATAAAAATTATTGTAGTTAATTATTCTCTCTAAAAGAATGAAAATTGATTCGTCGTGATGAAGCATTTTTTCTTTATATTGATTTAAAGTTTTAAGAAAACTATCTTCAATTTTATTTAATACTTTATTTTTTAACAATAAATAATTTTTATAGTCAATTTCATATTCATTGCTGCCATATGGCTTGAAATTATCTGAAAATTTTAATTCACTTTTAACTTTATCTTTTATCTTAGAATAGAAATTTAAAGTTCTTTCTGAAAAACTTTCAATACTATTTACTTTATATATTTCTTCTTTTAAATTAAATTCTTTATTTAATTTATGGTGTAATTCACTATCATCTCAGAAATTACCGATTTTTTCTTGAATCTTATTAATTTTGTAATAAACTGATTTTTCGTTTTTAAAATCGATTAAAAATAAACATAAATCATTAATCTCTTTTAAACGATTCATTAAAACTTCAAGAGCTGTTCTCTTTTCAGAAACAACTAGAATATTTTTACCATTAGCAATAGCATTTGCAATAATGTTAACAATTATTTCAGATTTTCCAGTTCCTGGAGGTCCAAAAATAATTGTACTTTCTTCTAAAGCGGAACGGCATGCAATTCTTTGATAGAAGTTTAATGGTTTATTTACAATTAACAAGGGATTTGATTCAAACTCATCTTTAGCATAATCCATAACATTCTTTTTGCAGGAATGTTCATACAAATCAACACCTAAGTTTGCAATATTGTTAATTTCTTTTTCAAAATTAGAAATTGTTGGTTCAAAGATTCCAATTAGGTGTTCATTAGTCCCAATTAAAATGTCTTCTCCTAAAGTTTGATTTAATTCTTTAATGAAATCAAATTTTTTATCATTAGGGTATTTCAAATTACTAACGTCATAATCGATTCCCTTTTCTTTGAAAATAGCTGTAATCATTCTTTCATTAATAATTTTCTTTTGATCAATTTCAATTGAGATAGCATTGTTGTCTAAATAAACTCGGCATGGATTAAAAACCAATGCTGATTCAAATATTTTATTATTAATTGCTAATTTAATTGTTTTACTGCCAATATAACAATTTCAAATTCCTTTTAAATCAAAAATATCATTAACATCCTTACGAAGTTTTTTCAAAAAATCAATGAATTCATTAACATTTTTAATAATCTTTTTAACTATTTTAGGATAATCAGGTTTTTCTCCTTCAAGCATAAAACTGTAGAGTTTTTTTAGATTAGAATTTTTCTTTTTTAATTCTGATTCTATCCCACTAGCATCAAAGTTAAAATCTAATTCAATATTGCCAAATTCATTTGGACAATAGAATTCACCCATTGCTCTTGTTCTTTTAGAATTCTTGTAATTGTAACAAGATTCTTCCATGTTTATTTCAATATCATTTGAAATTTTCTTTTGTAGAATGCTATCTGACATTTTGATATCTCCTTAAGTTTTGATTCATTGTAAAAATAGTATTAAGATTTGTTCTTGAAATCGATTGTTCAAGTAATCATGTAGGATGAATTTTATCTAAAATTGGTTTGATATATTTTGTTCAAATTTCTTTGACTTTTTCATATATTTGCTTAATTTGTTTAATGATTTTTTCTACTTGTTCTTTTCCGTTCTTAATTTTGTCTATAATTGGTTTTAGTTTTTCAACTATACCATTAAAAATTTTCTTAATTATGTAATCAATTAATTTACTTGGTGATTCAATGTATTCAATAATCTTTTCAATGAACTTATCTAACTTGTCAATAAAATCCATTAGTTCTTGTTTCTTATCTGAAACTCATTCTTTTGATTTAGCAATTAGTTCTTTAATAAAATCATTAACATTTGTATAAATAGTTTTTAATTCTTGTGCTGTTTTAATAAATCATCTTATGAATCTATTAAAAGTTGCATTAGTTAAATATAAATCATCGAGTTCTTGATAAATAGGATAAATTATAAATTCATTAAAAAGTTCAAAAAGAAAAGTAATTACTTTGTTAATATAAGGTGCAATTCAATTAGCCACTTTAAAGTAGAGTGGCAAAATATAAGTTGAAATTAAATTATCAATTGGTTTTGCGATATTGTTTAGAATTGTATCGATAATTTTTAATGAAGTTTGAAGTTTATGTTTTTCTTTATCATCTAAATCAGAACTTTCATTATTAATTGATTCATTATTAGACAAATCAACTTTTTCTTCAGAATCGTCTTCATTTTTTTGATAACTATTTGCATTATCAATTGCCAATTTATTAGCATGATTTTTAATGTCTAATGCTTCTGTTAATTTGTTTTTAAGAGCATATTCATTATATTTGCCTGAATTTCAATGATTCATTCTAAAGTAATAGCTAGAAGCGTAAGTATTATAAGTACATACTAAAAAATATTTTAATACCATCACAATTGAATGTTTAATGGCATTTACAATCCCTTGCTTTGGTGTTCTGAATATTAAATTAATAGGTTCTGAAGATAAGGTTGTAATAATAATTGATTTAAAAGGCACTAATGGTGGCATTATTGAAACAAGTGCATGAACAATTAATGTCATAGCACATCTTCTTAAATAACTAGAATTATCATTAACTCTTAATTTTTTCTTTATTTTAGGATAGATTCAATGGTTGTAAGCTTCAATAGAAAAAGAAGTTAAACTTAATCTTCTAAAGAAAACATTGCCAATTGCATTAATTGAATCATTCATAAAATTGAATGATTCATCTCCTGTTAATTTTGTTGCTTTTTGATAAATGCTTTCATCATATTGAAATTCTATTTTCAAAGTCTTATTTTTATCTTCACCTTCACTTGATTTTGATCAAATCAATTTAGCTCGAGGATAATTGACATCATTTATACAACCATATAAGTTATTATCGTTTTGATAACGATATTGTTGATTTCATTTTCTGATTCCACTTCTTGGATTATAGATGTAATTAGTATTTAGAATTGTCACTAACAATTCAACATATTTGTAAACATCATCTAAACTTAATTTATCTTCTTTAGATGATTTTTCAAATCGAAATTTTGATCAGTTATATGATTTAGGTTTGTCATAGACTTCTAAAGGTAAGTCTTGTTCTTCTTTAATTGCTTTAACTTTTTGATTTTGAATACAAAAACTTGTAGCTATTGAAATAGATGAAGCACCAATAATAGTAGCTGAAGCACAAAGAGAAAACTTAATCCATTTTTTCATTAAAGATATCAACTGCTTTTAGTTTATTAAAACTATTATTTTTATTTGCAACTTCAACACTAGCTTTTAATTGTTCAATACTTTTTTGGTTTTCTTTTTCATAATCTTGAATAGTTTTTAACGAATTCATAAATTCATGGTCATTATGATTTAATAATTCTTTTTGAAAAATACTTTTAGATAAGATGTAAGTTTTTTTAGAAGACTTATATGAACCAATGATGCCTGTCTTTTCATTTAATGATTTTCCAATTAATTTAGTAAATGAGAATAAACAAAAGTTGATAGCAATCACAGAAATCAAAGCAACTGTTTGTCTAGAATTAAAACTAACTTTTTCCAACCAATCAAACATCAAATAATACAAAGTTTTGTATAGTCAAAAAGCAATAAAACACCATAAGATTAAAATAAACTTTGAAAATACTTCTTTTAATAAAATTTTGAATCTTGCACCATCATCTGCAAAGTTTGTAGTTACTGCCATTGGCATAATAGAAACAAAAACAAAGATTTCTAAATATTTTTGAATAAAGGTTCAACATAAAAATAATGGCATAATCATAGAAATCATTGAGCAACCAACTTGAACAACAAAGTTAAAATTTCTTAAATAAGAAATATTAGCATCTGCTCCTACTGGTCTTGGACCAAAATTATCTGGAATTGTTATACTTGAAAAACCATCATGCAAGTAACCAACTCAATATAGTTTTTGAGCAATTGTTTCTGTTTTAATTCCCGATGTATTAATTGTAATTTCTAAGATATTAGTACTTATGAAGTCTAATATCATGGAAACTAAAATAATGATAATCGGTATAATCACTAAAATCACTAAGTTTAATACACTATATTTGGTTGTTGTGATAACTGATTGTTTCAAATCTAATTCATTTGATCTTGATTTGATTATCTTTAAAATAATTGCATATATTGAAAAAGCAATTGAAATCATTAAAATAATGCTATATAAGACCAATATTGTCTTATTATCACCATTATGACCTAAAAAGCTATTTCCCACGCTAGAACCCATTAATTTTGCAAAAATCTCATCAATTCCATTAACAATTATTAATGGTCCTTGAACAAATAGGATTCAAATTCATTCAAGTAGTCATTCTGACATCATAAGTGTTATTTACCAGTTGGTAATAATGTTGATAATAAAGTTGGTACAAGTGTTGCAGCTAAAACACAAATAATCAATCCAAGTGCTCATCATACCATTGCTTTGATATATCTTGATCTTTCTTCAGGATCATCTGCAGATTTTGCAATCTTTAAACCAATAACTACCATTTTAAAGACAACAAAAGCACCAATTAAGACAAATACAATTGGGGTTAAAATAGTAAATACTTCAACTAAAGTATCTCTTACAGTATTTGCAGCTTCTTCAATATTATTTGTAGCATCACTTGCTGCATACAATGTAGCTGCCATTTTATTAGTAATATTCATTAATAAATTATTCATTGTTATTCTCCTTATAATTTGTTGATAAAATTCTTATTTTCTTCTTCTAATTTTTGTTGGAATGATTTTTGTTTTTCTTTTTTTGTTTTCTTAATGTTTAATATATTTTTAGTTTTTTCATTCTTTAGGTCAATTTGATTTTCAATTTCATAAATTAATTTTTCTTTATAAGATTCATCATTGAAATCTTCTAATTTCCTTAGTTTTTGAAAATTATCATAAGCATATGTTTCAATCTCACTATGTTTTATAGAAATCATATGCCTATTAAAACCAGTTACAAAAAATAATCCTTGTCCTCTTTTTGCTCTTGCAATATAATTCTTTTCAAAAGAACTCAACCCATCGCCATATGATTTAAACATTTCAGCAATGTCAATTAAATTTTTTGGTGACATATTTAAAATCATCATGTACTGAGTGTTATTTATCATAGCTGTTGTTTTCTTCTTAACTTCTTCACTTCCTAAAAAGTCATCAGGATTTTGGGTAATCAAAATAATCCCACCATTTCTTTTTCTAATTCTCTTAATCATTTGAAACATGAAATTTAAAGCAATTGGATTATCTTTGTCAATCAATAAATGTGCTTCATCAACAGCAATAATAATTTCTTTATCATCCATGTTGTTAACCCTGACGATGTTTTGGATAAATCCTAGCATCAAATATAATTGAGCTTGGATAACATTAACATTTCCTTTTTCAAATAAATTGTTAATATCAAAAACAATCACATTATTGTCAACATTCATGTTAGAAATTCCATTATATAAAAAAGCATATTTACCGTCAGCAATAAAATCATTATTAAAAATGTTTTTAATAGAATTAACAGCTATAATATCACATCCTAGTTTTTCATAGTTGAAGTCTTTTTTATTATTTAATAATTTGCAGAAATCATCAAAAATTGGAAAGTCATTAGGTTTTAATTTACTAATATCTTTTTCATATAAACCAAACTTCTTATATAAAAGTTTTAAGACAATACTGATAACACTTAATTCTTCACGTGAGATTTTATGTAACAAGATTGTAAAGAATTGTTCTAGAAATTGAATATGAGAAGAAATTAAATTATCATTTGATAAATCTGTATCCATAGAATTAATAATTTGTAAGGGATTAATCTTTGAAACACTTCCATCTGAAGCATCAATTCATTTTCCATCATAATATTCACAAAGATCTTTATATTCTCTTTCTGGATCAATGATAATCACTTTTCTTCCATTAGCAATATGTCATGACAATTGTTTTTTGATTGTATATGATTTACCAGAACCTGATGTTCCCATTACTAATTGGTTATAATTCTTTCTATCACTTGCTTTTTCTTTATAAAATTGATTGAATACTATAGTATCACCTGTTGTGTTGTATCCTAGTAATAATCCATGATTATCATTTAAGCAATTGCTAATAAATGGATAACCACTTGCAATTGTTGATAATGGGATTTCCCTTTCATTTTTTAATTTAGAATTAACATGAATTCTTGGCAAGACATCAGAATATGCTGGATATTGTCTCATTAACAAAGAATCACATTTAATGCCAGATTGATTTAATTCATCTAATGTCTTTTTAATTTCTAAATCTAAACTTCTTTTGTTTAGACCATAATTAATTAGATAGAATTTAACATTCTTTAAACTATCTAAGCCAGAAGCTACATCATTTGCTAATCTTTCAAAGTTATTAATTAGATTCAATCAGTGTTCCTTAAGAACTCTCCAAACAGTGGCTTTGCCAACTTTTTGGAGAGTTCTCATTTTTTTAATCATTTAAAACACGAAATTTAAAGCAATTGGATTATCTTTATAATTAATAAATATGTTCATCAACCAAAATGATAAAAAAGAAAACAGCAAATATGCTATTTTCTCATGGCAAATATGCTGTTTTCTTTTATATTTTTGTTTTTTTTTATTGTCTATTTATATATTTTCCAAATAAACCATTAATAAAGTATTGACCAATACTGAACGCAAAGTAGTCATTACCTCCCATAAAATGTTTATAGTCCACTAAATCACTATAACTATATTTACTTATGATTGAATCTAAATTCAATTTTTGTTTAGAATTCATATCAAGTAATAAATCACTAATCTTTGTTACTCTAGTAAAATAAGTGTATGGGGATTTGACTAATGAAAATGTTGATCCATTTATAGCAAAAGACAAACTTGTATCGTTTAAAATTTTATCTAAATTCAAAGTATTTAATTGCATATTAAAACTAGTAGCACTATCGAAGATGTTAAATCCAAAAAAATGATTTAGTAATTCTTCATTTGTATTTAATACTAATGATTGCGTTGTTGAACTAGATTGTCCAGCTAATTCTTTTATTCAATTATTTTTCTTTTTTATTTCATTAAAATTAAGGTCTATTGGTATTTCTTTATCACCATAAAAACTATATTCACTACTCATGTTATATGAATAACCACGCTTTTCTGCTCATTTTTTGATACTATTTTCATATTCTTCTTTTGTTGGAATGTAATCAGTTGTTTTAATACCATCACCATTTCAATCATATTGAAGTACATATGATTTACATAATTTATTAAAATTAGTAATTAAAGGAACTGAAAAATTCTCGATAGATTGATTAATCCTAGATGTATCAACATATAATGCTCCACCTTTTTTAGGTTTTGTTTCATTTTCAATCGCAAAATCACGAGTTAGGTAAAAATCAAATGTTGTTTCTACAATTCCACCATTTTTAGATTCAATTTGAATTGAATCATTTGTAGATTGTAATTGCACGTTAAAAGAAACAAAAATAGCTTTATCAATAGGTT
>RCNI01001175.1_pt1 | contig 14594 bp, 16 predicted proteins | sample 2041151 | NCBI WGS metagenome assembly RCNI01 (sample SAMN09708214, study PRJNA481090) | feces metagenome | isolation source: feces | place: Antarctica: Albino Rookery | reverse complement strand
AACAATTTTTATTTTACAAATCCTTCCATCATACAAAAATGTTTTACTCTTTTATCTTTAGCAGCAAGTCCTATAAATGTTGTATTTTCAGGAACATCTGTAATGACTACTGCATTTGCACCAACTTTTGCATAGTCACCTATCATAATATTCCCTAAACATTTTGCACCTGCACCAATCATAACATTATTTCCTAATGTAGGATGACGCTTAGCATGTTGCTTCCCTGTACCACCAAGAGTAACTCCATGATAAAGTTTACAGTCATCTCCAATAATTGTTGTTTCACCAATTACAACACCTATACCATGATCAATCAATAATCCTCTACCAATTTGAGCTCCTGGATGGATTTCTATTCCAGTAATAAATCTTGCAATATTAGAATTAAAGCGTGCTAAAAAATACAAGTGATGACGATATAAAAAATGTGACACACGATGAAAAATCAAAGCTTTAATATGCGGATACAATAATAAAATTTCAATTTTAGAATGTGCAGAAGGATCATCTGCTAATGAACGATTTAAATTATAATTTAAATCTTTTAAATACTTAAACATTTTCAAACTCCAAAACCGATAAGTACTTTTCTCCACCATCAGGAGCTATTGTAACAATTTTTTTATCTGGATAATATTTAGCTAAACGTTTTGCCATGGCAATATTTGCACCACTACTAATCCCAACTAAAATTCCGGTTGTTCTTGCAAAATTCTTTGTTTCTTCAATTGCGTCTTCATTTGATATTAACATAATATCATCTACAAGATTTTTATCAAAATTTTTCGGAATAAAATTTGCTCCAATCCCTTGAATTTTATGAGGACCCGCTTCTTGTCCACTAATAATTGCACTATCTTTAGGTTCCCCTGCTACACATCGTATATTAGGATTTGCTTCTTTTAGACGTTTTGAAACACCACTAAATGTACCTCCTGTTCCAATTCCTGCAACAAAAATATCTACATCTGGTAGTTGTTGTAAAATTTCTTTTCCTGTTGTTTTATAATGGATCATTGGATTTGCTGGATTATCAAATTGTGATAATGAAACATAATAATCATGTTCCGCTTTAAGTCTATTCATTTCATCAATAGATCCCTGCATACCTTTTTCTGCCTTTGATAATATCAATTTTGCTCCATATGCTTGGATTAATTTTCTTCTTTCCATACTCATAGATTCTGGCATTACGATGATTACTGGGATTTTATAAATAGCACCTAACATTGCCAATGCAACCCCTGTATTACCACTTGTTGCCTCTATTAATACTGTATCTTGATTTATTCTCCCATCTTCCATTGCCTGTTGAAGCATACCAAGTACTGCACGATCTTTAATGCTTCCTGCTGCGTTATATTTTTCTAATTTCACATATATATTTGTATCCTCTATATGATATAAAGGTGTATTTCCTATAAGTTTTAATGTTTCCATTTTTATTTCCTCCTACTGTATAATTTTTCTATTTTCTCGCTATGGACCAGCAACATCGAAAAACCCATTCTTCCATTTCCATTGAATTTTTTAATTTCAACATTTTGATCCCTCCTTATACAATAGTATATTCCATCTTCTAATTGTATGGACCTTATTATGTCATAGTTATGTAAAAAAAGAAACTTAAACGCTCATAATTTTCAAATATCATCAATTATTTGCTGGTAATATGATTAATATTTTTCAATTGTATGGAAATTGTGCCATCTGGCTGTGTATAAAATTCTACAAACTCTTTTGAATTCATATAATCTACAGGAATAATTATTTCAATTCCTTTATCTGTTTTAATTTTTTGTACCTTCTCAGAACGTGTTGGTTTTACATTTTCAACTGCAATTTTTTTAGGAATTCCTTGCTTCTTTAATTCTGCTTTAAATTCATCTCTTGCAAGCGGTTGATCCATAAAAACTTCATCTGCAATTTCATCAATTTGAATTGGCGTACTTGTCGTAATATTATCAACCACCATACTTTTTAATTTTGGAACTACGCTTACCTCATCCAAATCATATTTTTCAGTTAATGCTTCTGTTAATTTCGTAATATTTTTTACACTTTCTTTATAAGATGGAACAATACTACTTTGTAAAATAATATCTGCATAAAAATTAACCTTTTCTGCTTCAATATCAACCTTATTTTCAATACAATGTATACTTTCATCAGATAACTCAATCAATACAGCACAATCATTTTTATTTAGCGTAGCACTGATTAATGCTTTATACGGAATCATCTCTGTTTTGATATATCCTTCTGTATTGCTTACATTATGAGTAATTCCTTTAATACAAGCATTGTCTAATAAAAGTAAATATCTTCGATTATCATACTTCACATCTGCCATCACTAAATCACTTGTGCAATATTGTGCAAACTCCATTTTCTTATCAAAGATATATTGTGCTACTTGCTGAGTAAATGTTTCAAAATCAATACCTTCCTCTTTCCATAAATGTAACATTTTTTTAAACTTACTTGTTTCTTGAAATGTTCCTAGTTTTCTAGCTGAACTACGAAATACTTTTTCTGCTTTACTGCTTAATACTTTTTCTATTTCTTCGTATTCTTCATTCATACATTTTTCTGACAAAATACAATTATTATGTTCACAATCTAGTATATGTACAATTTTCTTTTCAAATTCTATCATTTGGAATCCTCTTTTCTTTAATCTTTATAAGCATACCTTATTTTAAGAATGAAGAAAAGAGAAAATAGAGTTCTATTTTTCTAGAACTCTATTTTATATATCCTTTTTCTTTCATTTTATCCATTATAAATTGACGAAATACAAATTCTTCATCATCTTGCATTCCTACATAATATACACGTTCAATATCTTCATGTTGAAATAAAAATAATTCATGTGGATCTAATATTCCTTCTGGATAATAACAAGCTGTATAATCATACTGCTTATGACTACTTACTTCTTCTTGAATACGTCCACAAATCATGATTTTTTTTGTTCCACCTTTTAATGTTACAATTGAACCTAAAGGTAGCAATTCATCTAAAGTTTCTAATTTCACACTAATCTCCTTAATAATTTACCTTTACACGAAATCCTAAACCAGCAACCAAACTACCTTTTGCACCAAATGAAAACTCACCCTTTTTACTAGAAAATTCTGCACTCGCTCCAATAGATCCTAATTCAGCAGTACCTGTAGCACTCAGTGTTACACCAAATATCGTAATACTTCCTTGAGCTTCTCCTTTTATAGCGGCTGCCCCAACTTCACCTTTAATTGTGAACTCATTTTTATTGATAACTGCTTGACCTTCTGCCTTTACACTACCTACTTGTACGTCTACATCACCATCTGCATGTATGTAGGAATTACCAATCGATGCATTCGCATTTACTTTACCTAAACAGGCTCCAGCTTCGCCAACAAAATCTAATTGTGGCTTAAATTTTTTACCCTCAAAAAGAGTTGCTTTTGCATCTCCTTTAACAACTGCATTTCCTAAAGTAGTACTAATTCTACCTTTTATATATTTGGATTGATATTTTTTTTGATATTTTAAAACATCAATTCCTGCAAATATACCAATACATGCTCCATTTTTTAAATAGGAAACAATCGATTTATCTTTTCGTATTGATGTATGAAAATGATGATATGTATCCATTTTGGATTTCTTCCAAAATGAATCTTGGTTCACACGATTTGCTTTTCGTCGTATCTTATATTCCGTTTGTTCATACGTTGTTCTACTTTTTAAACAATATGAAATACTTTGTTTTTGTAAAAGTTGCAATTTCATAATGGAGGATTCTAGTTGTTGAAAGTAGAACTCATTTCTATTCGAACTATACCTTTTACATCTATTTATGTCTTGTTGTAAAGAATAAAATGATAATTGCTGAAATAGTAATTGAATAGAGTGTAGTTTTTTTGTATCAATATATATCACAAACGATATATTTGATTTAAAATTTGTTTCTGTTTATGAATTTCTTTTTGCATACGACAAAGTGTCATATCCAAATACTTATTTTCATTTGTATTCACAGCATATGTTAATTGTTGTCTTATTTTTTTTATTTGCTGCTCAAGTTGTTGTAAATGCATTTGATATTGTTGCATTTATGCTTTGATATTTAAAACTGATCTGCTCCAGTTTGTAATTGCTTTTCTAGGTTTTGATATGTCATAGCTGTTTGATCAAGAAAACTTGCATATGATGAAACAATGGCGTGATAATTATCAAATACAGGAAGTAATGCTTGAAATCTTGCCTGTAATGTTGTTTGTGCTGGACTTTGCCAATAAGTAGCTAACTGTTTCATTGTCATATGTATATCTTTTAAACAATGATCTAATTTCTCATTTTGTACACGTATCAAGTTCGCTGTTTGTTGTACTTCCGCAATCGTTATCTTTACATTATCCATTTTCTTCTCCTATCCAAATAAACGTTTCGCATGTAATGCGCAATCATTTTGTGTCATTCGATATGCTTTTGCACACTGTTTTAAAAACTGTGCATATTCCTTCATCACATTTTGCATAGCAATAAAATCTTTTTCAAATGACTCAATTTGTTGTACAAATGCTTGATTATCTTTTCCTTGCCAATTTACTTTTAAATTATCTACATATTGAAATAATGTACGATATTCTTTTTCATACATCATATACATTTGTTCAATATGATTAGCACTTGTCTCTAAACGAGTTGGATCAACATTAATTCTAACACTCATATATGGTCCTCCTACAAGATATAAATCCTACTTCCATTCATAATTCCTACTTGTTGAATCGTTTGTTGTAATGGAAGAATGATATTTCTTTCAGTATCATACATTATAGTAAAGGGTATAATGCTTCTTCCTTCTTCCACTTGACGTTTCACAATTTTATACAAAAGCTTTAATGCTTCTGTTATATATAAATTTTTAGTCATTGATACATCTAAATGTAAATAAACCGTCGGTATATAAACAGTAACCAAAATGCTATCCTGCATATCCTCTCATCTCCAACATTTTTATCCATGCACATTCTCCTTCTCGATACCATAAAGCTTCATTTTCATCTAATTCTTTATGTGAATACTCGACTGGTAATTTTAATAAAGAAACAGCTTCATACAATCCTTTCCCTATCCATATAAAATTAGCCGTATATAGCCACTCTATGTACATCGGATGCATAGAAGCATCCATTAAACTTCGTAAATTTAAAAAACAAATACATGTTTCATTCTCATTAATCATTGTAAAATCGGTAATAATTTTGATATCCTTACCAAAACGTTCTTGATATATATGTAGATACTTTTGATAGTCTTGATCAATTTGAAAAGCTCGAATAATAAATACAGTAGATGGTAAAGTAATCCAACAATGTTCTTTTGTAGTTATATCCATTCCCATGTATAGTTTATTTTTACAATATTGAGGAAAAATTCTTTTGGGTAATAATGGTATTTTAAACATCTTATCTTCTGATTTATATTCACTAATAATTCTTTTCTGTTCCTCTTTTGTATAGGGTAATACTTGAAAATTATAAATTCGATGGTTTCTTATAAATACTCCATTTCCCTTTTGTAAAGAAGGAAAAATTTCAATATTATGAAAAAGTTGTTGATAATCCGTTTGATTTTGTAACTGAAAACAATATTGATTTTCAAAATATGATAAAAATCTATATGATATTGCTTCTAATGAATGTAGTATAATGCAATACTGAATATCTTTTTCTTTTGACTGAATCATCCACGAGCTTACATGTTCTTCAAAATCTTCATAAATTTCTTTCCATACCATATAATCATAAATTATAATTCGTATACAAAAGGATTGTTCTTCTTTTAAAATATGATTTTCAAACTGATATATAAAACTATTCATTTTTTCTACTTCATTCTTATTTATTATTGTAACTATAGACAAAGAATCATACTCTTGAAACTTATACTCACTACCATCAAAAATAATCAACCACTGTTTTTGTATTTTCGATAAACGGATGCATTCATAAAGCCATTGTTTAGCAAATAAACACCTACCACTATTCTGTCTTCCAATCAATAACATAGAATGGAAATCTTCTTTAAATAAATAAAATGGAACCTGTATTCTATTTTTACTTTCTTCCATTTTTCCTAAACTTAATTGTAAACTTTTAGACGCATGTCTTCTTTCATAAAATATAAGATTAGGATTCATAAAAAACGGCTCTTTAAAATGAAGTAATTTATTTTGTCTTTGAATATAGTCACAAATTACAGATAATTGTGTCTTTTTTTCTACTGGCTTATGAACCAGTGTTTCCTCACTAACTTGATTCATAAAATTATCATAACAAACAATCCCTTTATCTCGTTTTGAATCATAAACATCATAAGGAATATATGGTGCTTGCATATAGGAACAATGTCCTTTTATAAACAACTCATCATTTCCTACTTGTAAATAATAATCTCCTGATGTTTGTAAAAAACACGCATCATCCTTCTTTAACATATCCATGCTATCATTACGATCTTGTACCTTTAAACAAATATGAAATCTTGAATTACTCCATATTTCATCATCTATACATCCATATGGTTTTTGTGTTGCTAAAATTAAATGAATTCCTAAACTTCTACCAATTCGTGCAGCTTGTTTGATTTGTTTCATAAACTCTGGTTGTTGTGTCTTTAATTCTGCAAATTCATCCGCGATGATAAATAAATGTGGCATTGGTATAGATACTTTCTTTTCCATATATAATTCATAATACTCATCAATATCCATACTTGTTCTATGATAGTCATTCATAGCTTTTTTTAAATATTTCTGCCTAGTGATAATTTCTGCTTGTAATGCATTTTGAAACCTCTGCATACAGTTTTGATCTAGATTCGTTAATACATAAGATACATGTGGTAATTTTGACAATGATTCCGCCATACTCCCGCCTTTATAATCAATAAGTACAAAAGCTATTTTTTCACAACTATAGTTTATACAAAGCGATAAAATATAACTTAATAAAAATTCACTTTTTCCAGACCCTGTCATACCCGCAACAATTCCATGTGGACCATGCTTTGTTTCATGAGCATCTAAATATATTTTGTCTCCATGTTCATCAATCCCAATAATTGCTTTTAACGTATGATAATTTTGATGATGACTCCACCTTTTTCCAACATCTAACATCTCTACATTTCCACATTCATATAAATCAAAAAAATCAAAATTTTGTTTCATAAATTTTTTATATCTAGAAGAACTTAAGCGTAAATAAACATATTTCATATATTCTTCTTTCCAATTATATAACTGTACTTTTTGTACCATTTGTTCTGTTTCTAAGATAACTTCATCTCTTTCCTGTGTACACAAATAAGTCAAATAAATAGAATATAAATCTTCCTTTCTTTTTTCTTGTTGAAGAATATATATCGAAGGATATCGCTGTAAAATAAAATCCATTGAAAAGCTATTTTGTAGTTTCGGGTACATTAATATTAAAATAGTTGCTACTTTCTGTTTATTCAAAGTATCTAACAATTGATCTAAATACGATAATTGATTAACATTTGTAAATATATTACGCTGCTGATTAAAAAAGAAATGCGGTAAAAATGAAATCGGATATTTTTGAATATTTTCTATAGTAGTTACCATAATGATTTTTACTTTTTTAGGATCATGTGTTTTGCATAATTGTAAAAGTAAATAAAACATTACATGAATACTTTCTTTCCCATAAACTCCTATACGTTTATATTTTTTTATATCTAAAAATATATCCATTACAGTATTTTTTATACGTTGATTATTCAATTCGTTAAACAACTTATAATTCTTACTATCTTGTTGTCCATATCCTTGTTGATCCATATGTAATGGAATTTGAATTTCTTGATTTCCTGTACCTAAAAAACATTGTCCAAAAAAACTATGATTCAAATCAATAAACCAATATCCTTTTTGTAAATTGATCCATATTTCTTTTTTCTTACTTTGAATAGCTTTCACATTTTCTATATAAGTATCTATTTCCTTTTGCTTTTGATCACAATATAGTTGATATTCTTGATATTCAATAAGTGCCTCTTTCTTTGCTTTTTTAATATCGTACTTTCTTTGAATACATGGCCAAACAATAGTTGATACAGCCATACTTTGCATCATTAAAATAGATGGCATATTTTGCCAGATAGGTTGTTTTGATTGAATAGATTGAACTACCATGAATATTCCTACCAGCATAGATGATGCACCCATAGCAAAAGCTGGACCCATTGTTAACCAAAAGGGATACTCTTCCTGATGAATCTTATCTTTAGGCTTTTGAATTTCGATGATTTTTTTCTCCATCTTAGGAACATATATAAGTTCTTTGTGAACATCTATCTTAGTTATAAAATTTTCTGTTAATTTTTGTTCTTTATATTCTAATAAACCATGAATTTTTACATTTTTTCCTATATTAATTACAATATAAGGTTCTAAAAAAATGATTTCTAAACCCATAACATGTATACAATCACCTATCTTTAATGGATATTTAGAAACTTTATTTTTATTCACATAGCTTCCATTTTTACTATTATTATCTTCAATCATCCATCTTTCTTGCATATACATTTGTGCATGAATTGTTGATACATATTTTCGATCAAACTGAATATGACATTGCTTACTTCTACCAATCTTCACTTCTTCTTTAGGTAACATATATGTTCTATATGAATTATGTTCTTCCTCTTTTTGAAATAATAAACACCATGGATCACTACCATAAAATAAATAAATCCCAAATTTTTTTATTCTACCCTTTGTATAATGAAACGAGTCATAGCATTGTTTACTGCCAATCCAGCTCCATCCCTCATGATCATAATGTAGTTCTAATATTGGTTGTAATTTCCCTTGTATTTTTTGATATAACCAATAAGAATTTGAAATATTTGCATCCACATGAATTCTATATACATATTCTTTACCATAAAAACAAATATCCGCTTTTTTCAAAATAATTACCTTTCATAAAATATAAAATCATGGTTCGCAAATTGAATATGATCTTCATGTTTGATCACATGTTCAAATATTTTTATATTATTCACATAAGTTCCATTACTAGATTGTAAGTCTTTTATTCGATGCTCTTTTACTTTAATCACCGCATGATAAGAGGATATTTCTTTTTTATTTAAAACATAATCATTATCTGGACTTCTACCAATACTATATACATCTTTATCTAAAGATATTTTTTCATTCGTTTGTACATTTAATAAATAAGAAGAAGAAGATTGTTGTATCAAAAGAACTGTTTCATTCTCTAAATTCTGCGCTACTGCATTACTTTTTATTTTATATTGTGAAGGTTCTTCTCTAACTTGCATAGATGTTTGTAAAGGAAAATTCATAATTTGTGGAACTTCTTTTATAACATATTCTTCCTCTTTATAAAAGAAACGTTTCCACCAAGGTATTTTTTCTTTTTTACATTCTTGTAAGGCATGTAAATCTTGCAAAATAGTAGGAAATGAAAACTGTTCTTTTTTTAATGTATTCAACAATACACCTAAAGTTTCATAATCTTCATTTGTTTGTACCTTTCGTAAAATTTTCTCTATAAAGCACTTTGCTTCTTTTTTACGATATCTACCATCTTGTTGCACAGGAACTACTAAAAATTTTATATATTTTCCATCCTGCGATAAAAATACATAAGAAATATCTAAATAGACAGGTTTTGTTACATTCACACGAACCAAATCTTCAAATAAAAAAATTAAAAATGATAAAAATTCTCCATGTTCAAATTGATGCTTATTCAAATATTCTAATAACGTAACATATCCCTTCATATCATAATACAATCGATTCGATGCATTTGGATCTCTTACACACAGTAAACAACTATGATCTTCATACATTTTTGAAAGTAAATAATCATCAATCGTAGTATGATTCTTTAATTGAACTTCTAAAAATCCGTCTTTTCTTTTTTTTAATCGTATTAATCTTTCCTGCAAATTATCACCTGCCTTCACTTTTTATATACGCTAGGAAAATAAAAAAACGTAAAAAAATGATATTTTAAATATATTTTGTTATAATAATACCTATTGAGGTGGCTTATAAATGGCAAAAAAACAACATAACATACAATTTCTATTCATGATTTTTTTAATCGTTCTTAATTTAGGCACAATCCCCTACTGTGGTTTTTTTAGAGAAAATTTAACTGGCTTAGGGAATCATCTTCATCATCCCATCTATTTAATTTTATGGGCATCATCAGCTTCTCTATATTTTTTCATCTATACTAAAAAACTCATGCAACAGTTTCAATATTCAAATAAGTTTGGATGGATATTTTTACACGTTACATGTGCAAGTATGATTATTGCAACCCTAATCCCTTATGATTTGACCATCTATCCAACACTATCTAAATGGCATGTTCGACTTGCAATGTTTGGAACAGTAGGTTATACATTAACTTTATTTCATGTCTTTTTTGAAATATTAAAAATGGATTATCATTTTTTTATCAAAACTTTTCCCTACCATCTTTATTTAGTTATTTTTGATGCGCTATTATTTTTATTTTATGGTAGTGTAAGTGCATTATCTGAAACATCTTTTGTAATCGGTATGAGTATTCTTTTGTATTATGATATGTATTTTCTACATAAACACTGATTCTAGATAATTCTCTTCTTTTGAGAATTCATTTACTTATTAATTAATTTATATTATTATGAAAATAATTGGAGGTGAACCTATGCAAGTTATCATTTGTGTCGATGACCATTTTGGTATGATGTTTAATAAACGAAGACAAAGCAAAGATATAGAAGTAATTAAAGATATTTTAAATATGTATCCGTCGCAAACATTCTATATGAATACTTACTCATCTACACTTTTTCCAAATTGTAATACCTATGTATCTGATACATTTTTACAAGAGGCAGCTAAAGATGATATATGCTTTGTTGAAAATGAAGCATTATTACACTATCAAGACCAAATTCAGAAATTAATTGTTTATCACTGGAATAGGATATATCCATCAGATATTACTTGTGATTTAAACTTTCATCAATTTAAGCTTTTATCAACTACAGAATTTTCAGGAAATTCACATGATAAAATCACAAAGGAGATTTATATAAATGAACATCAATAACTTATTAAAAAAAATATTAATCAGTGCACTTACAATCAGTGTCCTACTTACTGGTTGTGCAAAATCAGATTCTACAAAACCTTCTACATTAAAACATGAAGAAAGTATTACCCTAGATCAAATTCCTAAATATGATGGTCATCCATTTGTAGTAATCAATGATAATGAACCTTATTTTACCAAAGATGAAATCACGACAAAATCATATGAATTTTATAGTGATTTAGATTCTTTAGGAAGATGCCAATATACCATTGCTTCTATTGGAAAAGATCTGATGCCAACTGAAAAAAGAGGCAGTATCGGACAAGTAAAGCCAAGTGGTTGGCAAACTGCTAAGTATGATCATGTAGATGGTAAATATTTATATAATCGATGCCATTTAATTGGTTATCAATTAACTGCAGAAAATGCAAATGAAAAAAACTTAATTACAGGAACCCGGTATTTAAATATCGAAGGAATGCTTCCATTTGAAAATATGGTTGCTGACTACATAAAAGAAACAAACAATCATGTTATGTATCGTGTTACACCAATTTTTAAAGAAAATGAACTAGTTGCACGAGGAGTTCTAATGGAAGGCTATTCTGTAGAGGATCAAGGAGAAGGAATTACTTTTTGTATCTATGCATATAACGTACAACCAGATGTAAAAATTGATTATAAGACTGGAAAAAACAGTTATCATCCATCTTCTAAAAAAAGTGAAAACGAATATTATATTTTAAATACAAGCACAAAAAAATTCCATAAACCTTCTTGTTCAAGTGTTTCTGATATTGAAAAACAAAACAAAAAAGAGTTTCATGGAAATCGTGAAGAATTAATTCATAAAGATTATAAACCATGTGGAAGATGTAACCCTTAAATATTATAAAAAAGTAAAGAATTATCCTCACTTCAGCTTGTTGATAAACTACCTTATTTTGAAAACAAATAAAATTAATTTAGAAAAAGTGATAGAAAGCTATTAAATTACAGATGATTTTCGGTTAAAAATACCTGGAAATCATCTTTTTTTATATCTAAGTGGAGATTAAAAAAGACCGAATGACAAAGTCTGCTCAACGAGCGACTTTGTCAACGGTCTGAAGTAAGGCATTATCCTCACTTTTTATTTATTATTGATTTTTCATGTTTTTGATAGCTGTACGAATACGGATTGGATTTCCATAATTTAATGTTCCAAATCTAAATAATTTCGCCGCTAATATTCCTACAAATATACATGTTACAACTAATAATCCAAATGAAAGCAATACTTCCCATAAAGCAACATTTCCCATGGATACACGAATAAACATAGCATTTCCAGAAGTGAATGGTATAAAAGATGCAACCTTCATCAACATGCTATTACTACTTTGCATGCCAAACATAGCAATAAAAAATGAAATAATATAAATCATTGTAACTGGCATAGCACTTTTACTAATATCTTCTGTTTTTGACACTAATGCCCCTAATGCTCCAAAAATAAAGGAATATAATAAATAACTTAATAAACTAAATGCAATATATGCAAACCAAACATTAGCTGGAATATCAAATAAAAAATCTAATTGTCCTTGCCATTGATCCGCCATAAATGCATAAGCTACAAAACCACTACCCAAAATCAAGAACATTTGAATTAATCCAGCGATAGCACCTGCAATCACTTTACCAAAAATCAAGCTATTTGGATGAACACTAGTAATTAAAATTTCAATTGCTCGATTACTCTTTTCATTTGTAACAGATACAGCAATCATTTGCCCATAAAACAAAATTAAGAAATAAGTTGCGAAAATCAAAACATAAGTATACGCGAAATTTTGTTCACTATCTTTTCCTAAAACAATTTCATCATGTTGTATGTTTAACTGTTCTAATTTCATTATTTGTTTTTGATCTAACCCTTGTTCTAATAAATATATGTTCTTATTCCATTTTTTTAAACTATCTTCAAAGATTAAAGACCATTGATCAGAAAAAGAACGATTATGAACAATATAAGAATATTCCTTCTTGTTATATAAAACAAAACCTGCTTCTACTTTATCTTGTTTTACTGCTTTTGTTAAATCATCCTTGGTAGAATATATTTTCCATTCTACAGGCATCATATTTAACAAAGAATCTTTATTTTCTTCTATATCTTTCGATAAAACAATTCCTAAAGATGCTGAAGGTATATCCTCTTGTTGAACATCCGTAACTACTTCATCCTGACGATGTTCAATAAAAAATGTTGGAACTACCACAGCACAAACAATGACAAGCATTAAAATGATAGTAGTAATTATAAAGCTTTTATTTTTAAAATAATTATTTAATTCAAATCGTAATACATTTAAAAACTGCTTCATTATTCATCACCAGCCTTTTCTACAAAAATATCATTTAATGATGGTTCATATAATCCAAAATACTCTAAATCAATAGCATGATCTAACAATCGTTGTAGTACTTCATTTTTCATATGATTATCCTTTGTTTTAATGATGACACGATTTGAACAAACGTTTACTATATCTACTAAATCCTGAAATGAATCATTTAATTGTATTGCTAATTGTTCAGCAGTCATATTCAAACTAGATACAACTAATTTTCCTTCTCCAAAAGAGCGTTTAATATCTTTTAAATTTCCAGATAACACTATATTCCCATGATTTAAAATAATAATTTCATCGCAAAATTCTTCCACATAGCTCATTTGATGACTTGAAAATATCACAAGCTTTCCATCTTGTATTTGTTCATTAATCACATCTTTTAATATTTGAGAATTAACTGGATCTAATCCTGAAAATGGCTCATCTAATATAATGATATCTGGATTACATAATAAGGTTTGTGCTAATTGTACTTTTTGTTGATTACCTTTTGATAAAGTTTCTAATTTTTTATTCTCATACTCCAATACACCCAATCTATTTAACCATTTTTGCGTATTAGCTTTTGCTTCTTTTTTACTGAGTCCACGCAACATCGCCATATATTGTAATTGTTCAGAAACAGTTTTTTTGGGATATAATCCTCTTTCTTCTGGTAAATAACCAATTTGATAGTTTCGAGGATGAAATGGTTTTCCATCCAATAAAATATCACCTTCATCACTTTTAAAAACATCCATTAAAATACGTATTGTCGTCGTTTTTCCAGCTCCATTTCTTCCTAATAGTCCTAAGGCGCTACCGCTTTTAATAGAAAAACTAATTTGATGTAAAACTTCTTTATCCCCGAAATTCTTTTTTAAATTTTTTACTTCTAATTTCATAATATTCTCCTATTCTATTTTTTATTATCTTTAATGGATGTGATAATATAAGTACAATTCAATATTCCAAGTATTAATAAAACAACAAAAGAAGGTAAAATACCGATTGCTAATATATTTTGAAGAAAAAATAAAACTATCCA
>RCNI01001212.1_pt1 | contig 14603 bp, 15 predicted proteins | sample 2041151 | NCBI WGS metagenome assembly RCNI01 (sample SAMN09708214, study PRJNA481090) | feces metagenome | isolation source: feces | place: Antarctica: Albino Rookery | reverse complement strand
TTCATTATGCCGAATGTCAGCGTGGCCTACGCACAGTCCATGCAAAAAATCCCCCTCATCGGAGATTTGATCCGCGTGGTCACCATCCGCAATTATTTTTACTCTGACCCCACCCACGAACTGGATGTAGTCGTTCCCAATATTTCCTATGATGCCAACAACAGCGCCGCCGATCACATCAATCAGGACGTGGATGCCCTCACGCAAACGCTGGTGGATCAGTTTTACAGCGAGATGGAAGGCATCGGCGCGGAGGGGCACATCCCTTTATACCGACTACAATGTGCAGACCAATACCGCGCGCTGGTTTACGCTGAAGCTCGCCGTACACATCGAAGCCGGAAGCGGCTCCAGCTATTTCAAATATTATCATATTGACAAAGAATCCGGGAAAATCATCAAATTAGGGGATCTGTTCAACACCCCGGATTTCGGCAAGGTGCTCACCGAAAACATCAAAGAGCAGATGCGCCAGCGCAATGCATCAGACGATACACAGATCTACTTCATGAAAACCGCCGGCTTTGGATTTGAATTTGCCGATGTCGCCCCGGAACATAACTTCTATTTCAACGACGACGGCGATCTTGTGATCCCCTTTGATAAATACGAGGTAGCCCCCGGCTCTATGGGCTGCCCGGAATTCGTGATCCGAAAAGATGTCATCAACGACATTTTGAAGGACGAATTTAAAGATATTTTCCCCTAATTTTGCCCCCACAGGCCAAGCGGAAATAAAACTTATTGAAAAGGCCACCGGATCACACAATCCGGTGGCCTTTTTCTGCCGTTCTCCCAATATTCGCTATTGACAAGGAATTCTCCGTATGCTATCTTATGAATTGACAAGTATAGTTGTCAATTTGACAAGTAAATAAGTCATTTCGGAAAGGAGGCCTCTTATGCCCTTAGAGAACCATTTGAAGGAATATCGGGCCCGTCTGGGTGTAAACCAGCAGGAGATGGGACGATTAGCCGGTGTATCCCGGCAAACCATCAGCCAGATTGAGCGAGGCGACTACTCCCCCTCTGTGACGCTGGCACTCAAGCTGGCCAAGCTGTGCGGCGTGACGGTCGAGGACATCTTTGCATATAAGGAGGACAACGAAAATGAAATCTGAAAAAAGTGCCAACCGTAAGGCATTTCCGAAATTTATGATGATCCTGCTGCTGTGCGCTCTGGGCGGCGGTCTTGCAGGTTTTGCCGTGGTTCATTTCGGAAATAGCACTCTGCCGGAAACCATGCAAGCCGGCTTTATCCGCATATTTACCGCCGTGATTCCTTGGTCGATCTGGGTCAGCAGCGCTCTTCTGCTGGGCGCAAGCGTTTGGATGTATCGCAAAGCCCGCACCATCTTCCGGCACTGGGACGGTGAGAACGAGGACACTATGGAGCGTGCCGATACGCAGCTCAGTTGGTGCTCTCTGCTGGCGAATCTCTGCACTGTGCTGAGCTTTTTCTTCTTTGGCGCAGGCCTGCAGCCTTCGATCAGCCCCGCCAGATTCCCCCTTTTCCTCCTCTCCTTTACCCTCTCCATAGCAGGTCAGGTCTTTCTGGGTCAAAAGGCAGTGGATCTGACCCGGAAGATGAACCCGGAGAAGCAGGGCAGCGTCTATGATATGAACTTTCAGAAAAAGTGGGTTGCCAGCTGCGACGAGAACGAACAGCGCCAGATTGGGCAAGCCTCCTTTAAGGCCTTTAACGTCGTGAACCATACCTGTCTGGGGCTGTGGATTATTCTGGTGCTGCTGAGTATGGTGGCAGACATCGGTATTCTTCCCATCTTTTTGGTCATGCTCCTCTGGGGTGTCAATCTGATGGCATATCTTCTGGAATGCATTCGCCTGGGGCGTCACAAATAAGTGTACCGTCTATCGAATTGCTTCCGCGGTTCCCTATCCCCCACAATAGAAAACCACCCCGGCAGAAAATCTGTCGGGGTGGTTTTTTCATTTCGTTCTTTCGGAAAAGGTGTCAGCGCAGGCACATCTCCTCATCCACCTCATGCTGACGGGTGGATTTCTTTTTTCTTTTTTGTGTCAGCAAATCGGGAAGTGGAATATCCACGGAGCACACCGCTTTGAAAATCCACACAAAGCCCAGCAGCACGACAATCGGTATGATACAGCAGGTGACGATCATAACCGCCAGCGCTTCAAACAGGCGGTTGACAACATTTTCCGCCTTTTCCAGCCATCCGGAAAGCGTTTCCTTTACCGTGCTGCCCACATTCACTGTCCAGTCCTTGAACGACTCCAGCCAGGACTTCTGCTCCGTTTCTTCCGGCGACTGCTCGGCAAGCCCTTCCATATCCTCCGACAAATTCTTCGCCTCTTCAATGGTCGTTTCAATAGACGTCCGATAGGTGTCCTCTATCAAATCCGACACCTTGACCCCGGCAGGAATGAGCAGGAAAATCGCCAGAGCAAACAAAACCAGCTTGCGGGCAAGCCGCACCAGCTGTTCCTTGGAAACGACAACATAGGCGGCGTAGAGGATACACGCAAGGGGAATGAGCACCTTGAAGGCGGCATATCCCGTGATCGTCAGCAGATACTTCTCCAAATAAAGCGCACACAGCACCACCAAAAAGCCGGAACTCAGATCCGCCAGCTTATCTGCAATGGGTGTCGCCACATCTCCGGGCAACAATGTCACAAGGGCCGAGGCTGCCGTGGATGCCGTTGTCAGTTCGAGAACTGTTTTTTCCTTTTCTTCCAGCGCCTCAATGGAACTGCGATGGAACTCCGCAGAAGATGCATGGCTGGCCAGCGGGAAAAAGGACAGGACTCCCACCAGAATCGGAATCAGAAGCAGTAGAATCATTCTCTTATTTTTGAATTTATGCATGGATTTACTCCCCTCAATATTATGCGGTATCTTTGTCTCCGCATTTCTCCCACGTCCAGTATATCAATATGCCTTGCACATTGCAATGCCCCATGGTGCCCCGAATATCAGCACACAGCGAACAGCTCTATTTTTATTGAACGCTGCCATATTCTCCCGCCCTCTCCCCCATCGGCAGCGAGGCACATAGCATAGTGCGCGTAAAATATCCGGCAGTAAAATCAGCCTGATGGGCGCAATTGCAGCGAAAAGAGATGGGATTCCCGCACGAAAAAAAAATTACACGGAAATGTAGAAATTTTTTAACCCCTGCCATGTTATACTGAAAATATCATAAAAGTACGAAAAGGAATGAGGGCTGCTTATGTCGCAATCCACCAAGACGGTCATTTTTGATTTGGACGGAACCATCTACCAGAACACGACATTCCACCGGGATTATATACATGCAATGGTTGCCGACACGCCATATACTCATTGGGAACATGAGCTGATCGCTCTGGCCGATGATATATTTGCCGGAAAGAAACTCCGTATGAATCACTTTTATAAACTGAACACTTTGGACGTAAATACGCCTGCAGAACTGGCAGAGCGTTTAGAGCAGCAACTGTGTCCGGCACTTTCCTACCAGCAGGCTCTGACAGACAATGGTGTCATCTATCTTGGAGACGCCTGGGCCGTTCTCTCTTTGTTAGGTCATGCGATGGGCTGTCTTGATGAAGACCGTTCCAATGCGATCTATCGGCAAACGCGGCAGTGCATGGAACGTGCTGGTATGCATGGTAATCCCGCTCTTCGCAAGGCAATCATTGCTTTACACCGCCGTTGTCGTGTAATATTGATCAGCAATTCCTATGAGCAAACCGTTCAGGAGTTCTTGCGGCAGTTAGATTATTCCGACGTATTCTCCACGATTTGTTACAGTGCGCATAAGCCCTACGGCATGATTGAAAATCTGCAGCATGTGGATCCCCTGCTGCTGCAGCATCCCCAAGATCTGATTTCAATTGGCGATCACGCATTTAATGATCTTATGCCCATTGCCTCCATCGGCGGAAAAATCGTGTGGATGAATCCGTATCCGGACATCGCAGCCCCGGCGTGCGATTTGACTCTTTCTACTCTGGATGAGTTGGCCCTATATCTGGATACGCTTTGATTTTCTGGTAAATGGATACCGCCTGGTATTCAAATATATTTTAGGAGGAGTATGCTATGAAACTGAGAAAAATTTTGGCAGCCGTTCTTTGTATTGTTATGCTGGCGTCCGTGGCCACCGCATGCGGAAAGAGCGGCGAGGAATCCACAGGCAAAACGAAAATCACTTATTGGCACACCTATACCGATCAGCACGAGGAAAAGCTGCTGGAGATCATCAAGGCTTTTAATGATTCTCAAGATGAATATGAAGTCGTCGCCGAGCAGCAGCCTTACAGCGAGATCGACAGCAAGATAATGCAGGCCGCCCGCAACGGTACCGCTCCCGATTTGACAAATATGTTCCCTTCGGATGCCGTTAACTATATCAACGAAGGCTTGCTGGTGGATTTTGCCCCCTACATTGAGGACGAAGATATCGGCATCAAGAACTTCAAGGAAAGCATTCCCGCCGGACAGCTGGCCGAAATCACGCAATGGGACAACGGTAAAATCTATATTTTCCCGACCACTACCGCCGGCGAGGTCTTGTTTTACAATAAGACCATGTTCGATAAATACGGTCTGGCCGCCCCTACTACATGGACAGAGCTGGAAAACTGCAGCAAGGTGATCTATGAAAACGAAGGCATCCCCGGTTTCGGCACAGACTCCGCTACGGATACATACCAGTGTCTGATCGTCCAGGCAGGCAGCCCCTATATTGACCCGACCACCGGAAAGCTGGCTATCGATGAAACCATTGCCAAAGAAAAGCTGAGCTGGTTTGCCGATGGTGTAAAGGCTGGTTACTTCCGTCTGGTAGGTGAAGACGGCTTCTTCTCCGGTCCTTTTGGCAGCCAGGCAATTGCCTCCTATATTGGTTCCAGCGCAGGTGTCAGCTATGTACAAAGTGCAGTAGGTGATTCTTTTGAACTTGGCTGTGTGCCCATCCCTCAAGAAGGCCCCGTCAAGTATATTTCCTCCTGGGGCAGTAATCTGGTCTGCCTGAGCAAGGATGACGATCACGCTCGCGGCGCCTATCTCTTCTTGAAGTATTTCACTTCCACCGAGACACTGGTTGATTGGGCCGAGGTCTTTGGTACCGTGCCTGTCTACGAGGAGGCTCGTCAGTCCGACCGCTTCCAGAGTTTCGCCAAGACCAATATCGCCGTCAATGCATTGGCTGAGGAAGTATCCTATGTTGGCATGCTGCCCAGCGTGCTCGGTGCAAACAACGTCCGAACTGAACTTGACAAGATGGTTCAAAGCGTCTCCCTCAATCAGACAGATGTAGATACTGCTTATTCCGCTTTTGTTGCCGCCGCACAGGCTCATCTGGGGGCGTAACACTCACAATTCCCGGCCTTGGCCGGGAATTGTCAAGTTTACTCTCAAACCATTCCTAAAATCCCATAGAAAGGGGAAGCTCCATGTCAAAACTTCTCGTATTCTGTATCGATGCGCTTTGTGCATCCGATGTGCAGATCATGCGGGAGATGCCTCATTTCGGCCAGCTGCTGCAAGAAGGCGCTCTCGTAGAAAAAATCGATCCTGTATTTCCTGCCCTGACTTACTCCTGCCACACCTCCATCCTTACAGGTACCTATGTGGGCCGTCACGGTATTGTCCACAATGAAAAGTTAACTCGCGGAGGCGAAATCGGTGCCCCTTGGAACTGTATGAAATCCGATGTGCACGGCAAAACACTGCTGGATCTTGCCCATGAACAGGGACTGAGCACCTGCTCCCTAAGCTGGCCCGTATCGGGCGGAGCGGATTACGACATGAATATGCCCATGATCATCCCTTACAGCTACTGTGGCTATGAACCCGAAAAATGGCTTCATGGTACTGCCACAGATAATCTGATGGAACGGTACTTCTACAAGCATGGTCGCTATGTCAAAGGCCCGGGCCGGAGTTTGGATCTGTACACCATGGCTTTGGCTCTGGACATTTTGGAAGACTTTCCTCAGCCAGATGTGATGCTGGTCAAGATGTGTGACTTAGACTCTGTACGGCACACCTATGGCGTCTATGCGCCTCAAACACACGATCAGCTCCGGCTGCACGATGAACAGCTGGGCGCTCTGATGGAATGCCTGCGGCGCAAAGGCACGCTAAAGGATACCAATATCGTTGTCCTGGGGGATCACGGTCAGACCGACATCAAAGATGTATGCATGATGAACGTGCTCTTTAAGCAAAACGGCTTTCTCAAAACCGATGAAAATGGCAATGTGACCGAATTTGACGCATTTTGCCATTCTACCGGTCTTGCCGCACTGATCGAAGTTCGCGATCCCAAGGATCACGCTCTGATGGAACGTGTACGGAACTTCTTGGAGGATCTGCGCAACGATCCCCAAATCCAGCTGAATCTGGTGCTGGACGCAAAGCAAGCCCAGGAGCGCTATGGCCTGTCCGGCCCATTTGACTTTGCCATCGAAAGCGCACTGCCCATTTCTTTTGGTGAAGAAGCCAACGGAGACGCTATCTGGGGGAGTCTGATTCCCGGGCACAAGAAAAAGGGTGTTGCTACCCACGGCGGCAGCTCCACGCGCGAAGAAGTCACCACCTTCTTTGCCGCCGGACCTTCTGTTCGTCCCACTGTCGTTTCAGGGCACCGCGCCATGGTAGATGAAGCACCCACCATGGCCGCCATGCTGGGGCTCACCATGGACGACATCGATGGAAAACCAATTCTGGAAATATTGAGGTAAGCGGATATGCAAATCACCATTGAACATTTAACCAAACAGTTCGGCAACATGACAGCGGTAGATGACCTGTCTGTTACGCTGGAAAGCGGAAAGCTCATCGCCCTGTTGGGTCCGTCCGGCTGCGGAAAAAGCACCACTTTGAATATGCTCTCGGGCATTTTACCCGCCACCTCCGGTAGAGTTCTTTTTGATGACCGGGACGTGACAAATCTTCCTCCGGAAAAACGCGGCATCGGTCTGGTTTTTCAAAACTATGCCCTCTATCCCCATATGACTGTACTGCAAAACATCTGTTTCCCCATGGAGATCAAAAAAATCCCCAAGAAGGAGCGTTTGCGTCGGGCGGAGGAACTGGCGGAAATGGTACATATTACGCCTTATCTGAATCGTAAGCCCGCGGAATTATCCGGCGGTCAGCAGCAACGTGTTGCCATTGCACGGGCACTGGCCAAGGAGCCGCAGGTATTGCTGCTGGATGAGCCGCTGTCCAATCTGGACGCCAAGCTGCGTGTGGAAATGCGCGAAGAGATTCGTCGTATTCAGCGCGAGGCAAACATCACCACAGTGTTTGTAACCCACGATCAAGAGGAAGCCAGCAGTATCGCCGACAAGGTGATCTTGCTGCGGGACGGAGTCAAGCAGCAGGAGGATACCGCCCGCGCTCTTTACGAAAATCCTGCCAACTTTTTCGTGGCGGATTTTTTGGGTACGCCTCCTATCAACAAACTTTCCGGACGAATCACCGATGGGCGCATTCTGCTCGACGGATACGACCAGCCGATCTGTTTTGCACCGGCTGCAAACCTACCCGATGGGCTGCCGGTAATTCTTGCTATCCGCGCTGAAGGAATCGTTCTGGACACCAACAGCCCCTCGTTCACTGCCAAGGTGTTGGAACGGTACTCTATGGGCAAGGATGAATTGGTCCGGCTGGCATTGGGCGAGACACAACAGCTTCGCGTTTTCGTTCCCGCGGAGCAGGAGATACAGGTCGGAGATCTGTTGCAGGTTGGTCTGAAAAACCGCGGCGTCTTCTTGTTCCATGCAGAAACAGGAGAGCGATATCTATGAACAAAACTTCTTTACATACCCCCAGAAAGGACAAGCCTCCTGTCACACTGCGCACCTTCGCCGAGCCTGCAGCCTATCTGCTGCCGTTTATGCTCGGGCTGCTGATCTTCACTGTCTATCCCTTTGTCAATGTCATTCTTCTGTCGTTCCGGGAAGATTATAGTCTGATGTCCGGAAGCTACTCCGGAATTGGTCTGGGAAACTATGCCCAGATTTTCCATGACCCCAATTTCCTCAACGGATTGAAAAACACAGGTCTATATGTTCTGTTCGTCGTGCCCATCGCCACGATTCTCTCTTTGCTGATCGCCTCTTTGCTCAACTCCAGCATTAAGCTGCAGGGGCTTTTCCAGACCTGCTATTTCCTGCCTATGGTCACCTCTATCACGGCTGTGGGCCTTGTGTGGAAATGGATGTTCAACTATGACTACGGTCTGATCAACTACTTTGCGTCGCTTTTCGGCATTGCACCGGTAAACTGGCTAAACGATCCGTACTATAATCTCGCAGCGCTCATTATTTACGGAATTTGGAATATGATGCCATTTACGATCATACTGCTGTTGTCCGGTTATCAGAACATCAACCCCCAGTATTACACCGCAGCCAGAGTGGATGGGGCCAGCGAGGGCCGCATTTTTTTCAGAATCACTGTTCCGCTGCTGGCACCCACGCTGGGGCTTACTATGATCGTCAATGTCATCAGCGCGTCAAAGGTTTTCACCGAACTGTTCCCGCTGTTTAACGGAAAACCCGGTTCTGCATACTCCCTTTACACTGTGGTCTATTATCTGTTCGATATGTTCTATAAACAGTGGCAGCTGGGACCGGCAGCAGCCAGCGCAGTCATCCTGTTTATAATTGTGCTGATTTTTACAATTTTGCAGCTGTTTGTACAGCGCAAATGGAAAAATTACTGAGGAATCGCTATGAAAATTGCAAAAAAATCATTCGCCTATATCGTCCTTGTTTTCGGTGCGCTGATCATGGTACTCCCCTTTTTCTGGATGCTGATCTCCTCATTGAAAACTGCCGCAGAGGTCAACACCACGCCGCCTACTTTCTGGCCGGAAACACCGGTTTTCGAGAATTACGTCTATGCTTTTTCCAAGGCGCCCTTCCTTACCTATTTTCGCAATTCCCTGATCGTAACGGTCTGCTGTGTGGCCTGTACCATGTTCACCACTATTCTGGCCGCATTTGCCTTTTCCCGCCTGAAGTTTCCCGGAAGAGACCTTCTGTTTTCTCTCCTTCTTTCAATGATGATGATTCCATTTGAAATGCTCATTATCACCAACTACGAGACCATTGCGAAGATTCATCTGCTGGATACGCTCCCGGCATTGATCATTCCCTTTTGCACCAGTATCTTTTATACATACATCCTTCGGAATTTCTTTCTGGCCATCCCCGACAGCCTCTACTATTCCGCGCGGGTGGATGGAGCCAGTAACTGGCGTTATCTTTGGCGTATTATGGTGCCTATGGCCAAACCAGCTCTGGTCACTATCGGTCTGCTCAATGCCATTGCCTGCTGGAACTCCTTCCTTTGGACCGTTATTGTTACCGACAGTACCGAGGTACGCACGCTGCCGTTTGGTCTGTACGCGTTTATGACATCCAGCGGCATCCGGTATGAGCGGCTGATGGCTGCTGCGACTATCGTAATAATTCCCATGATCTTACTATTTATTTTCTGCCGTAAGAGCATCGTGACCGGTGTCTCGCGCGGCGGTCTCAAGGGGTGATATCTGTGTCTGAAATACAGTTGGATCTACTCTGTCATGCAGATTTTTCCGGCCGCATCCGCAAAAGTAAGGACGATATCGGTTTTTGCGCATTTTCAGCAGAAATCGATCGCCTGCGGTCTGCCAATCCGGAGGGAACTCTGCTGCTCGATGCCGGAGATGCTTTCTGCACCAATTTTTGGGGAGGCCTGCCACTGGTTGGCGCTGTAAACCGGAATGGCACCGATATAATGTGCCTGGGAAATCATGAATTTGACCGGGGAGCTTCTTTTCTGCAAACCTGTCTGGCCGCTTGTGAATTTCCTGTCCTGTGCGCCAACATTCGCCAAAAAGAGTCCAAGGCAGCCATTCCCGGTACTGCCCCCACAGCGATTCTGGAGCGTCAGGGCATAAAAATAGGCGTGTTGGGCTTAACCACAGAGTACACACCTTTCATGGTAACCAAATCTGCCTTTGCCCCTTTTGAAGTCACCTCAGCTGCGGAAGCCGCCCAGACATATATTCCCCAGCTGCGCCAAGATGGCGCGGACGTCATCGTGGTACTGACTCATCTCCCGTTTTATCTTTCTGACGAGGATGGGCTTACCGGAGAATTAGTCGATCTGATGGAAGCTTCCCCCGAAGCAGATGTCTGGATCGGCGGTCATATTCCGGGCGATTGCGCACAAATCATCCACAACGCCTGCGTAGTAAAGGCCGGTTTCGGTGGTGAAAGTCTGGCGCACATCCGTTTGGTGCTGGATGAAAAAACACACGCTGTTCTCCGCCGCGAATGCTGCATACGGCATACACCTCCCGATGGCAAGGCAAGACCCGAAATCGAGCAGTATATCCATCAAATCACAGATCCTTTCGAGGAATACTTTTCCGCGCCTCTCTCTTGCGCGCAAGAGCGCTGGCCGATGCATCTGGCGCAGGAATGTAAGTTAGGTGATTTTCTGGCAGACTGTCTTCGTTTTGGCGGGAAGACCGACTTTGCTTACATGAACGCCACCGGTGCCTGCGGGTGTATTGAGCCCGGAATTGTGACTCGCGAAAGCATGATCGGCGTTGCCGGATATAATGATCCTCTTTTTGTGGGTGAAATTACAGGCGCGCAGATAAAGGATTTGCTGGAGACTGTCTACGAACCCGAGCGTTTTGGAAATAATGGTGCAATGCTCATTTCCGGTTTTCATGCCGTCGTGGATCATACTCAATCTTCGCCTCATAAGGTGTTGTCTGTTACACTTCCAGACGGTTCTCCTCTGGAGAGCGATCGCCATTACACGGTAACTGTCAGTGCCTATATCGCTTCCGGCGGCAACGACACCGGCAATATTGCTTCCCAGATCAAATGGAAAGAAGCAGGCATTTTGTTTTATGACGCTATTTTCGAATATGCACGCTCGCAGCCTGTACTGACGCTGTCAGACTATCCCCGCATGGATGAAACAGGCACCCCTGAAAATAACCACGCGCCTTATTAACAGCATCAGAATTCTCTTTTCGAAAGGAAGCATCACCATATGAAAATCGAAGAAATCCTCAAAACAGTGGAACATACTCTGCTGCGTCCAACAGCTACCTGGGAAGAAATTCGCCATATCTGCGATGATGGCGTCAAATACGGCTGTGCCAATGTCTGTATTCCGGCCAGCTATGTCCAGCAGGCGGTCAAATACACAGAGGGAAGACTTCCTATCTGCACTGTCATCGGATTTCCAAATGGATATGATACCACTGAAGCCAAATGCTTTATGGCCCGCGACGCTATAAAAAATGGTGCATCCGAAATCGATATGGTTATCAATCTCGGATGGGTCAAGGATGGGAAATACGATCAGGTGCTGCAGGAGATCCGTCAAGTGAAAGAAGCCTGCCGCGGCAAAGTATTAAAAGTCATCGTGGAGACCTGTAAGCTTACGGAGGCTGAAAAAATCACTATGTGTCATGTTGTGACAGAATCCGGCGCTGATTTCATTAAAACTTCCACCGGCTTTGGCGAAGGCGGCGCAACTTTTGAAGATATTGCTTTGTTTGCCTCGCATGTAGGACCGCAAGTGCGTATCAAAGCTGCCGGCGGAATCAGTGGACTGGCTGACGCGGAAAAGTTTTTGCAGTTAGGCGCTTCCCGCCTTGGCACCAGCCGCGTGATCAAGGCAGTTAAAGCACTGGAAAAGTAAAGACTTCCTTTCTGCTGCTCTGCAGAATTCATTTATTCCATATAAAAAAAGCAGAACGGAAACCGTTCTGCTTTTTTTATAGATGCTTATTTCCTGGATTTGTAAGATATTTGCCGAGCAATTCCTCAAAAGCCAGGATTACTTTTCCGAAAAATTGATTAGGGACATTACTGATTAGCGTCTGCGATGAAGTATCCACCAAAAAGCAAAGGTCAGAAAGCTCCGCCAGGGTAGAGTCGGGCCGCCTCGTAAAGGAAATCACGGCAAAAGATCTCCGCTTGGCCTCTCGCACATCGTTAAGGATCGTTTCGGATTCTCCGCTTTGAGAAATTGCAAAAATCACAGACGGCTCGATATTGGAAGTCATCTGCTGATCCTGCTCCTGCCGAAAAAGCATAAAATCGTAAAAATGCACATAGTTGAAAACCATGAAGCCGCAAATCGCCAGTCGCTGCACGATATAGTTGGCCACATGTTCTGCAAATCCAGCCCCCACAACAAACATATTGCGATTACGGCATTGATGCAGAATTTGGCAGAACTTTTCCACTTTCGCAGTATCGCAGTTGTCGAGCAGCTGCTGCAGCAGCGGGGACTGATCCGTATGATGCGGCTCTCCATTAGACTGTGCCAACATATAATACAATTCGCTGTATCCGGTAAAGCCCAAACGCTTGCAAAGCTTCATAATAAATGCTGTTGACACATAATTCTCGTTTGCGATCTGCTGAATACCTACCTTGGCTTTTCCGCTCTCAATATGCTTTACAATACTGGTTACAACCCGTTTTTCATCATCGGAAAGCAGGTTTGTCAAGATGTAGTAGTTTCCTTTTATTGTCCTCACCTTCTCAGACTCGGCAGTTTTTGTGCGATGCTCCCTGCGCCAAGATTTTCCCCGCACGTTGAAATATTATGTTTATCATACCGCATCCTACCGTTAAGGTCAAGCAATCAGCTCTCCCGCCGGAGACAGGAATGTAGACGCACCCATATATACCACCAGCCATATCTCCCTTGACAGCGGCCCTGAGCGCTCCGTAAACGTTTTGCAGCGCATCATCTTCCATCTGTTGTTCCCTCTTTTCATCGGAACCGATACTATCCCCCTGTTGGGATTTCTGTTCGTCCGATGATACACTTACTCCCGCCGTAATTTTTCACAGAATTATCATAAATTAGAGCAGTTAATGCGAAAGAAGGTATTTTTACATGATCTGGATCAAGAACGCAAGAATCAAACCGATTATCGGCACAGAACATCCCCATAGCTGTCTCCTTCTTCACAACGGAAAAATTGCAGCCATTGGCCCGGATGTTCCTTGCCCCCCAGAGGCTGCAGTGATCGATGCCGGGGGACGCTTGGTAACGCCCGGATGCATTGATGCCCACTGCCATATAGGCTTGGATAATGCCTGTATGCGTTGGGAAGGGATGGATTATAATGAAATGTCCGATCCGGTAACCCCCCATCTAAGAGGAATTGATTCCATCAACCCGCAGGATCCGGCTTTTTCCAATGCGCTGCGCGGTGGCGTTACTGCCGCCTGCACCGGACCCGGTAGCTCCAACGTGGTAGGCGGCACTTTCGCTGTACTGAAACTGGCCGGAAATCGTGTGGACAATATGATCCTCAAAGAGCCTGCTGCCATGAAATGTGCCTTTGGTGAAAATCCAAAGGATTTCCACGGTCAACAGCGAAAGCAAAGCCCTATAACAAGAATGGGAATTGCCGCTATGTTGCGAGAGTTATTGTTCCGCACGCAACAATATCGCGCCGCCCAGCTTTCCGGAAAGAATCCTCCTTTTGATATGAAGCTGGAGGCCATGATTCCTGTGGTGGAGCATCAGATTCCTCTAAAATGCCATGTACATCGCGCCGATGACATTTTTACAGCCATTCGCATTGCAAAGGAATTCCATCTGGCGATCACATTAGATCACTGCACAGATGGCGAATTGATTGCAGACGAGCTGGCCAAGGAAGGATTTCCCGCATTGGTAGGCCCCTCTTTCGGAGAAAAAGGGAAGGTCGAATTATCTCATCAAAGCTTTACAACGCCTCACGTTTTGGCGCAAGCAGGTCTTAAAGTCAGCATCATAACTGATGCGCCGGTAACGCCCATCGAGCGCTTGCCACTGTGCGCCGGTCTGGCAATGCAAGCCGGATTATCAGAACAGGCCGCCTGGGAGGCAATCACCATAAATCCTGCACAGGCGCTTGGTGTTGCAGACCGCATCGGTTCGCTTGAGCCTGGAAAGGATGCCGATCTCGTCATATGGACAGCCGATCCGCTGAGATATGTGGGTGGTGAATCCTTTTTGACGATTGTAAACGGAGATATCGTATATCGTGCAGAAGAATAGTTGCGCATTTCCTCTTCTCTTCTAAAAATATGCAGCAAAAAAGTGCAATTCCTCACGGGATTGCACTTTTAATAATTCCGGTGAATCATACTATCAATGCTAAAATAAAGAAGTTCACACAAATCTCTGGTCGTATGAAGTTATCACACAAACAAAGTGCCGCGAAAGGAGGCCTGTATGAACCGCCATCACCGAACGGAAAACAGTTGCTCACCAATCAATAAAAGATCGTGAGAGATGGCTGTAAAATTAATACAACGACACGTTTTGCACTTTGTGGTCAACTTGAGATCTGCAGGCAGGCAGCGGAAACTTTCTGACACAGCTAAAAAGCCCCGCAACGGATAGAGTTCCGCTGCGGGGCTTTTTCTCTGTAGGCTATAAGACGCGATACAAATTAATGACAAATAAGAAAAAACCTCGAAAACCGAAGTTTTCGAGGTTTCATGGAGCTGCTATCCAGATTTGAACTGGAGACCTCATCCTTACCAAGGATGCGCTCTACCGACTGAGCTATAGCAGCATATGGCGACCA
>RCNI01001770.1_pt1 | contig 14604 bp, 11 predicted proteins | sample 2041151 | NCBI WGS metagenome assembly RCNI01 (sample SAMN09708214, study PRJNA481090) | feces metagenome | isolation source: feces | place: Antarctica: Albino Rookery | reverse complement strand
CGGTACCTCCACCGTGACCACCTATGTGGAGTCCTCCTCCGGCGTAGCCGAGGGCGGCCGTACCGGTCTTGCCTCCATGGCAACGGCAGTGCTCTTCTTCATCGCCATGTTCCTGGCCCCTGTGGCCCAGCTGATCCCCTCCTATGCCTGCGCTGCTGCGCTGATCTATGTGGGTGTGCTGATGATGGGTAACGTGAAGAACATCGACTGGAGCGATGCCAGCGCCGCTGTGCCCGCATTCCTGACCATGGCTTTCATGCCTCTGACCTACAATATTTCCTATGGTATTGCCTTCGGTCTGATTGGTTATGTGTTCGTCAAGCTGTTCTCTGGCAAGGTAAAAGAGGTCAACGTAAGTACTTGGATCATTGCTATCCTGTTTACCGTAATGTTCTTTGTGTCCAGATAACAAAAGCCACAAAATTTTACTAAGAAACAGAAAAAGAGGGATTACCGACAGGTAATCCCTCTTTTTTGTGGAGAACTTTGCCAAAACCCTTACATTTTGACGAAAAATGTGGTATAATGGCATTGAACATAACGCATATATCATGTGTTTTTTGGTGCATAGTTTGGAAAGGGGAGGTCATAATTTATGTTTTCGGTCGGTGAACTTGTGGTCTATGGCGGCGAAGGCGTCTGCCGTGTGGCGGCAGTGGGTGGCTCTTCGATTCCTGGAACGGACAAGAATAAGCTGTATTATACGCTGGTCCCGCTTTACCATGCCGGACAGGTGCTGACGCCGGTGGACACGAAGGTGTTGATTCGCCCGGTCATGTCCCGCACAGAAGCTGAAATGTTGGTGGAAGAACTGCCCGAATTGGAACCGGAAGGACCGCTGGGCAGTCCTCGGGCAACCAAGGATCACTACCAGGAGATTGTTTCCTCCTATGATTGCCGGGAGATGGCGCGGCTGATTCGGACCACCACCGTGAAGCGGAGCAAGGCACTGGACAGAGGCAAGAAGCCCAGCCAGATGGATGAGCGTTATCTGAAGCGCGCAGAAGATCAGCTCTATGGAGAATTGGCCGCTGCGCTGGAATTGGATCGCTCCGGTGCAGAGGCTTACGTACATAGTCACTGCCCGCAGTGGCCTGAAATGTAAAAAAACGCAAGGCATTGGCCTTGCGATTTTTTTGCTGCTGGAGGGGGCGGAATTTTCGATTCCCACGGGGCGCAGGGTCGGACACGGCGGTGTTCGGCTCTTTTTTGAGCGAGGAAAAATAAAACCGGTAGGACAGAGGACTGTCCTGCCGGTTTTTATTATAGGAGTAGAGATGGGCGTGTGCTTACAGCTCCATAATCAGATAGCCCTGGGAACGCAGCATGGCATACAGCTCCTCAATGTGGTCATAGTTCCGGGTCTCTGCCAGAACATGAACCACCACAGAGCCGATGGGGGCCTTCAGATCGTTGCGCTCGTGGTTGACCTCCAGCACATTGACACCTACGCCGGACACCGTGTTCAGGAAGGTGGCCAGAGCCTTGGGCTGATCGGGCAGAATGGTGGCAAAGCTGACGGTACGGCCTTCCTTGGCCAGACCGTGGGTGATGATGCGCTCCAGCATGGTCACGTCCACATTACCGCCAGAGAGCAGGGCGCAGACCGTCTTGCCACGGAAATCGCTCTTGCCGTACATCGCGGCGGCCACGCTGACAGCACCGGCACCCTCGACCACCAGCTTTTCCTTCTCCAGCAGGGTCAGAATAGCGGAAGCGATTTCGCTCTCGGATACCGTGACCACTTCGTCCACATAGCGGCGGCACATATCGAAGGTCAGGTTGCCGGGGGTTTTGACCTTAATGCCGTCGGCGATGGTGTCCACCTTGTCCAGAGTAACGATGCGATTCTTTTGCAGAGAGTGGTGCATACTGGGAGCACCAGCGGCCTCCACTCCGATGACACGGCACTCGGGCTTGAGCTGCTTGATGGCGTAGGCCACGCCGCTGATCAGTCCGCCGCCGCCGATAGGAACCAGTACCACGTCCACATCGGGGAGCTGATCCAGAATTTCCAGACCAATGGTGCCCTGACCAGCCATAATATCATAATCATCGAAGGGATGGATGAAGGTCAGGCCCTTTTCATCCCGCAGGCGGACGGCCTCAGCATAGGCATCGTCATAGACACCGGGGACCAGCACGACCTCGGCACCATAGCTGCGGGTCGCCTCAATCTTGGACAGAGGAGCGCCTTCCGGGATGCAGATCGTGGCGTGGATGCCCATGTCGCGGGCGGCAAAAGCCACGCCCTGTGCGTGGTTACCGGCGGAGCAGGCGATGACGCCGCGTGCCTTTTCCTCATCGCTGAGGCAGGAAATCTTATAGTAAGCACCACGCAGCTTGAAAGCACCGGTCTTTTGCAGACAGTCTGCTTTCAGGTAGAAGTGGCAGCCGTCCACCACGCCCTTGGCGGGGATCACGGGTGTCATATTCAGAATCGGAGCAAGTACGCGCTGCGCATCGTGCAGCTTATCCATGGAAATCATTGGAATACCTCCTTAGGCAAAAAGACAAAAATTGAAAAAATGTCCATGACACAAAAACAAGTATAGGATAGAACATTCTGCGGGGAAAGTCAATGGGAGAAATGAAAAAGCGAGGTACGAGCAGGAAAACTGCCTGTACCTCGCCAAAAATCAGCGCTGTTCCAAGGGGGAATCCAGATCCTTGACCGGCTCTCCCGTATGTGTGTCGATGACGCAGACCTGATTGGTCTCGTGAAAGGCCAGACGAACGGCCACAGCTTTAGCCTCCTGCAGTTCATCGGTTTCAAAGAAAATCTGAGCCGCCTCTTCCGACTCGGTGCTCTTTCGTAATGTGACAGCAAAGCGCATGATGACATCCCCCATGATTTGAATTTCATTCAGTATACCGCAGCGGGAAGAAAAAAGCAATGGATGAGGAAAAAGGCGAAAAAAGAGCTTTCATTCCACAGGGGAGTAGAGTATAATGTAAAAGTTAAGAAAAAGAGTGCTGAGGGGGAGAGAAAGATGAAAATCGGATTTGACAACGATAAATATCTGGCATTGCAGGCCAGCCACATCAAGGAACGGGTGAATCAGTTTGGCGGCAAGCTGTATCTGGAGTTTGGCGGCAAGCTGTTTGATGACCACCATGCGTCCCGTGTTCTGCCGGGATTTCAGCCGGACAGTAAGATCCGGATGCTGGAAACGATTAAGGAGGATGTGGAGGTTCTCATTGCTATCAGTGCTTGGGATATCGAAAAGAGCAAGAAGCGCGGCGATCTGGGTATTTCCTATGATGAAGAGGTGCTGCGCCTGATCGACATTTTCCATTCCATGGGCTTTTGCGTGGGCAGTGTCGTGATTACCCAGTATGCAGCCCAGACAGCGGCTGATGCGTTCATCCGGCGGTTGAAGGCCCTGGGTGTGCCTACCTGCCGCCACTACACCATTGCCGGTTACCCCTCGGATGTGGCCCATATCGTCAGCGATGAGGGATTGGGAAAGAACGACTATGTGGAAACGACCCATCCGGTTGTGGTGGTTACGGCTCCCGGTCCCGGCAGCGGCAAGATGGCCACCTGTCTCAGCCAGCTCTACCACGATCATAAGCGGGGGATTCAGGCCGGTTACGCCAAGTATGAGACATTCCCCATCTGGAACCTGCCCCTGAAGCATCCGGTGAACCTGGCCTATGAGGCAGCAACGGCGGATTTGAACGATGTGAACATGATCGATCCGTTCCATCTGGATGCCTATGGGCAGACCACGGTCAACTATAACCGGGATGTGGAAATTTTCCCCGTGCTCAACGCCATGTTCCAGAAGATCCAGGGCTGCTCGCCTTATAAATCCCCTACGGATATGGGCGTGAATATGGCGGGTTTTGCCATTGTGGATGACGAAGCGTGTCAGGAAGCTTCCCGTCGGGAGATCCTGCGCCGCTACTATGACGGCTGCGTGCTGCGGGCCCGGGGCGAGGGCGACGAAAACACCGTGCGCAAGCTGGAACTGGTGATGCAGAAGGCGGGTGTCACTTCGGAGATCTGTCCCGCCATCAGAGCCTGTCTGGAAAAAGCGGAAGCTACCGGAGAGCCTGCCGGCGCACTCGAACTGCCGGACGGCAGTGTGGTGACCGGTCGTACTTCGAATCTGCTGGGAGCTTCGGCGGCACTGCTGCTCAATGCGCTCAAAGCCATGGCGGGCATCGACCATCGGTTGGATCTGATCCCTGCTTCGGTCATCGAACCCATCAGCGTGTTGAAAACAAAGAATTTGGGCCATAAGAACCCGCGCCTTCATTCTGACGAGGTGCTGATCGCCCTGTCCATCTCCGGCTTGACCAATCCGTTGGCAGCCATGGTGCAGGAACAGCTGACCCATCTGCGGGGCTGCGATGCCCACTTCTCGGTGATTATCTCCTCGGAGGATATCGAGTTGTATAAGCGTCTGGGCATTAACGTGACCTGTGAGCCGCGTTATGAGAGCAAGGGGCTCTATCACAAGTAAAAACGAAGAAAGAGACGGCTGCGCTGCGGTCGTCTCTTTTTGGGAGAAAGGATACAAGATGCAGATTTTGGAAGTGCTGGCCCGGGAATTGGGACAGCCCTTGAAATATGTGGAGAATGTCGTTTCCCTGTTGGATGAGGGGAATACCATTCCTTTCATTGCCCGCTACCGCAAGGAGCTGCACGGCAGTATGGACGACACCACCTTGCGCACACTGGAGGATCGACTGACCTACCTCCGCAATTTGGAGGGGCGCAAGGAAGACGTGAAAAAGACCATTGATGGACAGGGAAAACTGACCGAGGAGCTAAGTGCTGCCATCGACAAGGCGGTTACGCTGGCCGAGGTGGAAGATCTCTATCGGCCTTATAAGCAGAAGCGCCGAACCCGTGCCACCATGGCCCGGGAGAAGGGACTGGAGCCGCTGGCAGAGACCATTTTTGCGCAAAAGAGCAGTACCCCTATCCGGGAACTGGCGGCACCCTTTGTCGATGCCGAGAAAGGCGTGGCAACGGTGGAGGATGCACTGGCGGGTGCCAATGATATCCTTGCCGAGCAGATTGCCGATGATGCGGCAATTCGTAGGGAGCTGCGGGAGATGACCTTGAAGAAGGGTACCATCCACACGGAGGCCACCAAAGAGGAGGACTCCGTCTATCGCCTTTACTATGATTTTACGCAGAATCTCTCCAAGCTGGCAGGCCATCAGATTTTGGCCATCAACCGGGGCGAAAAAGAGGGCTTTTTGAAGGTCGGTGTGGAAATCGACCGGGAGTGGGCGCTGGGTCTGATCTGGAACCGGACCATTATCGGCCGGGGTGCGTGTGCTGACTTTGTACGTGAGGCCTGCGCTGACGGCTTTGACCGTCTGTTGTGGCCGTCTCTGGAGCGGGAGATCCGCAATATGTGCACGGATTCTGCTTGTGAGGGTGCCATTGCCAACTTCGGCTTGAATCTGCGCCCCCTGCTGATGCAGCCCACGGTGAAGGGCCATGTGACCATGGGCCTGGACCCCGGCTATACCCATGGCTGTAAGGTGGCTGTGATCGATGGCACCGGTAAGGTGCTGGATACCGCGGTGGTCTATCCTACGTTCAGTGAACGGAGGAAAAAAGAGGCCATTGATACGCTGGCCCGCTTGATCCGCCGTCATGGGGTGGAGCATATTGCCATCGGCAACGGAACCGCCAGCCGGGAGACGGAGCAGATGGCGGTGGAGTTGATCCGACAGGTAGGGGGCGGCGTGTCCTATATGATCGTCAATGAGGCGGGTGCCTCTGTGTATTCGGCCAGCAAGCTGGCGGCGGAGGAATTCCCGGAGTACGATGTCAACCTGCGCAGCGCCGTGTCCATTGCCCGCAGAATGCAGGATCCGCTGGCAGAACTGGTCAAAATCGACCCCAAGGCCATCGGTGTGGGGCAGTATCAGCATGATATGCCTCAAAAGCGGCTGGATGAAACCCTGTCCGGTGTGGTGGAGGACTGCGTCAATGCCGTGGGCGTGGATGTGAACACCGCTTCGGCCAGTCTGCTGGGACGGGTGTCCGGACTGAACGCCACCACGGCGAAAAATATTGTCAAGTACCGGGAGGAGAACGGCATCTTTACCGGGCGGCGGCAGCTGCTGAAGGTGCCTAAGCTCGGCCCGAAGGCCTTTGAGCAGAGCGCCGGTTTCCTCCGTGTGCCGGAGAGTAAATCCGTGCTGGATAACACCGGCGTCCACCCCGAAAGCTATCAGGCCGCGCAAGAGCTGTTGGAGCTGTGCGGTTATACGCTGAACGATGTGGCAGCCGGGGAGATCGCTCTTCTTGAGCAGAAGGTAAAGCTGCTGGGCGAGGAAAAGGTGGCGGAGAAGATCGGCGTGGGCGTGCCCACATTGCGAGACGTGGTCAAGGAGCTGCGAAAGCCCGGCCGGGATGTCCGTGATGATCTGCCTGCTCCCATTTTGCGTACCGATGTTTTGGATATCAAGGATCTGACAGCGGGCATGGTGCTGACTGGTACGGTGCGCAATGTGGTGGACTTCGGCGTGTTTGTGGATATTGGCGTGCATCAGGACGGCTTGGTGCATATCTCTCAGGTGTGCGATAAGTTCATCAAGCATCCCAGCGAAATCGTGGCAGTGGGAGACATTGTCAAGGTGATGGTGCTGGATGTGGATGAAAAGAAGCACCGCATCAGCTTGTCTATGCGGCAGGCGGCGAAAGAAAACTAAGAGAAATACGCAGGAAAGAGGACTGTCCTGCGACAGTCCTCTTTCCATCCGGGGCAGCCGATCCATGGATCAGATGCCTTTGTATTTTTTCCGCGTGGCCAATCCGCCCCGGATGTGCCGCTGGGCCTTGTTGTTTTCCAAAACTTCCCGGGCCTGTACATACAGAGTGTGATTAAAATGCGGCAGGCGTTCTGCAATGTCTTTATGTACCGTGGATTTGCTGATGCCGAAAGCCTTGGCAGCAGCGCGCACAGTGGCGCGGTGTTCGATGATATAAGCGGCCAGTTCACAGGCTCGCTGTTCCATATTTCCTTTGATAGCTCACCACTCCCAGTTTTCAACTTTCTGGTGCCATTCTATGCGTGCGCGGACACGAAAAGTACGCCAAAAGAACGGAAAACCGGGTGTCAGACAGGAAAAAGCAGCCGACTGTCTGGCAGCGGTCTGGCAGGGCAGGGGAAAAGAAAAAAACGCGCCGGAACCAGGAGAAACAGGCTGCTTTTTAACGAATCTTAATGTAATCTTAATGTCCTTACAGGAATACTAATACAGACTTCATAATGTGTATGGCATACTGAAAAGAGGACTTATCGGGATTGAGGTGTTCATATGTTTGCCGTGGGACGGCGTCTTTCTTCCGCACAATTGATTCTTCTCGGCTTTGCGGCCGTTATTTTAACAGGCAGTTTCCTTTTGATGCTCCCTTTTGCCACGCGTGACGGGCAGGGGGCTTCTTTTGCCGATGCGATTTTTACATCAACTTCGGCAGTGTGCGTGACTGGGCTGATCGTACAGGACACGGCGACTTACTGGTCGGTGTTTGGTCAGTGCATCATTTTGGCACTCATCCAGATCGGCGGCATGGGCGTGGTGACGGTCACCGTGGCATTGGCCATTCTCTCCGGCAAAAAGATCGGACTGAAGCAGCGCAGCACCATGCAGGAGGCAATCTCTGCGCCCCAGGTGGGCGGTATCGTGCGCTTGACGGGCTTCATCATCCGCATGACAATTTTAATAGAATTGATCGGCGCGACGATCATGTTCCCGGTGTTTTGCTATGAGTTTGGCTTTTTGAAGGGGTTGTGGTTCAGTGTGTTCCACTCGATTTCCGCCTTCTGCAACGCCGGTTTTGACCTGATGGGCTGCCGGACACCGTACTCATCCCTGACTTATTTTGTGGGTCATCCCATCATTAACTTTGCCATCATGAGCCTGATTATCACCGGCGGCATTGGCTTTTTGACATGGGATGATATTGTCACGAAGCGCACCCATTTCCAGCGTTATCGGATGCAGAGCAAGGTGGTTTTGGTAACCACGGCGTTTCTCATTATCCTGCCGGCAATTTATTTCTTCTTCGGGGAATTCGAAGATATGCCCATGGGACAGCGGCTGCAGGCATCTTTGTTCCAGTCGGTGACACCCAGAACTGCCGGCTTCAATACGGTGGATCTGACGAAGATCAGTGAAGCGGGCATTGCGCTGATGATTTTTTTGATGGTCGTGGGTGGTTCGCCCGGTTCCACCGCCGGTGGTATGAAAACCACTACGTTTGCAGTGATGCTCTCCACGGCAGTGTCTGTCTTTCGCCGTAAGAGCCATACCCATTTCTTTGGGCGCCGTGTGGCGGACAGCGTGATCCGGGAGGCCGGAACGCTGCTGACCATGTATCTGGTGCTGTTTTTGAGCGGCGGCTTTGTCATCAGCCGCGTGGAGGGACTACCCCTGCTGTCCTGCCTCTATGAAACCGCGTCCGCTATTGGTACGGTGGGCCTGACCGTGGGCATCACCCCGGATCTGGGCATGGTTTCCCGTGCGATTCTAATTGGTTTGATGTATTTCGGCCGTGTTGGCGGCCTGACGTTGATTTTTGCCGCTATGGCACCCAAGCGCTGCACGACGATGCGGCTGCCTCAGGAAAAATTGACTGTGGGATAAGGAGTTTGAGATGAAATCTGTTTTATTGATTGGCCTGGGAAGATTCGGCCGTCATATTGCTTTGAAGTTGAATGAAATGAACCATCAGGTCATGGCGGTGGACATCAAAGAGGAGTATGTCAACATCGCCCTGCCCTTCGTGACCAACGCCCAGATCGGTGACAGTACCAACGAGGAGTTTCTGGCCTCATTGGGAATCCGTAACTTTGATGTGTGTATCGTGGCCATTGGCGATGATTTCCAGAGTTCTCTGGAAACAGCCTCCTTGCTGAAGGAACTGGGAGCCAAGATGGTCATTGCCCGTGCGGCCACGGACGTGCAGGAGAAGTTCTTGCTGCGTAATGGCGCCGATCAGGTGGTCTATCCCGAAAAGCAGCTGGCTATCTGGACGGCCATCCGCTGCACGTCGGAGCATATTCTGGATTATATCGAACTGGACGGCGAATACGCCATCTTTGAGCTGGCCATTCCGGAGAACTGGGTGGGCAAGACCGTGCTGCAGCTGGATATCCGCCGTAGATTCGGTATCAATATTCTGGGCATCCGTGCCAATGGTCATCTGTACATGAATGTCAGCCCCAATGTAGCCTTCACGGAGCACAGCTCTGTGCTGGTGCTGGGACATCCCGAGGCAATTCACAAGTGTTTTCATATTTAACTGCATAGCGAAACGTGCAAGCCCGGGAAGTGATTCCCGGGCTTTTTTAGTATCAGGGAAAAACTCTGCCACACCGCTGGAAAGAATACGGCGGGTGTGGTAAAATCGAGGACAGATAAAGGAGGCAATGCCATGACATCCATTCCCAGAGGAAAGCTGCGGCTGTTTTTCAGCTATGCTGAGCATATGGGCAAGACGCAGGCGATGCTGGCTGCCGCACAGCGGGCTCGGCGCAAGGGCCTGCGGGTTTTGGTAGGCTACATTGCTCCCCACAGCGATCAGGAAACGGCTGCGCTGTACGAGGGCCTGGAGGTCCTGCCCACCCGAACGGTGGCGGGCGCGGAGGAGTTCGATCTGGACCGTGCGCTGGCTGCGCGACCGGAGGTGGTGGTCGTGGATGAGCTGGCGCATACCAATCCTCAGGGCAGCCGCCACGGCAAGCGCTATCAGGATATCGAGGAGCTGCTGGAACAGGGCATCCATGTCTATACCACGGTCAATGTCAGCAACTTGGAGGGACTCCACGATACCGTGGCTTCCCTTACCGGGGAGGAGACCGGGGAATGGATTCCTGACGCTGTGTTTGACGGTGCAGACCAGGTGGAACTGGTTGACATGGAGCCTCAAACGCTGCTGGAAAAGACGGGCGTTACCGACCGGACGATCCAGCAGCTGACGGCGCTGCGGGAAGTAGCCCTGCACCGCTGCGCTGAGCGGCTGAAGTGCCGTGCGGAGGATGTGGACCAGGAGAACAGTTTCCAAACCGACGAGCATATTCTGGTGTGTTTGTCCTCCTCGCCTTCCAATGCCCGGATTATTCGCACGGCAGCCAAAATGGCCCGAGCTTTTAACAGTGAGTTTACAGCGCTCTTTGTGGAGACGCCGGACTTTTCGGCACTGCTGCCGGAGGATCGGCAGCGTTTGCAGGAACACCAGTATCTGGCCCGGCAGCTGGGCGCCCATATCGAGATGGTGACGGGCGATGACATCGCCTGTCAGATTGCGGACTTTGTTCGTTTGTCCGGCGTGACCAAAATCGTGCTGGGCCGCAGCAGTACCGTCTGCCGCCAGCCGTGGGATAAGCTGACTCTGGGTGGTCAGCTGCTGCGGTATCTGCCGGAGATCGACATTCATATCATCCCCGATCAGACAGCCGAGCAGCCGTTTCGCAGGCGGACAGTTGCCGGGACGCGGGAACGGAAAATCGTGTCCAACAGCTGCAAGAGTCTGGGGATTCTGGTCGGTGCTACATTGCTGTGCCAGCTGCTCTCCTACTTGGGTTTTACAGAATCCAACATTATTATGATCTATATTCTGGGCGTGCTGCTGACGTCCATCGTTACCTCCCAGCGGGTGTATAGTCTGGTGTCCTCGGTGGCCAGTGTATGCATCTTCAACTTCTTTTTCACGGTGCCTCGCTTTTCTTTCGCGGCCTATGAAACCGGCTACCCGGTGACCTTTGCCATCATGTTTCTGACGGCTTATGTTACCGGTACACTGGCCATTCGCTATAAGGAGCAGGCTGGACAGTCCGCCAAGATTGCCTACCGCACCGGCATCCTCTTTAATACGGACCAGCTGCTTTCCAAGGCTCAGAACAAGGAGGAAATTCTGCAGGCGGCTGCCGAACAGATCGGCAAGCTGCTGGACCGGGATATTGTGATTTTTGAAAACAACGACGGCAAGCTCTCGCCGCCCCGTTTTTTCCCACGGGCAGGACAGATGAAGATGCAACCCTTTCTGGAAACGGAGGAGGCTGCCGCCCGTTGGACGCTGACCCATAACCATGCTGCCGGTGCCACCACGCTGTCCGATGCACGATATCTCTATCTGGCCCTGCGGGTCAGCCAGCGCGTGTATGGTGTCATTGGCATTGCGGTGGGAAAAAATCCGCTGGACCCTTCGGAACACAGCATTCTGCTGTCGATTCTGGGTGAGTGCGCCCTGGCGTTGGAAAATGATAAGAACGCCCGGGAGAAGGAAGCCGCCGCCGTGTTGGCAGAGAGTGAGCAGCTGCGAGCCAATCTGCTCCGTACCATCTCCCACGATCTGCGTACGCCGCTGACCACAATCTCCGGCAATGCCAGCAATCTTCTCAGCAATAGTGCCAGCTTTGACGAGGCAACCAAGCATCGGCTCTATGCCGACATTTACGAGGATTCGCTGTGGCTGATCAATCTGGTGGAAAATCTTCTCTCGGCCACTCGCATTGAGGAGGGGCGCATGACATTGCACACCTCGACGGAACTGCTGGATGACATTGTGGAAGAAGCCGTGGTGCATAGCCGCCGCAAGTGCGAGGCGCATCAGATTTCAGTGGAGTGCGATGAGGAATTGCTGCTGGTCAAGGCTGATGCACGGCTTGTTGTACAGGTGATTGTCAATATCGTGGATAATGCCATCAAGTATACGCCGCCGGGTTCGTCCATTGTGATTTCCACCTGCAAGAGCGGCGATATGGCCCAAATCCGTATTGCTGATAACGGCGACGGGATTCCGGATGAAGATAAGAGTAAGATTTTTGATAAATTCTACTGTGGAGCCAATCAGATTGCTGATAACCGCCGCAGTATCGGATTGGGACTCTACCTATGCCGGGCCATTGTGGAGGCCCACGGCGGGCAGATTCAGGTCTATGACAATGAGCCAAAAGGAACGGTGTTTCGTTTCACCATTCCCTGTCAGGAGGTAACACTGCATGAGTAAAATTCACATTTTGGTGGTGGAGGATGACGCCTCGGTGCGGAACCTGATTACCACGACTCTGAAAGCCCGCAATTATAATTTCATCACGGCTGCCACAGGCGAGGAGGCGGTGATGGAAGCGGCATCCCACAACCCGGATATTATTCTGCTGGATCTGGGCTTGCCGGACATTGACGGCGTGGAGGTCATCCGCCGGGTCCGCAGTTGGTCCAATGTGCCCATTATCGTGATCAGTGCCCGCAGTGAGGACAGCGATAAGATCGACGCACTGGATGCCGGGGCGGACGATTACTTGACCAAGCCCTTCTCGGTAGAGGAGTTGCTGGCCCGCTTGCGGGTGATCCAGCGGCGGTTGGCGTTGATGGAGGAACATTCCAGTACGCAGCAGGCAGTGTTTGTCAACGGACAGCTCACCATTGACTATGCCTCGGGCTGTGTGTATATCGACAAGGAGGAGATTCACCTCACCCCCATCGAATATAAGCTGCTGTGCCTGTTGGCCCGGAACGTGGGCAAGGTGCTGACCCACCGCTTTATCACCCAGAGCGTCTGGGGAGCCAGCTGGGAAAACGATGTGGGGTCCCTGCGAGTCTTTATGGCAACGCTGCGCAAGAAGCTGGAGCGTACGCCCGGTGCCCCTAAGTATATCCAGACCCATATCGGCATCGGATACCGTATGATCCGGGTGGAGGAGCAAGATAAATTTTCCTCATAACGAACATGGCGCAGAGCCGTTGCACCGCGGTATGGATGGCGGCGGCCCCGTGCGGCAGTGCCTTCTGTAAGACGTATTGTGCCCGATGAGAGGGAAAGCTGCGGAACTAGATTGCGTAAAAAAGGGAGCGTATCGCATCTGCGATACGCTCCCTTTTCGGTTGTTGAAGGGGGACGGAGAGAAGCATCGGGGCCGCGCCTTGCTTACTTCTTTCGGCGTTCCCGTGCGTTGGGAATCCCCATGTCGGTGCGATATTTCGCCACCGTGCGGCGGGAGAGAGGAATATCCATGCCTTCCAGTGCCCGACGTAGAGCCTCGTCAGAGAGAGGGGCGGCGGGATCTTCAGCGGCGATAAAGCGGCGCAGCTGCTGTTGGACCGTGTTGGAGGAAATGATTTGCCCATCCGTCGTAGGCAGGGACAGGGAAAAGAAACTGCGCACAAGCAGGACTTCTCCGCCGAACTGAACGTACTTGTCCTTCACGGCTCGGCTGATGGTGGAGATGCTCAGCTGCAGTCGATCGGCCAGCTGGCGCATGGTCATGGGCTGGAGGGGCGCACCGTGGGCAAAGTGGTCCTGCTGCAGCTCCACAATGGCGGAAAGCACCCGGAAGAGGGTGTCTGCCCGGTTTTCCAGATGGTGCAGCAGGCTCTTGGCCTCCGCTTGCTTTTCCCGCAGATAGAGCTGGACCTCCTTTTGATCGGTCTGGGCGAGCAATTCGCAGTATTCTGCGTTCATGGTGACTTTGGGCAGAATATGGGTGTTCATTTCAATGATGGCCTGGTCTCCCTGGACGGTGATGGTGGCCTCCGGGATGACAAAGGGAATGCGGCTCTCGGTGTAAAAGCCACGGGAGGGGATGGGGTTGAGACTGCGGATGGTGGCGGCGGCCTGTGCGGCCTCCTTGGGTGTGACCTCCAGCAGCTTGGCAAGACCGATCATATCGCCGTTGGCCAGCAGCGGCAGACCGGATTGCACCAAATGGATGTTGGTGGCGTCGAAGGCGCTGCTCTGTACCAGCTGCAGCAACAGACATTCGGAAAGACTTCGGGCACCGGTGCCGGGAGGGTCCAGCGACTGAATGATGAACAGGGCCTGCTCCATGTCAAAGAGGCTCTGCCCCAGTTCTTCTGCCAGTTCCGGCAGCGAGCAGTCCAGATAACCGGCAGAGTTGAGACAGCCTACCAGATAGCGGCAGCGGGCCAGAGTTTCTGCGTCCAGCAGGGACATCTGTCCCAGCTGATTGTTCAGGTAGTCGGTAAAGGATTCCTCATAGGAGATACAGCGGGAGAAATCTTCTTCCGCCGGACCATTCTCCCAGATGACACTTTCCCGGCGCTCAATAGGCAGGCTTTCCTGCAAATCCACACCACTGGAATCCACTGCTTCCGGAGGGCATTCGCCCAGCGGCGGATCATCCACCTCCAGCAGGGGATTGGACAGCGCCACATCCTCGACAAAGCTCCGTAATTCCAGAGAGGACAGCTGCAAACAGTGCAGTGATTGCTGCATCGCCTGGGTCATAATGAGTTTTTGAGTTTGCTGCAAATGCAATTCTGCGGACATAAAGATGCCTCCCTCTCTGCCCGTACGGGCCGCTTTTTCTCTTATTTAGTATAGCATAGGACCTGCGTGTTGAAAATTGGGGAACAGCACGAAAGGAACAGGGAAAAGCTATGCGTATTGCCAAAAGCGACGGGACGAAAGAAACAGAGTGTTGAGGGTTTTGATGCACTTTCTTGCCCCAATGTGGTAAGATAAAGAGTAGAAAATCACAGGGAGGGTGACAAATGCGTCGAGATATGGAACAGTGGGTGGCAGACACCTTGGCCACCCCGCATCCCCGGCCGCTGCCCCTGCTGGCTGCCCCCTGCGTGCAGTGGCTGGGAGTGACGATG
>RCNI01002971.1_pt1 | contig 14613 bp, 12 predicted proteins | sample 2041151 | NCBI WGS metagenome assembly RCNI01 (sample SAMN09708214, study PRJNA481090) | feces metagenome | isolation source: feces | place: Antarctica: Albino Rookery | reverse complement strand
AGATAGTCATTGACCGTCACGACATGGACACCTTTTCCAGCCAATGCATTCAGGAATACCGGAAGGGTGGCGACGAGATATTTTGCCTTGCCTTAGGGTAAGATATGCCTTTTGCTAATTCTTCTTTAATTTGGCTGTCACATTCTTTAATTTTAAGTGCTACTTTTTGTAATTCATCTACATTGTCATCTTCTGCGCCAAAACCTATCGAATCGCAAATGCCAGTTGCTTCGAGTAAGCTAACGCCAGCCTTTGCAAAGCCTTGGGCTGATAGGGTTGAATAAATAGTAGGTAGTTCAATTACTAAATCAGCGCCACTTTCCAAAGCGTCTTTTGCTCGTTCAAATTTATTTTTTATCGCAAATTCGCCTCTTTGCACAAAGTTGCCACTCATGACACATATTATTGCATTGTCATTTTCGACTTGCTTTAAAGTGTCTATTAAGTGTTTGTGCCCCTTGTGAAAAGGATTAAATTCGCAAATTATACCTGAATTCATAAAAAATACCTTTTTATTAAAATCTTGACTTGACTTTTATATATTATATATATTATTATAATGTATGTTGATTATTATTTCAAGTTGGAGGGATAAACTTTGAAAATTCTTGTTATAAATTGCGGTAGCTCATCACTTAAATATCAACTTATCGACATGAAGGACGAAAGCGTACTTTGTGGTGGTGTAGTTGAGCGTATCGGTATGTCTATCGCTGGCGGAGAAGAAAATGTTCAATTAAAGGTAAATGGTCAAAAGTTCACTTATGATAAAGAGCTTAAAGACCACGTAGCTGCATTCAATGAGGTTAAATACCTTATCAGTGAGAGTGAGCATAAAGTTGTTGACTCATTCGCTGAGATTGATGCAATCGGTCACAGAGTCGTACAAGGTGGCGACAAGTTCAATCATTCAGTATTGGTTGACGAGAATGTATTACAAGGCGTTAAAGACCTTGCTCCACTTGCTCCACTTCACAACGCTGCACACGCACAAGGCTATGAGGCTTGTCTTGCAGTAGTTGGCCCTGATGTTCCACAAGTTATGGTATTCGATACAGCATTCCATTCAACAATGCCACCTAAAGCATATATGTTTGGTCTTCCTTATGAATACTATGAGAAGTACCATGTTCGTAAATATGGTTTCCACGGTACATCACACAGATATATCAGCCAAAAGTGTGCTGATGTAATGGGTAAAGATATTAAGAACTTAAAACTCATTACTTGTCACTTAGGCAATGGTTCATCAGTTACAGCTGTTGACGGCGGTATCTGCGTTGATACATCAATGGGCTTCACACCACTTGACGGTTTCGTTATGGGTACTCGTTCAGGTGCGGTTGACCCATCAGCTATCACTTATTTAGCTAAGAAGTTAAACATCAAGCCAGAAGATATGGATAATATCTTAAATAAAGAATCTGGTGTATATGGTATTTCTGGTCTTTCATCAGACGATAGAGATATCACAAAGGCTCAAAAAGAGGGCGATGTAAGAGCTACACTTGCTCACGAAATGCAAGCATACGAAATCGCTAAATTCATCGGTGGTTACATTGCTGCTATGAACGGTGTTGACGCTATCGTATTTACTGGTGGTATCGGTGAGAATGGTACATGGCTTCGTTCTAGAATTTGCTCATACTTCGGTTATATGGGCGTTAAGATTGATGAGGAAGTTAACAATGCTACTTTCCATGGTAAAGAAGCTGAGCTTTCACAACCAACTGATAAAGTAAGAGTATTTGTTCTTACTACAAACGAAGAGATTATGATTGCTAGAGATACTCAAGAAATCGTAAATAGTCTCAAGAAATAATCGAAATATAATTATCATTTATATAATATTGATGAAAAGGAGGAGTTTTTAATGCCAGAAATTAAGTACGAAATCACAGAGCACCTTGGTGTTATCTCAGAAACAGCTCGTGGCTGGACAAGAGAAGTTAATATGATTTCATGGAATGGTCGTGAACCAAAGATTGATGTTAGAGATTGGTCACCTGACCACTCAAAGATGAGCAAAGGTTTAACATTTTCTAAAGAAGAAATCGTTGAGCTTAGCAAAATTGCTGAAAAACTCTAATTAAAAGATATTAAGGGCAACTTTACGGTTGCCCTTGAACTCTTTATTAACTAAAAATAATCATCGGCTTTTAGTCGATTTTGAGGTATAGATTTTATGGAATGGACATCACTAAACGATATAAGAGAAAAGTATCTTTCATTTTTTGAAAGTAAAGGTCACTTGCGTTTACCTAGCTTTTCTTTAGTGCCTAACAATGATAAGAGCTTGCTTCTTATTAATTCAGGTATGGCACCTATGAAAAAGTATTTCACTGGAGAGGTTACACCACCACGCAGCCGTGTTACAACTTGTCAAAAATGTATCAGAACTCCTGATATTGAGTGCGTTGGTAAAACAGCTCGTCACGGTACTTTCTTTGAAATGCTTGGTAACTTCTCATTTGGCGATTATTTCAAGAAAGAAGCTACTGCTTGGGCTTGGGAATTTTGTACAAAGGTTCTCGAAATGCCTGTTGATAAATTATACGTTACTATCTACGAGAATGATGATGAGGCTTTTGAAATTTGGACAAAGCAAAACGGTGTAGACCCATCACATATCGTAAGACTTGGTAAGGAAGATAACTTCTGGGAGCACGGTTCTGGTCCTTGTGGCCCTTGCTCAGAGATTTATTTTGACCGTGGCGAAAAATATGGCTGTGGCTCACCTGATTGTGGCCCTGGTTGTGAGTGCGATAGATTTACTGAATTTTGGAACAATGTATTTACTCAATTCGACAATGACGGTAACAATAATTATACACCACTTGACCACCCTAATATTGATACTGGTATGGGTCTTGAAAGACTTGCTTGTATTATGCAAGGCGTAGACAATATTTTTGAAGTTGATACTGTTCAAAATATTATGTCTAAGATTTCTGAAATTGCTGGTGTTAAATATCATACAGAGCATAAGACAGACGTTTCTCTTCGTGTTATTACTGACCATGTTCGTTCAGCTACATTTATGATTGGCGATGGTGTTATTCCATCAAATAACGGTAGAGGTTATGTTTTAAGAAGACTTATCCGTCGTGCTTGCCGTCATGGTAGATTATTAGGCGTTAAGGAAGCATTCCTTTATAAAGTATGTGCAACTGTAATTAAAGAAAATGAAGTTGCATATCCAGAATTGAAAGACAAAGAAGAGCTTATCACTAAAGTTATTATGGCTGAGGAAGAAGCATTCGGTAAAACTATCGATGCTGGTCTTGCTCTTCTTGATGAATATGTTGAGCATACTGAGGGTACAGTATTCAGTGGCGAAGACGCATTCAAACTTAATGATACTTATGGTTTCCCACTTGATTTAACTAAAGACATTCTCGAAGAAAAGGGAATGACAGTTGATGAAGAGAAGTTTAACGAATTATTAGACAATCAAAAGAAAACTGCTCGTGCAGCTCGTAAGGACGCAGGTGCAGACGCTTGGAAGGGCAATTCACTTAAGATTGAAACTGAAAAAACTCAATTCGTTGGCTATACTGATTTCTCTTGTGATGCAGTAGTTAAGGCTATCATCAATGAAGATGGCGAGTTTGTTGATATGCTCGGCGCTGGCGAAAGTGGTTATGTAGTTCTCGATAAAACTCCATTCTATGCACTTTCTGGTGGACAAGTTGGCGATACTGGTGTTATCTCAGCTAATGATGATAACAAGTTCGATGTAGTTGATACTACTAAGAACGAGGACGGTATTTATATTCATAGAGGTACTGTTAACTGTGGCGTAATCTCAGTTAATGATAAAGTATTCGCTAATATTGATTCAAATCGTCGTAAGAGCATTATGCGTAACCATACCGCAGCTCACTTGTTACAAGCTGCTTTGCGTAAGGTTCTTGGTACTCATGTTGAGCAAGCTGGCCAGCTTGTAAACGAAGAAGAAGTTAGATTTGACTTTACTCACTTTAATGCAATGACTAACGAAGAAATTGCTGAAGTTGAAAATATTGTAAATAACTTTATTATGAGTGCAAATCCTGTTGTAATGCAAGAAATGCCAATCGAAGAAGCTAAGAAAATGGGCGCTATGATGTTGTTCGGCGAGAAGTACGGCGACATCGTAAGAGTAGTAACTGCTGGCGACCTTTCAACAGAATTCTGCGGTGGTACTCATGTTGCTAATAGTGGCGAGCTTGGTTTGTTCAAAATTGTTAGCGAATCATCTGTTGCTTCTGGCGTAAGAAGAATTATCGCATTGACTGGTTCTAACCTCATCAATTACCTTAATAAATACGAATCAACAACTAAGTCAATAGCTAGCGTATTAAAGACTAATGACAATGATGTTGTTGCTAAGATTGATTCATTAGTTGAAGAAAACAAAGCTAATGAAAAGAAAATAAATGCACTTAATGCCGAAATTACTAAGCTCAAAGCTGCTGATATGTTCAGTAATCCAGTTATGATTGGCGACATTGAAGTATATACAGTTAAGATTGAAGGCACTACACCTGACGCTCTTCGCTCAATGGGCGATGACCTCAAGGCTAGCAAGGATAACGCAGTTGCAGTTATCTGTGGCGTAAATGGCGAAAAAGCTACAATCGTTGCAGTATGCGGTAAGAATGCTATTGCTAAAGGCGTTAAAGCTGGCGATGTAGTTAGAGAAGTTGCTAAGCTCGCTGGTGGTGGCGGCGGTGGTCGTCCTGATTCAGCTATGGCTGGTGCTAAAGACTTGTCAAAACTTGATGACGCTTTAGCTGCAACTGAGAGTATTGTATCTAATTTGGTTAAATAATTAGGAGTTATTATGTGTGTTTTTTGTGAAATAATTAAGGGTAATATTCCATCAACAAAAGTTTATGAAGATGATATGGTAGTTGCATTTAATGACTTAAATCCAGTTGCACCTGTTCATGTGCTCGTTGTTCCTAAGGAGCACATTGAAAGTGCAAATGCAATTAACGAAGAAAATAGTGTGTATGTACAAAAAGTGTTTGAGGCTATTCCTAAGATTGCAAAGGAATTAGGTATCAGCTCATACAGAGTTATAAACAACTGTGGCGCTGACGCTGGACAAACAGTTATGCACTTACATTTTCATCTTATCGGTGGAGTAGAAATGGGAGAAAAAATACTATGAGTGATTACTATGAATTAAAGATTGCTGGTCTTACAAGAAAGTTAAAGAAATTCCCTGTATCAGATAGCCTTGATATTGCTGCATTTATTTTGTTCGGCGATGTTGAGCTTGTTGAAAACTGTGCTAGGGAATTACTTAAGAAAACACCTGAGTTTGATTACATAGTTACACCAGAGGCTAAATCAATTCCTCTAGCTTACGAAATGAGCAAGCAAAGTGGTAAAAAATATATTGTTGCTCGTAAGGGTGTTAAAGTATATATGGATGACCCAGTTAAAGTTTCTGTTCGTTCAATTACTACACAAAAAGAGCAAACATTGTATCTTGGCCACGAGGACGGCGATTTGCTTGATGGCAAACGAGTTCTTATCGTTGATGATGTTATTTCAACTGGCGAAAGCTTAAAGGCCGTTGAAGATTTAGTTAACAAATTCAATGGTAAAATTGTTGCTTCTTGTGCAGTCTTGGCTGAAGGCGATTCTGCAGATAGAGATGATATTATTTTCCTAGAAAAGTTACCTCTATTTTTCAAATAATATATGAAGTATAAATAACTAAGCCCCCTACAAATGTAGGGGGCTTTCTTTTATGTTTATAGTTATTCGTCATCGTCACTAATTAAGTAACAACCATTTTGTACACTAATAATAGAGTATTTGCCGAATTTATAAAACCTTTTTAGCTCAGCATTGAATTTAGCGAAATCACTAACAACGAAATTTGTTCTGTCTATCTTTCTAACCTTGTCTGGTTCACAACTAACATAGATATAATCATCGTCGGATGAAATGTGACAAGGATTAGTAAATGTAGTTGAATCAGCACCGCCAATTCTTAAATCGACATTCATATTTTCAGTTGAGTATCTGATTACGCAATTTTCTTTCTTGCAAAAAGACCAAAAATAGTCTCCGTCAAGTGCGATACCGCAAAGGGGACTATCGTTATATGTAAAACTACCATTCCAAATAAGCTCGCCGTCTGTGTCAAACAAACCGCCCTCGCCATTTGTAAATATAGCTAATACATTTCTGTTAGATAGCAACTGAACTTCGCAGTCTACAAAGTTGGTTATTTTTTTACATATCTGTTCGTATGCGCTACCAAATTTTGTAAGCAAATATGCATTTTTTGTAATGCCTTCTTTTTTGCCAGTTTCAAAATTGATTACAAAATAGCTAACATTGTATTTGCCAGAGCCGTCAATGAAAGGCCTTTTTTCAACGATTATAGCACTATTATCATTGTACTTAATTACATCAATAACTTGTCTGTTACTAATCTTAAACAATTCTAATCACCTTAATCGTTGTCAATCTTGTTGTCTTTGCTACTTGTTAAATAGCTTAATGTCATAATGCTATCTGTCAAGTGAACATTTTCAACTAATACGCCAGGATGAGCCATTGCTATATCATAGTTTGTAAAGTTCCAAAAGCTAGTAATACCGAGCTTTACAAGAGTTTTGGTTAACTCTGTCATATCGCTTGATGGGATACAAAGAACAGCACAAACAGGGGAATTATCAATGCAGAAATTCTCGAGTGTGTCCATATGTCTAACTGGTAAACCATGAACCATTTTGCCACAGATAGCTTCGTTTTTATCGAAAATACCGATAAGTTCAAAGCCATTTGCTCTTGTAGATAATTTCCAGCTAAGTGCCTTGCCGAGATTACCAGCACCAATGAGAATTGTCTTTACTTTATTGTTTACGCAAAGAATTTCGCCGATTTTGTCATACAAATCTGGCACATTGTAGCCATAACCTTGCTGACCAAATCCGCCAAAACAGTTAAAGTCGTGACGGATTTGAGAAGCAGTTAATCCCATTCTATTTGCAAGCTCTTTAGAACTTATTTTTTCAATTCCGTTTTCTTTTAGAGATTCTAAGAAACGATAGTATCTTGGAAGTCTTTTGATAACGGATATAGAAATTTCATTATTCTTTTCCATTAGTTAAACCTCACTAATAAAAATTGTAACTAATAAAATTAGTCGTTAGCAAGTTTAGTAATTGTTTCCATTACATAGTCGCCAAATTCGTCACAGGTGCAACCATTGTCACGGCCTGTGATAACGAGCTTTTTCTCTTCAAGCATACAAATATCAAGTGCTCTTTCAAGTTTGTTAGCTTCTTCTTGGTAACCGATGTGGCTAAGAAGCATAACAGTAGCTCTGAGCATTGAGCAAGGGTCAGCATATTGACCTCTGCCTTCTTTAATCATTCTAGGAGCTGAGCCGTGGATAGCCTCGAACATAGCATATCTCTTACCAATGTTAGCTGAACCAGCAGTACCAACACCGCCTTGGAATTCAGCAGCTTCGTCAGTAATAATATCGCCGTAAAGGTTAGGTAATACGAATACTTTGAAGTCTTTTCTTCTAGCTGGGTCGATGAGCTTAGCTGTTGTAATATCAATGTACCAGTCATCAGTTGCGATTTCTGGGTATGCTTCGCCAATCTTTTGAGCTGTCTTTAAGAATTTACCATCAGTTGTCTTGATGATGTTAGCTTTTGTGATGATTGAAACTTTGCCCTTGTTGTTCTTTTGAGCATAGTCATAAGCAAGTTTTGCAATTCTTTCGCAACCTTCTTGAGTAGCAACTGTGAAGTCAACTGCAAGGTCATCAGTAATGTTAACACCGTAAGAACCTACTGCGTAACCGCCTTCTGTGTTTTCACGGAAGAATGTCCAGTCGATACCTTCTTCTGGAACTTTAACAGGGCGCATATTAGCGAATAAGTCAAGCTCTTTTCTCATAGCTGATTCAACGTTTGGCCATGGGTCGCCTTGTCTTGGTGTTGTTGTAGGGCCTTTAAGAATTACGTGGCACTTTTTAAGCTCTGCTAATACATCATCAGGGATAGCCTTGTTGCAAGCAGCACGGTTTTCGATTGTAAGACCGTCAATTTCCTTGAACTCAACTTTGCCTTTTTCGATTTCATCTTTAAGTAAGAAAGCTAAAACTCTTTCGCTTTCTTTTGTAATTACAGGGCCGATACCGTCGCCACCGCAAATACCGATGATGATTTTATCAAGATTTTGATAATCTGTGAATTCTTTGTCTTCTTTAATTTTCTTAGCTCTTTCAAGTTGTTTTTCCATAAGGCTACGGAATTTATCAACAGCTTCGTCTAAAGCTTTCTTGTCTTGTGTTTCAAGCATTTCTAATTACTCCTTTAGCTTTAATTACTTGTTCATTTCTCTTGTGTAATCTAGTAAGCCACCGCAGAGAAGCATATCTCTTTGACGGTTTGAAAGATGTGAAGAATCAAGTAAGTATTCTTCATTCTTTGTAATATTTTTAAGAACAACTTGTTTGTTGTTTTTAATGCAATCTCTAATGTTATCGAGTGCAAGTTCATCCATTTGGTCAATCTTGTCATAGTCTTCTTCGTTAACAAATGTGAATGGAAGAATACCAGCGTTAACAAGGTTAGCAACGTGAATTCTAGCAAAGCTCTTTGTGATAACTGCCTTTACGCCGAGATAAAGAGGAACGAGAGCAGCGTGTTCACGAGATGAACCTTGACCGTAGTTAGCACCACCGATAATGAAGCCCTTGCCTTCAGCCTTAATTCTCTCTGGGAATGTTTCGTCGCATACGCCAAAGCAGTATTGTGAAAGGTGAGGGATGTTTGAACGATAAGGAAGAATCTTTGCACCAGCTGGCATAATGTGGTCAGTTGTAATGTTGTCGCCAACTTTGAGTACAGCCTTAGCAGTAATATCTTCTGGAAGTGGTTCTGTGTGAGGGAATGGCTTAATGTTTGGACCTCTAAGGATTTCAACATCTTTAGCTTCTTCAACGCTTGCAGGCTCAACAATCATATTATCGTTGATTACGAAATGCTCAGGCATTGCGATTTCTGGAGCTTCGCCCAAATCTCTAGGGTCTGTAAGATAACCAGTAAGTGCAGAAGCAGCTGCAACTTCAGGAGATACAAGGTAGATTTGACCATCTTTAGTGCCAGAACGACCCTCAAAGTTTCTGTTGAATGTTCTGAGTGATACACCGCCACTGTTAGGGCTTTGACCCATACCGATACAAGGACCACAAGCTGATTCAAGAATTCTTGCACCAGCGCTAATCATATCTGATAATGCACCGTTGAGAGCGAGCATATTAAGAACTTGCTTTGAACCAGGAGCAATGCAAAGAGATACTGATGGGTCGATTGTCTTACCTTTAAGGATAGAAGCAACTTTCATCATATCAACATAGCTTGAGTTTGTGCAAGAACCGATAGCAACTTGGTCAACCTTAATTCTGCCGATTTCGTCAGTTGTCTTAACTCTATCTGGCATATGAGGGCAAGCAGCCATTGGTGTAAGTGAACACAAGTCAATATCGATAACTTCGTCATATACAGCGTCTGGGTCTGGTAAAATCTCTGTCCAGTCTTGTTCACGGCCTTGAGCCTTTAAGAAAGCAAGAGTGATTTCATCAGAAGGGAAGATTGATGTTGTAGCACCAAGCTCAGCACCCATATTTGTAATAGTAGCACGCTCTGGAACTGATAATGTCTTTACGCCGTCGCCACCGTATTCGATGATTTTGCCAACGCCGCCTTTAACGCTCATAATTCTTAATACTTCAAGAATAATATCCTTAGCAGCAACCCATGGCTTTAAGTAACCATGAAGGTTAATTCTAGTCATCTTAGGCATTGGGATGTAGTAAGTACCACCGCCCATAGCAACTGCAACATCAAGACCGCCAGCACCCATAGCGAGCATACCGATACCGCCACCAGTTGGTGTATGGCTGTCAGAACCGATTAAAGTTTTGCCAGGGATACCGAATCTCTCAAGATGAACTTGGTGACAAATGCCGTTACCAGGTCTTGAAAAATAAATGCCGTGTTTTTTAGCGATAGATTGGATGAATCTATGGTCGTCAGCATTTTCAAATCCAGTTTGTAATGTGTTATGGTCAATGTAAGCAACAGAACGCTCAGTTTTAACTCTATCTACTCCCATTGCTTCAAATTCGAGATAAGCCATTGTACCAGTAGCATCTTGTGTAAGGGTTTGGTCAATTCTAAGACCGATTTCGCTACCAGGTATCATTTCACCTTCTACGAGGTGGCTTTTGATAAGTTTTTGTGCTAATGTAAGTCCCATTAGTATAAAATCCTCCTACTTGTTAATTTTTTTGTCAATCTATTCTATAACATCGACATAATTTTGTCAATTATTATTATTTATTTTTAATACTTTAATTACATATTGATATTTATTACTATAAATGTTAAAATAATATTCAAAATGTCGTATTGCGTTCTTTTGTATTATTTACCATTATTTGTGGGCATAACTAATAAACGAGGTGTTTATTAGATGTTGACAAATAACGAGAATAATGAGAATAACGAAATTGATGAACAAATTGAAGAGCAAACAGAGAATTGTTACCAAACTGGTTCAATCACAGTGCAAAAAAATGGCAATCTCATCCATTGTTTGACTATTATTGGACAAATTGAGGGTCATTATATTTTGCCAAGCCAGAATAAGACTACTAAGTATGAGCACGTCATTCCTCAGCTTGTTGCTATCGAAGAGAGTAAGGACATTGACGGACTTTTGATTATCCTAAATACAGTCGGTGGGGATGTTGAAGCCGGACTAGCTATTGCCGAGCTGTTGTCAACTATGAAAACTCCAACGGCATCCCTTGTTCTTGGTGGAGGTCATTCAATCGGTGTTCCGCTTGCGGTAAGTTGTAGGAAGAGCTTTATTGTTCCTAGTGCTACTATGACGGTTCATCCTATTAGAATGAATGGTACTGTTTTAGGCGTTCCTCAAACTTTATCTTATTTTGAAAAAATGCAAGATAGGATTGTAAATTTCGTTGAAAGTAATTCCAATATATCGGCAAAAGAATTTAAAAAACTTATGTTAAATACTGGCGAACTGGTAATGGATGTAGGTACAGTCCTTTATGGTCAAGAAGCTATTGATTGTGGCTTGATTGACGAACTCGGTGGGCTTTCAAATGCTTTAGATTTCCTTAATGAAACAATAGATAAGGAGAAGGGCAATGCTGTACACGATAATTAGTTTGAACGACATTTTTTGTGATGAAAAAAGAAATCAAGTAGTTAGTAATAGATGTATGTCGTCTACGAATCCGTTTGATTATATTAGCGACGGATACCATATAGACAATTTGGAATATTTCGGAGGGGTTAATAATGTCAGTTTTAAATGCAATATTTATGGCAATTTTGCAAGCAATAACAATGGTACTACCATCAAGTGAAATTGGTCATATTGTATTATTCAATAATTTTGCAGGGAGGCAACAAAACTCCTTTAGTCAAATAAACGGTTGGGTTGAAATTGGTATTGCAATCGGTATTGTAATCGCTCTTTATAAACCATTCTTGAGCTTAATTAAAGAGTTTTTAGGAACATTCAAAGAGTTATTTACAAATAGGGACAAGCTAAAAAATCCAACTCCTTCTCGTAAGTTCTTCTATATGGCGTGGGTACCAATGCTGTTCCCAGCATTGTGGGCTATTCCCGTTGGTAAAGGTTATAACATCTACAACCTTTTCAGTTCATTTAATTTTGATAGAAATGTGTTTAGCGAAGGCTTATTCTTCTTGCTTACATCCGCATTTCTTATCGTTACATATATTTACACAAATAAAAACAAGAACAGTAAAAAGCAAGGTAATATAAGCCTTTTGTGTGCTATCTTATATGGCTTTGCAATGATAATTAGCGTGCCAGTTGGTGGTTTATCTTATGTAGTTGTATCTATGCTTTTATTGGCTTTGTTTGGTGTTAATACTAAGCTATCATTTAGATATACTTATGTTTTGGCAGTACCAATGCTCATAATAAATGGTATCATAAATATCTGTATTTCAATCAATAATGAAAGTGCGTTTGCAATTATTGTTGGACTTATTATTTCAATAATTGTATCGTTCTTTGCAGTTAAAATATCAAAGCGTGTATTTGTTAAAAATGTGACTGATAAATTTGCACTTTACAATTTATCAATCGGTGTGATTGCTACAATCATTGGCACTATACAATTTTTCGTAAAGTAAGAGGTAACTATGGCTAATACAAAAAATCAAAAACCTAAACAAACTAAGACTACAAGAAATACTCAAACAAAAAGCAAAGCTTCTTCATCTAGTAAAGCTAGAACAAGAAATATGGAAAGACAAATAATTGATGATGAAGCGTATGAGGCTAAGCAGTTTGAAAAATACAGAATTGCGAGCATAATCGTGTTTGCCATTTCTTTATTGCTTTTCTTCGTGGCAGTAATACCAGGAGAGGGCGCTTGGCTATTTTTACATAATTTATATATCGGTTTATTCGGCTGGATTTCAGCAGTTTTATTTAGCATTGCAACGTTAGTATTTGCATTTCTATTCACAATTAAGAAGATTGAAAAGAATATGGTATTTGAATCAATTTCAATCGTGTCTATTGCATTGCTGATTTCTGCTTTTGTCCACATTGTTGAAAATCAATCTGGTATGGCATTTTCATCAACAGTTGTTGATGCTTTTAAGGCAGCGCCAACTGTTCTTAATGGCGGTTTGTTCGGCGCAGTTATTGGTTGGTTGCTATTAACTATGGGTAAATGGCCTGCAATTATTATTGATGTTGTTTTATTCTTTACACTCGTAATGTTATTGTCAAAGCTTACAATTAAGCAGTTTTTTACAAGAACTACTAAGCCAGTTAAAATGGTTTACGATAAGACAATGCCAATTATTGAAGAACGAATGGAGAGAAGAAGAACTAGAAATATCGACATTGAGTTAGACGATTATCCTCCTCAAGAGGTTAAGGATAATCAAGAAAACAGTGAAGAAAATGAAGCTGAATCGGTAGAAGAAACAACTGGCAATTCAACAGAAGATATTATCAAAATCATAAATAACGCTAATGACCTCAATGCGCCTATTGAAGATATAAATGCGCTTGCGGTTAAGGAAGAAAAGCGTTCTAAGAAGAGTAAGAAGCAAGCTCAAAAAGAGCAAGAAACAGAAGATAGCAAAGAAGAAAATAAGGAAGCTGAAACGTTTGATGTTCCTAAAGAAAATATGGAGTCATCAGTTTCAAATTATAAATTCCCATCAGTTGAATTGTTGAATATCGCTAAGAAAAATTCTTCTAAAAACGAAGCTGAAGAAATGAGCGTAAAAGGTAGACAGCTCATTAGCACCTTAGCGTCATTCGGCGTTCAAGCAGAAGTTACTAATATTTCAAAAGGCCCAACAGTTACACGATACGAATTGCGTCCTGCTGCTGGTGTTAGAATTTCAAAAATTACAAACTTGTCAGACGATATCGCTTTGAACCTTGCAGCAACTCATGTTAGAATTGAAGCTCCAATTCCTGGCAAAGCTGCCGTTGGTATCGAAGTGCCAAATACAATCAAAAATACAGTATCAATGCGTGAGTTGATTGATACTGATGAATTTAGAGCACAGAAGTCTATCCTTTCTGTCGGTCTTGGCAAGGACATTGGCGGTAACTGTGTATATTGTAATTTGTCAAAAATGCCTCACTTACTTATCGCTGGTACTACTGGTTCTGGTAAGTCTGTTTGTATGAACTCAATTATTGTTTCAATCTTATATAGAGCAAGACCAGAAGAGGTTAAGCTTTTGATGATTGACCCTAAGAAAGTTGAATTTTCAAAATATGAAAATATTCCACACTTGCTCGTTCCTGTTGTTACTGACCCTCGTAAAGCGTCTGGTGCTTTGGGTTGGGCAGTCTCCGAAATGCTCAAGAGATACCAAATGTTCTCTGATACTGGCGTAAGGGATATTGACGGCTATAATAAATATGTTGAAAAGCACGAAGATATGGAAAAAATGCCTAGAGTTGTTATCTGTATCGACGAGCTTGCTGACTTGATGATGGCTGCACCTAAAGAGGTTGAAGATTCTATTTGTCGTTTGGCTCAAATGGCTCGTGCTGCTGGTATGCACCTTGTAATCGCTACTCAAAGACCATCAGTTGATGTTATTACTGGCTTGATTAAAGCTAACATTTCATCAAGAATTGCACTTACAGTATCATCTCAAATTGACTCAAGAACTATTCTCGATTCTGCTGGTGCTGAAAAGTTGCTCGGCTATGGTGATATGCTTTATGCTCCTATTGGTTGCAGTAAACCTATCCGTGTTCAAGGTTGTTTCATCAGTGACGAAGAAGTAGAGAATTTGTGCGAATTTATTAAGAATCAAGGCGAAAGCCAGTATTCAGAAGAGATTCAAAAAGAAATTGAAGAAAAGGCAGTTCAAGAAAAGGGTTCTCCATTCACAGAAAATAGTGACCCTAGTGAACAACTTGATGTGTTGTTTGAGAAAGCCGTTGAAATTGTTATCGAAAGTGGCAAGGCCTCTACTTCATTCTTACAGAGAAAACTCGGTGTTGGCTATTCAAGAGGTTCTA
>RCNI01001289.1_pt1 | contig 14624 bp, 9 predicted proteins | sample 2041151 | NCBI WGS metagenome assembly RCNI01 (sample SAMN09708214, study PRJNA481090) | feces metagenome | isolation source: feces | place: Antarctica: Albino Rookery | reverse complement strand
TCGTCCATTTGGTTACTGTAATTATCCTTAAATTCAGTTCTTTCGTCGCTATAATAATTAGCTAAAAGATATTGTGAATTAAAGCATAATTCAAAACTAAGTAGGCAAACAAGTAAAATTGATAAAGCTTTTTTCGTAGACTCCTTATTGAATATAAAATACATAATTAGCGCAGTAGCCATAAGGCACGCAAATGTTAGTATTATATATTTAAACTCTGTAAACTGATTAACAAAATTATAAATTGTTAACGAAACTAAACAGACAACTGGAATTATTAGTAGCTTTTTGAAAGCCTCTTTTTCAATGTGTGAATAAAAGTAACCAGCAATCGCAATTATTAAGAAAATTGTTACGAAAGAAAATCTATAAATGTGCGATGTTGCAATGTTTAGTAGCGAATATAAGTAGTAAAGTGGTACCCAGTAATAGCATAGCAGGGAAATGATGATTGTATAAATGATTATTAGCTTTTTAGTCCTTGGCATTTTCTTTAAGAAGAAAACTCCGAAAAAGCCGAGTAATGCTACACTACCGCAATAGAATGATGGATTAGCTAAAGACTGATGAACTGTTAAGCAGTAGCTTTTTAATAGGGTATCAAATAAACCAATTACGCCGTTTAATTGAATTGACGAAATTGATTTGCCGTTTAATATGGTTAATACTGTTGGTAAGAAGATAAAGCAACTAATTAGTACGCCTAGCCCCATACCGGAGACGTATAGTATTCCGCTTGAAAAGAGTGATTTTATGAAAGAAGGTTTTTTGTTGTTTTCAATTTTATCTTTGTTTTTATCATTTACATTTACGAATAGGAATTCAAATAAAAACCAAAGTATTGAAAACATACAACAAACGCCAGCACTATACCAGTTAAATATGATTGCTAGTGTAACGCTGATTGTTAAGAATTGAATCTTCTTTTCGGTGATTACTTTATGTACGCCCAATATGATTAAAGGTAACATAACAACGCCATCTAGCCACATAATGTTGCTAGATTGGGATATGTTATATTCCATTAAGCCGTAGCTTAGTGCAAGTAAAATAGCGAAAATATTGTTGATTTTGCTGCCCAATACTTTCTTTAAAAAATACACTAAAGTTACGGATGATAGTGCAATTTTGATAGCAACCGCTAGAGTGAAAAATAGGGGAAGCTGGTCTTTACTGAAAAATGCAATTAGTAAGTTGATAGGACTTGCTAAGTAGTATGCGAATATCGCTAACGTATCGCCCCCTAATAGGTTCGACAATGTGTAGGAAACTGACATATTGCCGTTTAGCAATTCTTTGTAGTATCTGAAAAAGTCGATATATTGCATACTTGCATCGTGGCGCAGTAAAGTTCTATCCCCAAATGGAATTATGCCCGCAAAATAGAAAGATAGCATTATTAGCGCAAATGATATGCAAAAGCATATAGTCATTAGCAGCAAGTTTTCTTTTTTTGCATTTTTATTCCTAGTTATATCCATTATAAAATTGATTTCCTTTCAAACAAAAATTCAATTTTACTTAGTATAGAACAATGTGTTCGATGGCATTTTACTAAATCTATAAACCGAAAGCTCAATTCCCAGAGCTAAATAAATACAAAGTGAAGATGAACCACCAGCAGAAAATAGTGGCAATGTAATACCGATACAAGGTAGGAGTGAAAGCTCCATACCAACATTTACAAATACTTGAGCGAGTAGCATAACGCCAATACCGCAACACATTAAATAGCCAACGTTATCTCTTGCTTTCATACCGCTTGTAATCATTCTTAGTACGAGCATTGTTAGAATAATTAACGCAATAATTGTGCCTATAAAGCCAAATTCTTCGCCGGCAACAGTTAAAATCATATCATTTTGATTTTCAGGTACTGCACCGCCTTGGGTCATATCGCCTTGTAAAAAGCCTTTACCGAATAGTCCGCCTGAACCCATTGCGATTTTACCGTTAGTTTGTTGATACATTACGTCCTTGTAGCTTTCTGGATAGAATAGGGCAATGATTCTTTCTCTTTGAATACCTCCGATAATACCAGTTTGCCAAGCTATAACGAAGCTCACAATAATAGCGCAAATACCAGCTACGAAATAGCCAATGTTTACTTTAGCGAAAAATAGCATACCAATAAACATAACTAAGAAAATAAGGGCTGAACCTGCGTCGCCAGTCATCATAACTAATGCGATAGGCACCATACCGTGAATAACTAAAGGTATGATATTTTTTAACTTGTTGATATTATCCTTAACTAAATCTAAGTGATAGCTAAATGAAATAATGAAACCAACTTTTAATAACTCAGATGGTTGAAAATAGAAAATTTTAAAGTCAAGCCAGCTCTTTGCGTCCGGTCTTGCGTCGGGAGCAATACCGAAGAAGAACGTAAATATCATCAGCCCAACACAACCAGCTGCAATTATCGGCCACAGTTTCGATATAATTTCATAGTCAATATTTGAAACAACGAAAGCGATTAAAAGTCCGCCAACAACCGATACTAGCATACTTCTAACGTCGCTTGATATGATTTTGCCGTCTTTTAATGATGAAAAGGTGGCACTATATACTAAAAGCAATCCGTAGCAAGACGCACACATTGCTGTTATTAACGTGAAAAAGTCAGTTCCTTTAAGAAAATGAGAAAACGACTTATCTTTATTTACTAAACTACTCATTTTTTCTCCCGTCCACTAAACTTGTTAAACTATTATATTATTTATATTAGTATTTTTCAAGATAATAAGTAAAATTGATGTTGGAATATTGTATATGTTGTGCTATAATATCAAAATAGTAAATGCGAAAGGATAGTTCTATGTTAACAGATATTGAAATTGCTCAACAAGCAAAAATGAAAAATATTGTAGAAATCGCAAATAATTTAGGCCTTGAGGCTACTGATGTTGAACCTTATGGTCACTATAAAGCTAAGATATCTAGCGAGGCTTTGAAGAATATTCAAAATAACAAGGACGGTAAACTCGTACTTGTAACTGCTGTTAACCCTACACCAGCAGGCGAAGGCAAGACTACTGTATCAATCGGCTTAGGCGAAGCTATGCAAAAGATTGGTAAAAAAGCAGTTATCGCTTTGAGAGAGCCATCTCTTGGTCCAGTATTCGGTATCAAAGGTGGTGCAGCAGGTGGTGGTTATAGCCAAGTTGTTCCTATGGAAGATATTAACCTTCACTTTACTGGAGATATGCACGCTATTACATCTGCTAATAATTTAATGTGTGCTATTTTGGACAATCATATTCAACAAGGCAATGAATTGCAAATTGACCAAAGAAGAATTTTGGTTAAGCGTTGCTTAGATATGAATGATAGAGCATTGAGAAATATTGTTTGTTCACTCGGCGGTAAACTAAATGGTATCCCTCGTGAAGATCATTTCTGTATCACAGTTGCTAGTGAAGTTATGGCAATTCTTTGCCTTAGCAATGATTTGTTTGATTTGAAACAAAGACTTGGTAATATTCTTGTTGCTTATACATACAGTGGCGAGCCAGTTTATTGTAAAGATATTAAGGCTAACGGCGCTATGACTGTTTTGTTAAAAGACGCTATTAAACCTAACTTGGTTCAAACTCTTGAACACACACCAGCTATTATGCACGGTGGCCCATTTGCTAATATTGCTCATGGTTGTAACTCTGTTATTGCTACTAAAGCAGCACTCAAATTAGCTGACTATGCTATTACAGAGGCTGGCTTTGGTTCAGACTTAGGTGCTGAGAAGTTCTTTGACATTAAGTGCAGATATGCTAATTTGAAGCCATCTTGCGTTGTTTTAGTTTCAACTGTTCGTTCAATGAAATATAACGGCGGTGTAGCTAAAGACAATTTGAAAGAAGAAAACCTTGAAGCTCTTAAAAAAGGCTCAGTAAACTTAGGCGCTCATATCAAGAATTTACAAAAATTCGGTGTGCCAGTAGTTGTTGCAATCAACCACTTCTATGCTGATACTCAAGCTGAAATTGATTATATCGAAGATTATTGTAGAGAAAATGGTGCTGAATTTGCCGTTACTAAGTGTTTTGCTGAGGGTGGCGAAGGCAGTATTGAGTTAGCTAATAAAGTTATCGAAGCGTGCGAAAAAGAAAACGACTTCAAGTATCTTTACGATTTAGATTTACCAGTTTATGAAAAGGTAGAAAAAATCGCTAAGGAAATCTATGGCGCTGACGGTGTTGAATATACAAAAGAAGCTAAGCAAGCTATCGACGGTTTCATTAAGCTCGGCGCTGACAAGCTCCCAATTTGTATGGCTAAGACACAATATAGCCTTTCTGATAATCCTGCACTTCTTGGCAGACCAGAGGGCTTTAAGATTACTATTTCACAAGCTAATCTTTCAAATGGTGCTGGTTTCCTCGTATTGCAAACTGGCAATGTTATGATTATGCCTGGTCTTTCAAAATCTCCAGCAGCATATCGTATTGATATTGACGAAGACGGTAACACAGTAGGTTTGTTCTAATGAAAAGTTTTGTTACAAATAGTTATGAAGAAACAGTGCAAAAGGCGGGGGAGTTCGCAAAAACATTACCTAAAGGCACAGTAATAGGTTTTATTGGTGGCTTAGGTATGGGCAAAACTGCGTTTACAACTGGTTTTGTTAAAGGACTTGGGATTGACGCCGAAGTGTCATCTCCTACCTTCGCTATATGCAATGATTATATCGGTAAGGAAAATAGGGTGTACCATTTCGATATGTATCGTGTCGAAACTTGGGACGATCTATATTCTACTGGATTTTTTGATTATCTTGATACTGACGCGTACATTTTGGCTGAGTGGAGCGAAAATGTGTTCGGCGCATTGCCAGATGATAGCTTGATTATTGAAATTACTAAGACTGGCGAAAATTCAAGATTATTCAAAATTTATAATAAATCAGAGGTCGAGGAATAATGTTATTATCTATTGACTCAAGTGCCGTTACTGCAAGTACCTGTCTTACAGATAATGGTAAGGTTATTAAAAATGAATTTATAAATGCTGGTTTAACTCATAGCGAAACTCTTTTACCATTAGTTAAAAAAGTTATGGAAAATACAGATTATAGTGATTTAGACGCTATTGCTGTTACTGTTGGTCCTGGTTCTTTTACTGGCATTAGAATCGGTGTGGCTACTGCAAAGGGACTAGCTTTTGTAAACGATACAAAGTGCATTCCAGTTTCAACACTCGAAGCGATTGCTTATAATTTCGTTGAAAAAGATACAATCGTTTGTGCAGTTATGGACGCTAGAAGAATGCAGTTCTATAATGCTCTATTTGAGGTCAAAAACGGCGTAGTTAAAAGACTTATACCTGATAGGGCAATATCAATAGCTGATTTAGAAAATGAGCTTAAAAATTATGAGAATGTAGTTATTGCGGGTGACGGCGCAAAATTGTGCTATGATAATTTACACCTTGATAATATAACTTTAGCAGACGAAGACAAGATTTATCAAAATGCAATCGGTGTTAGCCGAGCAGCAAAGAATAAAGAGATGATTACTGCTAAAATGCTTGTGCCAGTTTATTTAAGACCGTCACAAGCAGAAAGAGAACTTAAATTAAAAAAGGAGAAAACAAAATGATAGCATTAGGTTGTGACCATGCTGGCTTTCCATTAAAGCAAGAAATTATTAAATTTTTGGAAGAGAATAATATAGAGTATAAGGACGCTGGTTGTTACTCACCAGAGAGATTTGACTATGCTATTTCAGCTCAAAAGGCTTGTGATTTAGTAGTTGACGGTACTTGTGATAAAGCAATTCTTTGCTGCGGTACTGGTATCGGCATTTCAATGGCAGCAAACAAAGTAAAGGGTATTAGAGCAGCTTGTTGTTCAGATTACTTTAGTGCTAAATATACTCGCTTACATAATGATGCTAATGTATTATGTATGGGTAGTAGAGTTGTTGGCGCTGGCCTTGCTTGCGAACTTGTTGATGTATTTCTTAATACTGGCTATGAGGGTGGCAGACATCAAAAGCGTATCGACCAAATCACAGATATTGAAAATGGCAAGAAACTTTACTAATTCTTAAAAAGGCAAAAAAATTAAGCGGAGGAAATTTCCTCCGCTTTTCTTTTTATTTTATGTTTTAATTGATTTTGATTTATGACCACTTTAATGCCTTAACGCTGAAACCTAAAGAAGCATCTAATTTGTTTCTTTGAACAACTGCGTTAACCTTGTGGATATTCTTAACACCGTCTACATTAGCTACAACTTTATAGTAGTTGTTGTTGCCAAGGTCTTCAATGTGATCAATTGAAATTGTATGTGTTCTTTTTTCAATATTTGTGATAAGGAAAAGTTTGTTGTATTCATCCTTATTAGGAACTTTTTCATTTACAAATATGATGTTTTTGTTTGAAGATTCATTGTTGCATCTATTAGAGTAGTTGATAACAGTTTGACCATAATACTTGAATAAGCTCAATATTACATTGCCTTCTGGGAATGTGTTTGTTGATAAGCCCTCTCTTTGCATAAGCCAGATTGCTGTGTGAGAAGCGATGTTGATTGGCACTCCGTCAGCGTTTTCATAGCTTGCTTCGTAGAGATAAGGTACTTCAAGCATTTGCTTCAATATTTGTTGGTCTTGAGCAGAAAAATCAATGTATTCTCCAGAATCACTTGTTTTTGGCACTTCGTTTCTATCAGCAGGAAGTGTTGTGATGTTAGGGCTTGTTGTATTGTCAACTGAAGGAATTGTTGTAGTTGCGCCTGATGTGCTTTCTTCAGAAGTTAAATCGCCAATTTCAATTAAGCCTTCCGCACTATTAGAACTTTGGTTACCTTCGCTTGATTTTAATACAACTTGTTCAGTTAATTTGTTACCGTTTTCGTCCAATACAGGATTGCCGTTTTCGTCAGTAACATCTTGTTCTGTTAATATGTATTCATCTGCGTGTTGACCATAGTTATCTAAAGTAGACGTTGTTAGCTGTTTTTCGTCTGATGAACTACAAGAAGCAAAAATTGATGATATTAAAGCTACTACACCTAATATAGCAAAAATCTTCTTTTTCATGTATGCACCTCAATAATGATTAAATTTTAGTTATACTTTAATTATATATAACAGTTCTGTTTTTGTAAACTTTTTAAATCAATTTTTTATCAAATATTTACACATTATACATATTTGTTATTTGTAAATTCTCTTGATTCTTGGGTTTACCATTAGAGGAGAAATATCAACTGTTGCAGTATCGCCAACTTTAACATCGCTGTTTGTTACATCAACTGCGGTGTGTGATAAGCCGATTCCACCTATTACGCTGTAAATGTTACCGTTGATTCTAACATACATTTGCTTTTTGTTAAGGTATCTCTTGAATACACTTAATACATATCTAAGTGTGTATTGTTCTTTTTCCTTAGTAAGTCCAAAGCCGTCATAATGACCGATAGGAACGATTGCCACTTTTGTTTCTCTCTTTGTTTTGTATGTTGCGTTGTAGCCGATAGAATAGCCAGCTGGAACAGTCTTAATGTCTACAACTTCTGCTTCGAGAATACCAATTCTGTTTAGCTTTGTTTTGTTTCTAGTAATAACTCTACCAGTGAATGCTGAACCAATTCTAACTGTGTCTAAGCATACATCTTCAACGTTAAGAAGTGCAGGGGAGTTGGCACAGTGCAATGTGCCAACATTACCAACAGCTTTTTTGATTTGTTCCATTGTGTCTTTGAATAAAACAAGTTGAGCTTTGGTTAGTTCTTCGTTTCTAAAAGCTGATGAAAAGTGAGTATAAGCACCTACAAATTCAAGGCTTTCTAATTTGTAGCAATCAATAGCTTCTTCAACTTGTGAAGGGAGAAAACCATATCTGCCCATACCAGTATCAATTTTAAGGTGGCATTTAGTTTTAACGCCAAGCTCTTTTGATACCTTGTCCATAATTTTAGCTGCATTTGTTGAGCCAATAGTTGCGATACAGCCGTTTTTTGCAATTTCTCTTGCTTCATCTTCAATGCAAGTTGAACGCATTACGAGGATGTCCTCATCGTCCAGTACTTCTTTTAGCTCTTCAATGTCTGTAACTTCTGTTACAGCAAAAGTTTTAATATCGTGTTCCTTTAATACCTTAGTAAATTCTTTGATACCGAAACCATAGCCGTTGCCTTTTACAACGCCAATAAGTGGCACTTTAGCAAGGCTTTTAACTATTTCAATGTTTTCGTCTAATTTACTTTTATCAATAACATATCTGCTCATATTTTATCTTCTTATCTAATCTTTTTTCTAACTTTCAATGCGAAATTATATAAGTTGTAAACTGGTTTGTTGATTACATAGTCGAATTCGCCAACAAATTCTTTCATATAACCGCCAAAGCCGTGCTTAAATCTCCATAGACCATAGTGTGGGTTATCAGGGTTTTGACAATCACCACTAATTCCACCGAAGTCATATACTTTACATCCGCATTCCATACCCCATTTAATCATTGCCCATTGGAGTGCGTAGTTAGGATATACATTTCTGTGGGCGTTTGATGAAGCACCATATTGGTATTTCATTACATTTTGACCCCACTTGATAGCAAGTGTGCCGGCAATAGGCTTGCCCTCGTAGTAAGCCATATATAAACGAGCGTCATCTGTCATACAGTCGAGTATCTTTTCAAAATACCATTTAGGTCTAGTAGAAAAGCCGTCTCTTTCTCCAGTTTCAGCCATAATTTTAACGAAGTCGTCAAGTGCTTCTTTGCCACAGATTTTAACTTCAACGCCCTTTTTAGGAGCTTTTCTAATTCTGTTGCGGTAGTCTGGCTTGAATGTGAGCATAAGCTCGTCTTCACTTAAACCATTGTAGTCGAAACAGTAAACAAATCTTGGTTGTACATTCTCAAAGTCCATACATCCAGGGTTTAATTCAATAAAGCCTTTATCGACCAAGTGCTTTTTATATGCTTGGTTTTCTATAACGATTTCTGGGTCGATTTTAATGCAATATGCCTTATATTCTTTACCTAATTCTAAAAGACCGTCAAATAACTTATCGAATGTGTCAAAATCGTCCTCGTCAGCGATGAAACCTCTGCAACAATACATAAGTGAATTTTTGATAACAGGAATTTGTCTAATAAGCACACTAGCTGCGCCCTTGATTTCCTTAGTGTCATCATCCTTTAGCATTATTGCTTCCCATTTCCAAGCGGATTTTACCTTTGCCCACTTTGATGAGTGTTGGAACAAGCCTTTTGGATGACGCTTGATAAACTCCTCATATTCGGACAAATTATCTTTATTTACTCTTTCAATCATTTTTTATTCTCCTAAATAATGATATTACTTTTATTTTGATACAATAGTATACCATAATATTGTTTTTTAGTCCATAGTTTCACATTTTTATTATTGTGTCAAATCATCAAATTTAAACCTTTTGTGAAAGGTATTGACTTTTAAAGCTTATTATTTTATTATATTTAAATAATATCTTATGAGGTGGAGTATATGTCTAGTAATTATATTTGGGAAGATCCAAAGACAATTAAGATTAACAAAGAAGACGGACACGCAATTTTTATGCCTTATGATTCTGCTCAAGAGGCGTTAAGTGGCGAAGCTAGTAAATATAAGCAATCACTTAATGGCGAGTGGAAATTCTATTGGCAAAGAGGTCTTGATAATCAACCTGACGAATTTTCAAATGAGAATTTTGACGATTCAGCTTGGGGTTCAATAACAGTACCATCAGTTTGGCAGACCGAAGGATATAGCGTGCCTTATTATTATGCAAGCACATTTCCAAGAGCTTTTAGCCGTTCTAAATTGAGTATTCCTAAAATTGACCATTCGATGCAAGAAATCGGCTTTTATAGAAGAAAATTTGAATACGATGAGAACTTTGACGGCAGAGAAGTGTTCTTACACTTTGGCGCTTGTAAAGCTGCATTAGAAGTTTGGGTTAACGGCGAATATGTTGGATATAGCGTTGGCTCAATGGTTCCTCACGAATTCAACGTAACTAAATACTTAAAGAATGGCGAAAATACTGTATGTGCTAAGGTTTATCGTTATGCTGCTTCTACATACCTTGAGGACCAAGATATGTGGTGGCTTTGCGGTATTTATCGTGAAGTTTATTTGTTTAGCGAGCCAAAGACTTGCATTCGTGACTTCTATTTCAAAACAGATTTAGATGAAGAATATAAAGATTCTGATACATCATTAGATGTTTACCTTAACAATTATAACGATGAAAAGAAGAAAGTTTCTGTTCACGCTTACTTGTTGAGCGATACTGATGAGGTAATTGAGCTTGGCGAAAGCGAGTGCGAAATCGACGCTAACGGCAAAGCAAAGGTAAGTTTTGAAGAAAATATTGAAAATCCTAAGAAATGGTCTGCTGAGCAACCTAATTTGTATAAATTAGTAATTGAACTTGCTGAAGACGGCAACACAGTATGCGCTAAGACTTACGCAGTAGGTTTCAAGAAAGTTGAAATCGTTGGCGAGAAGATTTTATTCAACGGTATGCCTTTAATGGTTAGAGGTACTAACCGTCACGACTTCGACCCAGATCATGGTTGGGCTGTTCCTAAAGAGAGATATACTCAAGACTTAGACCTTATGAAGCAATGCAATATCAATGCTATTCGTACATCTCACTATCCAGATGACCCATATTTCTACGAGTTATGTAACCAATATGGTTTCTATGTAATGGATGAGTGCGACCTTGAATCTCACGGTGTTAGAAGAAAAGGCGTTCCTGGTTCTAACCCATTGTGGACAGATTTAGCAGTTGATAAAATGCAAAGAATGGTTCTTCGTGATAGAAACCTTCCTTGCGTATTTATGTGGTCACTTGGTAACGAGGCTGGCGACGGTAGCAACTTCTTAAAGATGAAAGAAGCTGCACTTGAACTTGATGATACTCGTCAATTCCATTATGAGGGCGACTTTGACTTTACTAAGTCAGATGTTATCTCAAGAATGTATCCAGACGAGGAAACAATGCGTAAACTCGGTAATCGTGAACCAATCACAATTACATTATTTGATAATATTGCTAACCAACTTGCTGCTGACTCAAAGCCAATCGCTAAGGAAATGTACAATAAGCCTGTTATCCTTTGCGAATATGCTCACAGTATGGAAAACTCACTTGGTAACTTCCAAGAATATATGGACGATTTCGAGAAATACGACAATATGTGTGGCGGTTTCATTTGGGACTGGGTTGACCAAACATTGAGAGTTAAAGATGAAAACGGCAATGATAACTGGTTATATGGTACTGACTTTGAAAAAGACGAGCCTCGTCATTGGTATTCAGGTATCAATACAACAGCTATGACTGGTTCAAACAACTATTTCTGTGCTAATGGTGTTATATCAGCAGACAGAGTACCACATCCTCAATTTACAGAGGTTAAGCACGTTTACCAACCAATCGTTATTACTGCTTCAGACTTAACAACTGGCAGATTTAATGTAAGAAGTAGATTCTTATTTACTGATGTTTCATCATATAAATGTAAATGGCAAATTGATTGTGAGGGCGAAGAAATTGAGAGCGGCGAGCTTGATGAATTCTCACTCCAACCACTTCAAGAAACATTTATCGACATTCCTTATGATTTGACTAAGTTACCAGAGGGTAAGGAATGCGTATTGACAATTTCATTCCACACTAAGGAAGATACTTTAGGCTTAAAGAATGACTACGATATTGCTTATAACCAATTCGTTCTTCAATCAGCTGATAAGCCAGCTGTTAAAAAGTATGACAATGATCTTGAAGTTACACAAAGCGGTAACAAAGTAACTGTTAAGGGCAAGCATATTGAAGCTAAGATTTCTAACGGCGCATTAGAATCTATGATTGTTGACGGTAAAGAATTGCTCGAGGGCAAGCTTTCTCCAAACTATTATAGAGCTATGACCGATAACGATATCGACTTCCTTAACTTTACACCTCCATTCATTCCATTCCACCACTACTACAAGTGGAGAATGGCTGGTAAGAATGTTAAAGCTAATAAGACAGTAGTTGAGAAGAAAGATAATTGCATTAAGGTTAAATGTGCGTTAAGCGTACCATTTATGAAGAAACCTTACTTGTCATATACTATCTATCCAAATGGTAGTGTAGCAGTTTACCATTCTGCAACACCAATGGATCAACTTCTTAGATTCGGCTTCTCATTCAAGGTTGATAAAGATTTAGATAACATTAGCTGGTATGGTAGAGGTCCAGCTCCATCTTATCCTGATAGAAAATCTGGCTATAAGATTGGTAAGTATTCAATGAGCTTAGCTGACTTTGAATATAACTATATGCGTCCACAAGAGTCATCAACTCGTAGTGATGTTAGATACTTTACACTTACTAACAAGAAGGGTAATGGTATCAAGGTTTCATCATACTTTGATGAGCCAGTATTGTTCTCTGCTTTACCAAGAAGCATTGAAGCACTCGACAAGGCTGAACACCATAGTGAGTTAAAGACAGAGGATCAAATTACTGTTACTGTTGACTCAACCCAACAAGGCGTTGGTGGTGACCTTCCTGGTCAAGCATTTGTTCGTGATAAGTACCAAGCTAAAGCAAATGTTAAATATAGTATTACATTCTTAATTGAGGCAATTAAATAATTATAGGAGTAATAAATGAAAAGACCTCTTTCTCATATTGGCTTTTCAGTTGCAATAACTCTTTTAGTTTTAAATTTAATTGGCAATAAGTATGTACTAATAATAATGATAGGGCTTGCGGTCATTTTGGCTGCAAGCCTTGTTTTGAGTAAGTTCAGAAAGGCATTGAGCGTTCCTTTGTGCGTAGGTGGAGCGCTACTCGGTTGCGTTATATTCGCTTGCACTTATAGTGCTAGTGTTGAGCCTCAGCTTATGCTTGATAATAAAACCTGCAATGCCGAATTTTATATCGTTGATTTAGCTCAAAAGAATAATACGCAGTATGTTTATACTGTTAAAACTAAGAAAATTGAATGCGATAACGCACCACAAAATATTAAATTAAGAATTAAGTCTAAGGACAAAATTGAAGCAGAAAATTACCAAGTGATTTCTGGTAAGTTGAAGTTTAATAAGATTAGCGATAATTCTTTCGATTCCTACGGCTCGTGGTCTGACGATATTTATTTGTCATCAAAGCTATATAATTATAAGGTTAAGGACGAATATGTTAGGTCACTAAATTCTAAAGTGCTAGATGTTAGACAAAATATTATCGACACGATAGGTACTTCACTTTTGGGTGATAGTGGTGGTTTAGCGACTGCACTTTTAATTGGCGACAAGTCTAATTTGAGTAAAAATGCTTATAATGATTTTAAGCTGGCCGGGGTTACTCATATTATGGCGGTAAGTGGTATGCACTTGGTCGTTTTATCGTCTGTTTTCGTGTTTATTCTTAAAAAGCTAAGAGTTAATCAACAGTTGAGAGTCATCATCATTATTCCTTTAGTGCTGTTTTACATAGCACTAGCTGGCTTTTCTAAGTCAGTTATAAGAGCGGGAATATTGATGATTGTGTTGTTAATAGGGGAGTTATTTAAAAGAAAAAGCGATTCTCTAAATTCGTTAGGATTGGCAGTTTTAATATTGTGTTTCAATCCTTTTGTAGTGTGCGATGTCGGTGCAGTGCTTAGCGTGTTGTCCACATTGTCACTTATAACTTTGTATCCATTGCTTGATAAATGGATGATGAAGTATAAAATACTTAGAAAACCTGTGATAAAAGCAGTATCGCAAAGTATATGTATTTCACTTAGTGTAATGCTATATACCTTGCCAGTATTGTATGTGTTTTTCGGTTATATCAGCTTAGCAAGTGTTATTGCTAATGTAGTTTTAGTGCCAATCGGCAGTATGGCTATGATACTTTCGATGCTTTTATATGTTAGCAGTTTTGTTCCTTTTGTTCACCCAATATTTGTATTCTTAACTAAAATCGTCTGTGGCTTAATGCTCAAAATTACTAGCATTTTGGCTGATTTACCGTTCGCTATTGCACCACTTGATGATAATCTTTATGTAATTCTTGCAGCTGCATTTTTGATTGTGGGTATAGCATTTCTTACCGGTAATAAACGCAATATTAAATCGGCTACCATATTGGTTAGTTTGATTATTGCGTTTAGCGTGTTTACACCACTCACATTTAAAGATAATAGCGAGAAAATAATGATTTGTAAGAATAATGCGGTGCTTATTTCTTCTGAGGGCAAGACTATGGTTACTGGTCTAAAAGACTATGACGACTATTATTCGATACAAAATTATCTTTTTAAGAATAACCTAAATTGTGATATTATTGTGTTATCCAATTCGTTTGAAGATAATAAATATAATATTATGCTTGCACATAAGTTTAATCCGGAAATAATTGTTTCTTTTGGCGACGAAATGTCACTATATCAAATGCCGAGAACTCAAGTTTTGGACGGAACAAAAGAGGATGTTTTCTTTAATGAAAATATCAAGGTTGACTATTTGGATGACGATGGTCACTTTTACGATGTAAAGATAAATGGCTTTACTATATCTAACAGTAAATATTCAAATTGCGATATAGCTGTTTCTAATAAATTTGTGCGAGATTGCAACGGATGTATTGATTTATCAC
>RCNI01001173.1_pt1 | contig 14637 bp, 14 predicted proteins | sample 2041151 | NCBI WGS metagenome assembly RCNI01 (sample SAMN09708214, study PRJNA481090) | feces metagenome | isolation source: feces | place: Antarctica: Albino Rookery | reverse complement strand
GATGAGAGTCATCGTAATTTTTTTCTTTTTCCATGCATTATGGTATTCTGGAAGCTCTACCGCTTCTTGCAATTCTCCGGCAATCACTTCTGGATACCCGTAGTCGGACAAAATCTTATTATAGTTTGTGCAGTTGGGAAAACGATCCTGAAGCTCAGTGCGCAGACCATCGACCAGACAAGCCTTCGTTGTTTTATGACATACAAGCTGTTTTTTTACTTTGCGGCAATATTGTTCGATTGGTGATTGAAATGAATTCATTTGACTTCCTCCGTTAGATGGTTAAAAACTTTGGAAAATTCATCAAATTCTCCAAGACATTTTATTAGGTGCTCTTTTCCGGAAGGTGTGATTTTGTAGTAAATTCGTGCCCTGCCATCGATGACCTCTGTGTTGGCACTGGCAATATAATTTAGCTTTTCCAGACGGTAGAGAACAGGATAAATGACGGATATTGTGAATTTTCCATTGCTTCGCTTCTCCATTTCAGAGGAGAGTTCATAGGCGTACATCGACTTTTCAGATAAAAGTGCAAGTATGACCAGAGGACTGGTAGCCCGTTTGAAATACGCACCGAAAGAATGACCGGTATCATCAGATGATGCCATAGAATATCACCTGCCTTACTATGTGTCTTTTGAATTTAATATTATTATAGCAAGCTTATCATAAAAGTCTATATATAGCATTGACATATATAGGCAGATATGATATGTTGAATGTGCAAAACAACCAATAAGATATTGCTATAGAAATGAAGTGTTGGGATATATAACAAATATGGGGGATTCCAATGGAGAACTAAGGCTCAATCTTTGCAGGAGTGGGTTTGCATTTCGCAAAAAATATATTTTATCAAGGAACGGCATATGCTGAATCCACTGTTACAACCGCCTTTGCTCGTCCCTAATAAAAGGATGAAACCAATATAGAGGATTTTATTTGGTGGCTCAATTATTGGTGAGCGTTTGCTGTAAAATGGCTCACTTATATATTAGCGTTTATAAGCATTGTATTACACGATGTTTGAACATAAAAAGGAGTGGATTCCGATGAACAGTTAAAAAGTATCTTTGTGTAAATATTTATCAATTGTATTTTTAACTTATTAAAGGTGTACCCAAATCAATAAAGCGCTTTGTTGTCTGTTCATTTTTTCTTAGAAAGTGCAGTGTGAAAGAACTGGCTATCATGATCTTTCGTGGGAAAATGTAGGTAGTGGAAAGTATTATTTTTTCTATTCGAAAGCACGTGATGGTGCGAATGTTGTGTCTAGCGGAATAACAATGGAGATGTCGTAATGTTACTTATAGATGATTGCTTTTTAGTGGGAATGCTGCTTTTGACAGTCGCACTTATAGTAGCATTTGTTTGTAAGGTGAAGCCATGTCAATTGATCTTATGGAGTTGTGTATACATATATGCTGTTTCAGTACTGGGAATCACGCTCTTCCCGATTCCTTTTCAGGAAGCAGCCTATTTGACACCTGTTCCTAATAACTTTGTTCCCTTTAAAACGATTTTAGAAATTATAAGAACGGGAAATACGATGACTATACTGGTGCAAATCGGAGGTAATGTATTACTTTCGATACCTTATGGAGTTATCCTGAATTTAACCGTCAGGAAAAGAAACTGGCTCTATGGCTGGCTGCCATTTTTGTTCCCAATAATCATAGAATTATTGCAGGTGATTATCGGATTGGGAATAGGTGTCCAATATCGCTCTTTCGATGTTGATGATTTCCTGCTGAATGCATTGGGGGCATATTTTGGAATTCTGCTTTGCCACAGCCTCCCTAACTCTCTTAAAGGATGGTTATATTGTAAGCTGTTTCCAAACAGGAAAGCAAAATATGTCTAAACCAAAAGATAAATCTGGTTTCAATTGACGAAAGACAGTATGGTGATTCATTGCATTCCGCCCATAATAATAAGAATTGTGCATTAGATTAGCACTACTGAAAGGAGTTCTTTATGAAAAAAGTTAGAAATATTGCATTTGCTCTTTTGAGTATAGTAATCATTTGTACTTTTTCTGCAACTCCCGCTTTAGCGGCAGGATCCAATAATGAAGATGTTTATTTTAACGATCCATGTTATGGCGTAACATTTAACAATTTGGCGTGGCGGAAAAAGACAGATACAACTCCAATGTATCTCTATATTAGTTCTACAGGAGTACGCTCTGATCATGTTTTTGTACAGGCTGCGGGTACAAATGATGTTAATACCACATATCCGAATAACTGCTCATACGCAAATGGCGCAGTTGTTGATCAAGTAATCTGTAGAAAAGGTATTGACTATGGCGTTCACAATGTGGTGCATGAAAATAATTATACATATGGCTGCCTTAGATTTAGGTATTTTCAAAGATCCGAACAAGGAACGATTTCTGGTGTATGGAGCGTAGATAGCACTGGATCGTATGCAGATCCAGTATAAGTAAATAAGTAAGCTTCTATTGCGTTTATATGAAAGGACTGTAATTGGATGAGCCGGATGCTAATAGTGTGCATGACATTAATTGAAATACTTTTTCTTTGTGCTTGTTCTTCTAACAAAGCTATCCCTAATAAAGAAACAGACGCAAAAGAGAGTAAAGAATCTATAGAGATGGAAAAACCTGCAACATCTGAAGGTACAGAGAATTTTATTGATGTGTTACCAATTGGATCTAGTTTTTCGGATATGCAGCTGTTAGCATCCGGTGAGTTAATCTATGAAATTACTGGGGCACATTTGGTTGATGATATTGCAGAAATACCAGCTTTAGATGACTTCATGGATGAAGAGTTCCTTGTACTTGATGCCGATAATCACTGGATAACACAAGATGTTCCAAACTTTGTAAATCATGATATGAGGGTTCAGGACGGGAATTATCTTGTTTTGGTCGATGTTACAGTTAAAAATAATGGAGCAAGATGTTATACTACAGCAGATTTGGATGATGATGGTATTAGCTTAGGGCACTATTCTGATCCATATCTTTTCCGTGCAGATATGCTGTTTTTGACCAATACAAGAATGAAGGATGAAGTTTTCAATACAGCGTATGATCACTGGAACATGAATTACTACAGTCTTAAAGACGATCACCCTGAATATCCCTCTAGCCATGCGACATATCACCTCGAGCCAGGAGATACTATAAAATTTACTTTAGGATATCATCTGTCTGACACGCTATATCAGAATATGATGACAAAAGATGAATTCTTCTCCAATCTGTGTATTACAGCAAATCCGTTCGAAGGGGGAACATTCGTAAATCTTAGTTTAGGGGCTGAATAAGAATGCGACAGAGTATAAAACTAGAATTATGGAAAGCGATACACAATAAATTATTCTGCTTTTCTGTAGCAATTGGTGTATTTATTGCATTGGTTAATGTACTCGAAAATTATGGATTGGTAAATAGGATTGTATCGAGAATTGAATATAACATTGCAAATAATATTCCTTTATCGAATAGTTGTGAAGGATGTTCATTGTTTGTAAATTGGATAGCGGTTAAGCGAATTAGCTTAGGCAGCCAACTTTTTCAGTTTATGTGGCCTGTTTTAGCAGCTATGCCATATTGCTGGTCTTTTTCTTATGATTGTACAAAGGGAATTTATAACCAATTGGCAACCAGATCAGACATCCATACATATTATTTTGCAAAGTACTGTGCTACTTTTATAAGTGGGGGCGGGTGCGTTGCATTTCCCTTGTTCCTTAATTTGATGCTCAATGCCGTTGTTTGCCCATATTGTATACCAAATGTTAATAATTCGCTTGTCGGCATATTTGATGGCTGGAGTTTGTCAGAGTTATTTTACACTTATCCATGGATTCATGCGATTATTTGGATTCTGTACTCGTTTTTTTTAGGCGGTAGTGTTGCTTGCCTATCCTTCCTTTCAGGACGGAGAATGCGCTTTGTTGTCCTTAAAATTTTGTTTCCTCTGATTGTTTTGCTCATTATAGATAGTTGTTTGCCACTTGTTTATTCTGTGATTAATTGCCATTTTGAGATGTCACCGCTTCAAATGGTCTTTGCATCTACAGCAAAACAGAATCCAGAATGGATACTGTTGGGGGTAGTTATACTTTTTACAGGTTTAACATATTACAGCGGTTACAGGCAGGTGACGAAGCTTGAAGTTATTTAAATTTATAATTTATGACATACGACATGGCTTGATGCGATATAAATATCTGCTTACAATTCCCATTTTCCTGTTAAGCTGTTTTCTATGCAAAATAAGATTGTACGGTGAATCCTGCGGGGTATTAGGTTATTTTATATTTTCGTTTAAGGGAAGTCTTCCTTTGCGGTTAATTCAGTCAGCATCGGAGTTCGAGATTCCTGCGTTGTGGATATTAACGCTGAATGGGTGCCTTTTTATTCATTTTGATTACTTTTTGAAGGATTTATCGCATAATGGTTTGCAATTAATCATTAGAAGTGGTAAAAAGCGCTTATGGTTCCTCAGTAAGTGCATTTGGAATTTTATGAGTTGCATGCTCTATTTTGTGATTGCTGGCCTAACCGTAACTGTGTTTTCTTTGATAACGGAGCAAAATGTATCTATAGTGATTACTCAAGATACGCTCAAGATGATGCTGATTGAACTCCGAGAAAATCCTCCTGCATTGATTTCAACAGATGCTATTTTAATAGCAATTATTTTGCCATTTCTAACGGTATTTGCATTTAGTATCCTAGAAATGATCGGTTGCTTATTTGTAAAACCTATTCTTTCCTTTATTGCTTGCTTATGTTTGCAGATTATGTCTATATTCTTGGAGTATGCATTCATTTTGGGAAATGGTGCTATGGTAATTCGTAGCAAGCTTGTTATTACGGACGGTATCCAACCTTATATAGCCGCAGTTTTCACTATCGTATTTATCATTTTTGCTATTATTATTGGCAGTTGGAAATTTGAACGTTGCGATATTCTTGATGCAGAGGAGTAGGAGAATGTCATGGAAATTACGATTAGAAATGTTACGAAATATATTAACAAAAGGTTGATATTATGTAATGTTAATCTGATGTTTGTAGGTGGCGTAGTGTATGGTTTGCAGGGCCCAAACGGTGCTGGCAAGACAATGCTCATGCGGTTGGTTGCCGGGTTGATTCGTCCGTCTGAAGGAACGGTACTGATTAATGACAGCGAATTGGGGAAAGAGTTTGATTTTCCTAATTCTGTAGGAATATTGCTTGAACAGCCTGCTTTCCTGCCGAGTTATACTGGGCTGAAAAATCTTGAACTATTGGCTGCAATTCAAAAAAAGGTTTCTCGTCAGGAAATTCGAGAAGTCCTTTCGTTGGTTGGGTTAGATCCTGATGATAACCGAAAGTACCGCAAATACTCACTTGGAATGAAACAGCGTTTAGGAATTGCGGCAGCTATTATGGAAAAGCCGGAACTAATACTCCTTGATGAACCAACAAATGCATTAGATGAAGATGGAATAGAAATGGTAAGAGATGTGATTACAGAGGAACGCAAACGAGGTGCGATAGTCATTGTTGCCTGTCATGATCCAGTGTTTCTATCTCAAATATCCGATGAGATTTTAAGTGTGAATGATGGAATCATACATAAGAAGGTGGTATCGTGATAAATAAGAAAAAACGAGCGATTGTAATTGCTTGTATAATTGTTTGTTTGGCTTGGGGCATCAGATATTACACTTTAAATCAGCACTTTGCCAAAATATCAGATAACAAAAAGCAGATTTATACACAGAACCAAACTGTTGAGTTCGGCGAAGATTATTTAAATAAAGGACTACAATCACAGGGGTATACAATTCGTGTGGATAATTTTCAAATACAGTCATATGAGGAGTTTAGAGAAGATACATCCTTTTTTTCAGAGGATGAGCGAAATCAACCAGATAACATTGCCCTTGTGACGGTAACGATAAAAAATGAAAACAGCAATGCAGAAGGTGTTATGTTGACCGAACTCAAGTTGCATGGAATTGATAATTATGTTGGGATGAATATGAATGTTTTTCCTTTCATGAATCCCAATTTATCGGGCAGTTTTGGAATCCATTTGAAGGAAGGAAATGAGTATACGGTCATTCTTCCATATAATTTGATGAAAGATCAATTTGGTCGTGATACATGGAAGCACCTGGATAAGTATCGTTTTTATTTGCATATTACTTCATATCCTGTTGAAAAAGATATTATTCTGCAATAGATTTTGTATGTACGGTAATATCTGGACACATGTACTATAAGTCAAAGAAATTCTTTATTGGGCATCATTTCTTGCAATATAAATTTTCAATTATGAGCACTTTTATAAAGGGAGGTTATATAAATGCGGTTACATAAACATAGGATACTGACATTCTTTGTAGTAATACTACTTGTTACATTTATCATTCCTACGGCTTTTGCAGCTAATACGAAAGATAGTGAATTTACTTCACCAATATCCGGTACCCTTGTCAGGTATATAGACAGATCGCGAGCTAAACAGGATTCGACGCCAGTTTATCTTTGTGTAAATCATTTTGCTAATGATGAGTTTATATGGGTTAGGGCCGTCGGCAGTCATGATACATCTGCACCTTTGAGAGGAGATTCTCTTACACTTTCACACGGGATAAATGTTGATCGTGTAGTCTGTAGGGTAGGAATCAATTACAGTATCCATACCGAAATATATGAGAAAGGCTTTGAATATGCCAATCTCGGATTTACTAGATTTTATAATTCGGGTAGTACTACTTTTTCAGGTACATGGAGTCCTGATAGCTACGGGTCTTATGCAGAACCGAGTAATACGGGTGATAATCAAGAAATAATGTAACAATCTAAGTTTGACAAAGTAATAAACGATAATTGATTGTGTATTCGGATAAGTTTAGTATCTAAGTTTCAAAGTGCCTATTGTAATTTATATCAGCGAGAATGATTATGCTATAACAGAGCTTATTCTTAATTTGGAAGGCCTATATAATTGTACCCAATAAAGTTTGCCCTCTTCTTTACAGGGGCAAGTGCTTAATAATCACTCCAGTATAAAAGAGCAGCCGGGTCCGTATTGGACCCGGTCATTGTAGTATTAGAACAGATTACTGATGCCTTGGACATCAGAGATCCGGGTGCCTGTGGGAAGGTGACTTGTCCTAGTGTGGGAGAACGCTAAAGGTTAGATAAGATTACGGTCAAGTAATTGACTGGTATCAGTATATTGTGCAGATTATTTATCTAAGTCTGCACAATTAAGCTTAAAACCAGAGATAATCTATAAATGTCCACGGGAACAGAATGTTGAGATACCATAAAATGAAACTGTATTTTAGAAAGCAATCTATACATACATAGGTATGCCAGAGGATATTTTCCAGATTTCTGGGAATTGGCTCGAAGTAAACTGGATGATACACATGATGATGGAAAAATTGTCGAGCATAGGGATGAATATAGGTTTTTGCATTTTCATAATTCCTTCCTGATTCACTCATAACGCCACTTCAGCGCTTTCAATCAATTTGCTACTTATGCATGTGTTCGATAAATCGGAATTATTATAACAGCCCAGGTTAGGGCTCTCTTTTCAGGTAAATATACGCACCGAAAGAATGAACGGTATCATCAGATAACGCCATAGAATATCGCCTGCTTTACTATGCCTTTGGGATTTAATATTATTATAGCGGGTTTATCATAAAAAATTATATAGCATTGACATAGATAGGCAGATATGCTATGTTGAATATACAAAACAACCAATAATATGCTGATATAGGAATAGATTGTTGGAATATATAACAAATGCGGGAGCCGCCCAAAGGAGCACTAAGGCTCAATCCCTGCGGATATGGGGGTGGTATTTCGCAAAAATTATATTTCATCAAGAAGCGGCATATGCTGAATACAGCATTTCGAAAAGTACATGGAAGATTTTGTGCTTTAGTTTTACATATCAGAAGGTGATACCAATGTTTTAGTTAAATTTATTGTATTTGATGTAATCCGATAACTATATGTAGCTATATGAAGGCGGCTTAATAAATGGAAACTGCATAAAATAAGGAGGAATAAAAATGAAACCCATGAAGAGAACACCTGCCATTATTGCTGTTATCCTTGTTTTGGTTTCTGTAATGACTATTTCGGTATTTGCAGATTCTCAGATGGATTCTGCAGGAAGATACGGAAAAATTAGAGGTAGTTCGATACAGAATGACTCTAATTTAGTCCTGTTAAAAACATCTGTCAATTCAAATCGTGACAATGCATTTCTGACACATACCATCGATTTCTATTGTCAGAATGGTGTTTGCCAACATAAGTATGATACAAGTTCGAGAGGTGTAACTTCGTTTAGCGCACAATACCCGATTAATCGGTCTATAGATGCTATTCCGCATGCTGCATATTGTGCGCATGGTATTCAGGGTGGAAATACAGTTGATGGAAAAGCTTATGTAACTTATACTTCTACCCCTATCACGTAAGAAGCGAAGACAGGTAAAAAATGAAGAAAAAAGTTTGTATATTCATAATCGGACTGGTACTTCTTCTGACAGCCTGCGGGCAGAAAGTACCGACAGAACCAGCTGCTCTGCCACCCATAAAAGGAACAGAGCCCCCTGCACAGGCTGCAATTACAGAACCGACAACGGGGTTGAATTTTGGAAGTATCGGTCACGGACCAGATAAGTGTGAAGTGGATGAAAGCGGCTCCTATATTCCTTATGCAGGCGGAGAAATAGCGATTCCATATGAGATTACGGCAAGAGGACTGGTTAGTGAAAAGCCCATTGGAATCTTATTATTCCTGGGCGGACAGCCTCAGCCTTATCACACAGCAGAAGATCCGGAAGAGCGGTATCTGCATTATTTTTCTGTAAATAAAGATGGTCCAATGCTAACGGATTTCATCTTTACACCGATCTGCGGTCAGACTGGTGATGACCTGGATCTTTATGGTATCAATGTGAACGATCCGGAGTATACACCCAGAGAGGGAATTGCTGGTTTCAAACATACAGTTGGCAGTGTCAGTTCTTCTACCAGAATCAAATTTCTGGAGACTCCCCCAGAAGTCGAACTGCCGCCCCTTACGGAAATTGAAAGCTACACACTGGCAGAACAGCCGGTAAAAGTAACGGATCTGCCAGTTGGCTGGACAGATGAGAGCTGGGATACCGGATTGGAAATACAGTGGTTCCTGGATGGTGACCCAATGCGTACATGGTTCTGGAACTATTCGTCGGAAAATGATGGACATCTGCATGCAGAGTTTTTCGGCACATCTTTGGCAGATTACGGTGTTACCGTTTTTGTGGATAATCAGCCGGTATCCTTTGACGGCAGCCACTATTTGCCGATTATTCTCAGTAGGGGGCAAAAGCAGGTTCTGGATGTAAAACTGGATTTGCAGGATTTTTCCGGGGAACAGACTGTGTATGCAGTGTTTGCCCCCAGAAACGCCCGCACCTGTGCTATGGACACATATGCAATGCCGCAAACCAGTGGTACTTTCTACCTTCTGGAAGGGGAAAATCCATGCGCTGAAGAAACCGGAAAGTAAATGTTCCCCCTGTGCTTTCGCAGTACAGGGGGAATGCAGAATCAAGAGGAATCATTATGGAAGTGAAATTTGAAAGCCTGTCTAAAAAGTACAAGGGAAGATATGCACTGCAGGACTTTTCTGCTGCACTCCAAAATGGTGTGTACGGTTTGCTTGGCACGAACGGTGCCGGAAAAACTACGCTCATTAACAGCTTTATGGGAATTATTCCCACAGACAGCGGTGAAATCTTCATAGATGGAAAAAATATCCGTTCTATGGGAACCGATTTTTTAGCAGAGGTGGGGTATCTTCCGCAATATCCAAAATTCTATAAAGATTTTTCTGTGCATGATTTTCTGCGGTATATGTGTGTTCTGAAGGATATACCCAAAGCGGCAGGGGAGGAACGGATTGCAGAGCTTCTGCAAACAGTGAATTTAACGGAAGCTGCCGAAAAGAAAGTGGGTGCACTTTCCGGTGGTATGCGCCAACGGCTGGGTATTGCGCAGGCAATGCTGTCTGATCCGGGAATCCTGATTTTAGACGAGCCGACAGCCGGACTGGATCCCAGAGAACGCATCCGCTTCCGCAATCTCCTGTCTAAATTCTCGGAAGACCGAATTATTCTGATAGCCACCCATATTGTTTCGGACATTGAGTTTATCGCAAATCAGATTTTGCTGCTTCATGAGGGGAAGCTGCTTCGTTCCGGAAATCCCGGAGAGCTTTGCCGGGATCTTAGAGGCAAGGTGTGGTCGCTGAGTCTGGATGTACCGGATGTGCCGGAAGATCTTCTGCACCATACCATCAGTAATCTGGCACGGGAAAGCGGCGGCATCCGTCTGCGCATTCTCTCAGAAACACAGCCGCACCCGGATGCGATCCCGGTGGAAGCCAATCTGGAAGAGGTATTCCTCTGGCACTGCGGGGAGGAAGCAATGTGAAACGGAAGGGCAGTTCTTTTCTGCGGCTTTTGGGATATGAGTGCCGCAAGGCGTTCTGGACGCCTGTTATGCTGATATTTCTGATGGTGCTGCTTTGCATGAACGGCTGGAGAATTGCGGATTCTTTCCGACAGGCAGACCGCTGGAAAGAGTACGGGAAGGTGTATTCTGCCTTTTATAACGGCTATGTGGGAGAAATTACCGAAGAAAAATGGACGCATCTGACGACAATTTATAGCCCTCTTAAAGAAAAGGCAGATACAATGTCTCTCAGCTACGAATATTCTCCCGATGCTTATACTTACAGTGAAGGAACAGATTATGCCTTTTTTACCCAGCGATTCTATGACCAAATGGCATACGACCGAAGCTATGGTGAAAATGCAGCTGCCTGGTCTGTAAATGCCCGGAAATTTCAGAAGCTTTATAAGCAGGCAGGAAACACCTATGGAATCAGCCAAATGAAAACTCTGGAGAAAACCTTTGAGGGACGTGTAATTTCCAATTTTACAGAAACCTGGAGCTGGGAAGTTCTCCTGACCCATGATTATTCAGCAATGCTGGTGCTTTTACTGAGTATCTTTGCCCTCTCCGGGGTGTTTGTAACGGAGCGGGAGACGGATATGATGATGCTCCTGCGCACGACTCAAAAGGGCGGCGGTGCAACAGTAGGGGCTAAACTCACAGCAGCAATGCTCTATACACTTTGTGCCTGTATCCTCTTTTTTGGAGAGGATTTCCTGATCGTATTTCTGATGAGCAGACGAACACAGGCACTTTCCAGTCCTGTGTATACGCTGCGATTTTTCCGGATGACTCCGTTGACGATGACACTCGGCCAGTATTTCTTATGGGCGGCAGTGGTTAAAACGCTGGGGATTTTCTTTTGCGGTTGGATCATCCTGCTGATTTCCAGTCTCGCAAAGCAGTCGCTCACGGCGTTTTTTCTGAGCTTTGGTGTGCTGACTGGGTGCGTTGTTTTGCGGGAATTCAGCGGCTGTGCTTATCTGCTTAAAGCCTTTAATCCCATGGAGCTTGTGGTGCCACGGGATCTGGTGAGAGAATGCACATTCTGCAATTTCTTTGAAATGGCTGTCCCGTTGCACATAATTGTGCTGCTGGGATGCGCAGCTCTTGCGCTGATTCTGCTGGGCGGCATTTTGTACACGAGCCGCAGTTACCACCGCAGAGCCAGAAGGAGGAATCGCCATGCTGAAATTTGAATGGAAAAAGATTCTTTATTATCGCAGGGGACTGTGGCTTTTACTGGCGGTGCTTACGGCTGAAATTGCCGGACTGCTTTTTTTTACAAGACCCTATGATCCTGTTCTGGAGGAAAACCGTGAAGTCTATGACAGCTATCTCAAGCAGGTAGAAGGTCCCCTGACAGAAGAAAAGCGGATTTTTATCGAGGGAAAAATGGAAATGCTTTCCGAAAATCGGAAAACACTGACCACCCTTGAGACGGATTTTTATAACGGAACAATTTCAGAAGACGAGTTTAAGCCGGAGTTTCAGCGCCTCAGTGCCATCGATTCGGACTACGCAGGCTTTTCCAAGCTGTACAGCCAGTATATCTTTGTGCGGGAAGATCCTCACCGGAATTTCCTTTATACCGGCGGATGGGAAATCCTGCTGGGAACGCAGAAACCGGTCTACCTGTTCTTACTGCTGATTGTGTTTTTGACTGCTCCGATTTTTTGCCAGGAATACAGTTCCCAGATGGATATGATCCTGTTAACCCAGAAAAAGAGCAGCCGGGATAGCTGGAAGTTTAAGGCAGCGGCAATATTCCTGCTGACCGGGGCGATGGTTGTATTTCTGGAAGGCAGCAGGCTTCTGTATTGTGCTGTCAGATTCGGTCTGCCGGATTGGAATTACAGCCTTCAATCCGTATACAGTTTCGCAGATACTGCCAAGCGGATGCCTTTGTGGGAGGCATGGCTGCTGCAGCTGTTCCTGAAAGAGCTGGGATATATCAGCTGCGCTGGATGGGTTCTTTTCTTTGCAGTCCTGCTCAGAAAATACAGCATGGTATTGATGGCTGGCATTGTTTTCCTGATCCTGCCGTTTTTGACAGTCAATTCCAATACCGTATTTCTCAGGATTCCTGCTCCCTGGGCGCTGACAATCGGAAGCATCTATCTGAACACGCCTTCTTTTTATTGTGGCCCCCGGGCACTATACAATCGGCTGCCGACAGAATTTCAGGAGCTCAATTGGTGTGAACTTGGTGTTCAGGTCCTGCTCGTCATCGGTGTCCTTTTCGGGCTTTTATGGTATGTGCGCCGGAAAAGTACCAATGAACATTTCTGTTCCCGCAGGCAACGAATCGCAATGCTGGCGCTCTGCCTTCTGATGATTCCACTTATGGGCTGCAGCGCAAAAACAGAAAGCCCGGTCATCTATAATTCTTACTTAGCAAGCACCTTTGAAAATGAGAATTTCCTGATTATGCGCCAGTTGAATACAGGGCGGTATCAGCTGATAGACAAGGCAACAGGGGAGCACTATCCATTCCCCCTTGATATACAGGACAATGATATGATGGGAAATCTTTCTTTTTTTGAACGAAATGGAAAGCTGACCTATTTCCTGCCGCATAAAAAGCAGCTGATAGAACTGAATCTTGAAACCATGGATCAGCGTATCATACGCTCCTGGGAACAGCCGTATCGGTGGTTTTTCGGACTCCTCCCTATGCCGGAAAGCAATGCGTTCAGCGTCCCCGAAACCTTTTTCCTCCATGGCAATGCGATCTACGGAGACAGCGGCGGTGTTATGTTCCGAAAGAATCTGCTGTCGGGAAGAGAAGCATCGATGAAGCATATCGGTACAGCTCCCAATTATGCTTATGATGGAAAAAATATCTATTATACGGATCAGTACAGCCGACTGGTGATGGAAAACCTGGATACCGGAGAAAAGATAACCCAGGAAACGGTTGTGGCAGGATTTTTCCTGCTGGCTCCCGAAGGCATATATTTTCTCAACAGGCAGCAAAACAATATCCTTTGCCTTTGGAATGGGAAATCAGTTCTGCCACTGGATGACACAACGAACGGTTATCGGATTTATCGGGATGAGGATTATCTCTGGCTTATGACGCAAGATGCTCGTCTGCTCCGAATGAATCACGACGGATCAGATCGACAGGAAGTTCCGTTTCCCGGTTTCATATCTCACTTTGGCTGTGGAGACAGCTTTTATGTGGATGTTTACGCAGAAGAGGAAGGTCAGCGCTTTCGGATAGATAAAAAGACATTGGAAGCAGTAGAGCCATAAATAAAGAGTTCTTCCCCCAAAAGACAGATAAACGGATACCCCCCATTTTTTCTGTACAATAGCAGTGAATCCTGTATTCCTCCGGGATTTCATCTAACATGGCAATATAGGGGCAATCTGAATTTTCAGGAATCTAATTTGGAGGAATTCTCTGATGCAATCGGAATAGTACGTTCAAAGTGTTGTGCTTCGCAGTTGTGTTTTCATCGTATTATACGACTTTATTATTAAAACATCTACGATACGGAGGCCAAAATGAAACGGACAAAAAATATGCTGGACACATATGATAGGAAACGACTTGCCTGTTTTTTCGGTATGGCCTTCGGTGCGCTGATTTTGATGTGGCCGTATAAGCTCTTCCTCTTTAAAAATGGCTATGATGTGTTTGTGTTTGGAGGCGGTTCAATCTATAGGTATTTTGCTGTCTTGCTTCCGGCGGCAGGTGTAATGCTGGGCCTGATAGTCACCGGAAAAGGCGAGAAGCACATTCCCCGATTTATAAAAGCATATGTGGTGGCCCTCATTACAGAAACCCTGTGTTGTATTTGTTCGTGGATCGCTCCCGATCATTCCGTTTGGTATAAGATTGGTAAGGCTGTCATTTATTTGGGGTCTGCCGCTGTTTTACTCTGTATGTGCTGGGATGGAGAGAAAACCAGAAGCGAATATGGATTATCCTGGCCGACGGGGAAAACGGCTGCTTCCTTATATGTGATATTCCTGTTCATATTGGTTTATGTTGGAAAAACTTTTGCTGATATATGGATTAGGGGGGAACTGAAATTATGGTACAGTGAGGTACAAGCGGAGAATTTCTCGCTCAACCATACCATTACGATGCTGATGCTCCCATG
>RCNI01001237.1_pt1 | contig 14647 bp, 9 predicted proteins | sample 2041151 | NCBI WGS metagenome assembly RCNI01 (sample SAMN09708214, study PRJNA481090) | feces metagenome | isolation source: feces | place: Antarctica: Albino Rookery | reverse complement strand
TCCATTAATATGAAAAATATTGATGAAGCAATTGACCGGGTTGTCGGTGGACCAAAACGTGAAAACCGCGTCATTAGTGACGAAGAAAAGATGCAAATTGCATATCACGAAGCTGGTCACGCGTTAGTTGGATTACATAGTAACGCTGGGGAAGTGGTTGAAAAGATTACGATTATTCCACGGGGACAAGCAGCTGGATATACGATGCAAACTCCTCAAGATCAAGAACGCATGATTCCTCGTAAGAGTGACATGATTGCATTAATTAGAATGGCTTTAGGTGGTCGGGCATCTGAAGCATATATCTTTGGCAACGACTTAGTCACGGCTGGAGCATCGAACGATTTATATAAGGTCACCAATATTGCTCGGAGCATGGTAGCAAGTTTTGGTATGGGTAACTTGGGATTAACCCAATATGTTCCTACCGAAGGTCAAGATAATCAATTTAAAAATAGTTTCTCAGATACGACTGCCAACTTAATTGATCAAAACGTTAACAGTATCTTAAATGAAAACTATGACGTCGCAATGCAAATCATTCAGGATAACAAAGACGAACTCGAATTATTAGTCTTAACCTTATTAGTCTTAGAAACGATTGTCAAACCTCAAATTGATTACATTCACGCGAATAAAGCGTTACCTCCAGAAGTCCTTGCTCAAGAACAAGAACTAGAAGCAGCACGAAAATTAATTGCAACAGCTCCAATTAATCGTCAAGAATAAACAATTTAAAAGTGGACCTTGGGTTCACTTTTTGTTTTCGTTTCGACTTAAATAAATTTCATACTAAAAACAAAAGATTATAATTATCGTATTATTATGTTATTTAGAAACATTAAATATTAAGGTTTAGCCATGTTTGATATCGAACTTATTAGAAAAGATTTATTAAAGACAAAACAAAAGTTAAGTATCCGTAACTTTGATGCTAAAAAAATTGATGAAATTGTTGCCTTAGACGTTGACAACCGGGCACTCAAAACCAAGATTCAAGAATTAAGTGCACAACGCAATGCCCTCTCAAAAGAAATTGGAGTTTTAATGGGACAAAAGAAAGTGTCCGAAGCAGAAACATTAAAACAACAAGTTAAAAACATTAATGCTGAAATTGAAAAAGACGATGGACGTCAACAAGAACTGGAACAAAAAATTAATACTTTATTAGCTTACATTCCAAATATGACTCAAGACTGTGTTCCTGAAGGAGCTGATGAAAGTTTTAATCAAGAAATTCACCGTTTTAGTACTCCAACTAAATTTAGCTTTAGTCCGTTAGCTCACTGAGATATTGCGACTAATAATGATTGAATTGACTTTGAACGAGCTGTTAAAATCTCTGGAAGTCGTTTTACGATTTATAAAGGAAATGGAGCACGTTTATTCCGTGCCTTACAACAATTTACCTTAGACTTAAATATTAGTCATGGATTCCAAGAAATCTTACCTCCTGCAATTATCTTAGATGATTCTTTATATGGATCAGGTCAATTACCTAAGTTTGCTGAAGATGTCTATCAATTAACTGAAGGGAAATACTTCTTATCCCCAACGGCTGAAGTCCAATTAGTCAATATGCACCGGGATGAAATTTTAAGTCTTAAAGAATTACCAATTAAATATACTGCCAATACCCCATGCTTTAGAAGTGAAGCCGGAAGTGCTGGTCGTGATACTCGGGGAGTCATTCGTCAACACCAATTCTGAAAGTCGGAATTAGTCGAATTCTGTACCCCTGAAACTAGTGATGCTGAACACGAAAAATTAACTCGGAGTGCTGAAAGTGTCTTAGAAACCCTTAACTTACCTTACCGTCGCATTGTCTTATCAACGGGAGATACTGGTTTCTCAAGTTCTAAGACTTATGACCTTGAAGTCTGATTACCAAGTTATAACGACTTTAAAGAAATTAGTTCCTGTTCGAACTGTTTAGACTTCCAAGCACGTCGCGCAAAGATTCGTTATAAAGATGAAACTAATACTACCCGTTTAGTTCATACCTTAAATGGATCATCGTTAGCAATTGACCGTTTATGAGCTGCTGTGGTCGAAAACTACCAACAAGCTGATGGTTCGGTTAACATTCCAGATGCCTTAGTACCATACATGAATGGTGTTAAAAACATTAAATAGGTATGGGTACTTGTCCAAATCATCAGGGTCTCTTTATTAGTCTTGAAGGACCCGATTGTGTGGGGAAGACCACCATCATTGAATATTTAAAAACCCATTTAACCCTACCAAATTATTCCCAAGTGGTATATACCCGGGAACCCGGGGGATCACGGTTTGGCGAACAACTGCGAAGCTTATTATTAAGTTCCCAAGAGCTAGCTTTAGATAGTATTACCAGCGCCCTCTTGTTTATTGCCAGTCGGGTTGATCATTTAAACAAAGTGATTCAACCAGCCCTAGCAAACCATGGGGTGGTAATTGTGGATCGGTATGTGGATTCCACGGCTGTTTATCAAGGTTATTTAAAGGGAGTGGATGTCCATACGATCTATGAACTCAACCGTCTTGCAACGGGAGGAATCATGCCCGATTTAACCTTTTACTTACGAGCTCCTGTCCAAGTCGTTTGTGACCGGAGTAAAGGACGAGCAGCTGATTGCTTTGACTTAGTGTATTTACAAAACCTTGATCAAATGATTCAAGGTTTTGATTATCTAGCTCACCTGTTTCCTGACCGGATTAAAGTCATTGATGCAACCTTAAGTCCTGACGAAATTGGTCATCAGATTATCACCTATATCCTAGATTATGTCCATTAAGCAACCTTCCTTGTTATTTAAGATTGGTCAGAATCATACCAATACTCCGATTCTCTTAACCTTAAATTCCCATACCAACTATCGCATCTTATTACAAGAATTAGTCGCAGGGATTTATGACCCAACTGTAGTTGATGGGAATGAGTTTTTAAACTCGTATAATTGTGTCATGTTTGATGGGAGTTTTTTAAAGCGAGCTGATTTAGAAGGGGTGTTTGATTTCATCAAAACCAAACCCTTAAAAAAGACGGATGTCAAATTACTTGTGATTGAAAACATCCAGGACTTATCAGTGTTAATTGCGAATGCGTTATTAAAGACCTTAGAAGAGCTCCCTGACTATTTGTATGTGGTCTTAACCACCAATGATATTGGCAACGTCTTAGCAACCATTAAGAGTCGTTGTAACATTGTCCATGCCACTAGTACCGTGGGAGCTGACTTTCACCATCCGTTGGTTGAGAATTTAGCACCTGATATGCAACAAGCATTGATTCGCAGTTCTGGGAATGTCAATAGTTTAGCAAGTTTCTTAGAGACCGAAGATGCAAGTAGTGTTATTACTTGATTTCAAGATTTAGTGCATCATAGTCAAGATGAATTGTATTTGATGCAACAAATGAATAGTTTTGTGAAGCTGGACTATAAACTGATTAAAATCTTGATTAATTGGTTAAGTGCTTACTACCCTCTCAAAGATCAATCTTGTTTCAAATTGGTGATTGAAAACTACGATTTAAATCTTGCCAAGAATTACCTTTATTTTTGTGTCTGCGAACTCTTGACTCAAAAATAAATCACTATCACTAGGAACCTATCTTACTAGTGGTAGTTTTTCACTCTTTGACCTTGATGCACCCGAAAGAAAGTCATTATGATAAATCCGAATTTGAACCCGACCATTGTCGCTCTTGCAACTGCACCGATGAACTGTGCCATTCATATCATCCGTATCTCAGGTTATGATACTTATCCGATTCTAAACTCCATCCTAAAAAAACCAATTACTAAGGATAGTTTTAAAATCAAATATAACTATATCCTGGATGACCAACACCAACCCTTAGATGAAGTCTTATTAATGTGTTATCAAGCCCCGAAAAGCTATACGGGTGAAGATATGGTGGAAATCAATTGTCACGGGGGAATTGTCGTTGCTCAAGCAATCATTGACTTATTATTAAAGCATGGTGCAACCTTAGCTTCCCGAGGAGAATTTACCCAACGAGCAATGTTGAATAAAAAGATTGATGTCTCACAAGTTGAAGCAATCTCGAACATCGTCTATGCGAAAAACATCTATGGGGTCAAAGGAGCTATGAGTGCTCTCGATGGGTCATTAACTAAAACCTTAAAAGAATATCAACATACCTTGATGTTATTAATTGGGAATATTGAAGTGCATATTGACTATCCTGAGTTTGATGAAAACCCTGAGATTAGTCCAGATGAAATGATTAGCATCTTACAAGACTTAACTAATAAGTTAAGTTTATTAGTGAAGCATTCCAAACGCTTTATGCCTTTAAAGCAAGGAATTAAGATTGCTTTAATTGGAGCACCGAATGCAGGAAAGTCTTCACTCTTAAATGCTTTAAGTCATGAAGATAAAGCAATCGTTTCGAATATTGCTGGGACGACTAGAGATGTGATTGAAAACACGATTAATATTGATAACCTGACCTTACGCTTATTTGATACCGCCGGGTTAAGAGAGACCGAAGATAGTATTGAAAAGATTGGGGTGCAAAAAGCAATTGAAACAATCACAAAAGCTGACCTCGTCGTTTATCTTATTGATCAGTCCCACCCTGAGAGTGTCGATGATACTTATCTAAACTTAATTCAAGATAAGTTACATATCATTGCTTATAACAAATGTGACTTAGTCAAGCAAGAACCTCATATCATTGATGATCATACTGTCTGCTTGAGTGCCCTAGAAAATGAGATTGAACCTTTAATCACGTTAATTAAGACCATGTTTAAGGTCCATGACTTTAATACGCAAGATTATCAAGTTGCCCAATCAACAAGACAACTAGGGATTCTAGAAAACGCTGTCTTATGTTTACAAACAGCAATTAGTCACTTACAAGCAAATGTCCCTGTCGACTTAGTGGTTGATGAATTACAAAGGGTCAACTATCATTTAAATCAAATCTTAGGAAATGATAATCAATATGATTTCTTAGATGAACTTTTTGCAAACTTCTGTGTAGGAAAATAATAGCTATGAAATACTTTGATTCCCATACCCATACCAATGATCTCAAAATTATCGAAGAATATCCTGAGGTAAAACAAGCATGTCTTGACCAGCATGTCTATATGAATATTGTGGGTTGTAATACCGATGAGTTTGCAAGTGCTCTTAGTCAAGCAAACACGAACCCTTATGCTTATGCGACGATTGGAGTGCATCCAACCCTTTGTTATGATCAAGATATTGATCGTGTCTTAGCTGAGATTAAAAGCTTAGTCAAGCAACATCCTAATAAGATTGTTGCCATTGGAGAAATTGGACTTGACTATCACTATCCTGATACGAATAAAGAATTGCAACATCTTTGATTTCGTAAACAAATTGAATTAGCATTAGAATTAAAGTTACCGATTCAAATGCACATTCGGGATGCGATGGAAGATGCATTTCAAATTTTAAGTGAGTATGAAGGAAAGGGTCTAGTAGCAATCTTTCACTGCTTTGCAGGGGATGCTAATGATGTCAAACGAGCTCAAGCAATGGAGATTGATTTCTATTATTCATTTGCAGGGAATTTGACCTATAAGAATGCGACGAACTTGCATGAAGCTGTCCAAGTAGTTCCGTTAAATAAGCTCTTATGTGAGACTGATGCACCGTATTTAGCTCCGGTTCCTCACCGAGGAAAGACGAACTACCCTTACTATGTCATTCACGTTTATGAATGAATTTGTAGCACTTTTCACCTTGATTTAGAACAATTTAGCGAGCAAGTGTTAAAAAATATCCAAACCGTATTTAATTTAAATGACTTATTAAATTTTTAGAAAAATTGATTGTTTTGAATAAGTTATAATATATTAATTAATATTGCTTAATATTTTAACTCTAAGGATAATACAATGAACGACAACAAAAATCTTTTTGGTGAAGCACCAGATACTAATCTTAGTTCAGAAAAGTCCTCATTAGTACAAGAAGTAATTGTCTTTGATGATGACGTAAATGATGACGATAATAATAGTGAACCACGTAGTTACAGTATTCCGATTCATCCAATGGAACAAGAACCAGCACCTACTCCTGCTCCGAGTGTTGAACCAACCCCAGTTGAAGAACCAACTGATTTAATTACGGAAACGATTAGTTTTGACGACTTGAGTAGTGACCCACTTGAAGATCAATATGCTGTTGCTCAAGATGTCATTGAAAAACAAGAAAGCGTTCCTGAAGCAGTTGCAGCCGTTGAAGCAACTAGTGAAGCACCAGTTGATACCAAAGATGCTGAAGAATTAGTTGAAGGCATTAAAGAAGAAGTTAGCAAGAAGCATAAAGCTTTCGAAAACTTAACTGCAAAGCAAAAAGCTCGTCTTGAATATAAAGCCTTATCACGTGATGAACGAAAGAAATTAAAGAAACGTGCAAAAGAAGTTGAAGCTTTAAATAAACCTCATAAAGGTCCTAAGGACGTTACAATGGAAGGTAACAACATCATTCAATTAAAAGATGTTGTTAAATACTATACTAATGGTTATGTCGTTAGCAAAATCTTAAAAGGGGTTACCTTAAATATTGAAAAAGGTAGTTTTGTCATTATTCTTGGACCTTCAGGTTCAGGGAAAACAACCTTAATGAATATTATTTCTGGACTTGACCGTGCGAGTGAAGGGGAAGTCTATGTTGCAGGGAAAGATTTAATTACTTTAAATCATAAAGAATTAACGAAGTTCCGTAAGGATAACGTCGGTTATGTTTTCCAACAATATGGTTTAATTCCAAACTTAACGGTTAGTGAAAACGTCGAAATCGGAGCTGACCTCCAAGTTGATAAAGAAAAACGTTTAGACGTTAACGAATTACTTGATGCTGTTGGAATGACTGAATATGCAAATAAGTTCCCTCACCAATTATCAGGGGGACAACAACAACGGGTTTCAATTGCACGGGCATTTGCAAAGAATCCAGCTATCTTATTTGGGGACGAACCTACTGGAGCAATTGACGAAGAAATGAGTAAGGTTGTCTTAAAACAATTCGTTGCAATTAACAAGAAATATGGAACCACTGTCATTATGGTTACCCACAACCCAATCTTCCAAGGTTTAGGTGATTTAGTTATTAAAGTTAAAGACGGTGTTGTCAACCAAATTATTAAGAACACTAATCCTAAGACCGTTGATGAATTACCATGAGGAATGGAATAATATCCTTTGGTTTGAGTCATCAGGTTGTATTTTATAAAGGAAAACAAATAGTATGGGCTTAAATTTTATCTCTAAAATCTCACCTAAGAACCGTTTATTAAAGAAAGCCGAAGCAGTTGCAGATGCTGTCATTGCTCTCGAAGGAACCTATCATAATTACACCGACCTTGAACTTCGAAATAAAACAAGTGAGTTTGAACAACAATTAGCCAACGGTGCCACCCTTGATGATATTTTAATTCCAGGGTTAGCTACCATTCGGGAAGTTGCATACCGTACTTACGGGATGCTAGCTTACCGGGTTCAATTAATCGGTGCGATTATCGTTCACTTCGGGGACTTTGCCGAAATGATGACCGGGGAAGGAAAAACCCTAACCTTAGTCTTAGCAAGTTATGTCACTGCGTTATTACGGAAAGGTGTCCATGTTATTTCGGTCAACGAATATTTAGTTGAACGGGATGCGAGTTTTGCTCTCGAAGCCTTAGGACGTTTACAATTAAGTGTTGGTTACATCAAATCTTCAATGAGCCCAGAAGAAAAACGACGTAACTACTTATGTGACGTTACCTATGTTCCCAATACCGAATTAGGATTTGACTACTTACGGGACAACATGGTCAAATCTTATGATGAAAAAGTCCAACGGGGACTTTACTTTGCGATTGTCGACGAAGCTGACTCGGTCTTAATTGACGAAGCCCGAACTCCATTAATTATTTCCGGACAACCTAAGAACGATGTCTCTTTATATAAGAACGTTCAAAAGTTTGCTGAAACCTTAACTGAAGATGACTATGTGATTGAACATGAAAGTCAATCCGTCGTCTTAAGTGATAAGGGTGCACTAAAAGCTGAAGCTTACTTTGATGTTAAGAATCTTTATGATATTGAAAATAGTGATATCTTACATAAGATTATTAACGCATTAAGAGCGAACTTTGTCTTTCAAGAAGGGGTTGAATATATTGTCCGTCATGGCAAGAATAACGAAGATGAAATTGCGTTAGTTGACCACTTTACGGGTCGGATTATGGAAGGACGGAGTTATTCAGCAGGGTTACAACAAGCAATTCAAGCTAAAGAATATGTTAAGATTGAGCCCGAAAACTTAACCGTCGCAACCATTACCTATCAATCCTTATTCTGTTTATATAAAAAGTTATCCGGGGTCTCAGGGACTGCATATACTGAAAGTGAAGAACTTTTAAATATTTACAACATGATCGTAGTTCAGATTCCAACCAACAAACCGATTGTTCGGGTTGACCATCCAGACTATGTCTTTAACAACAAGAAAACCAAATGAAAATATGTGGTCGCAGAAATTGTTTCCCGTCACAAAACTGGCCAACCAATCTTAGTTGGGACCGGATCAGTTGAAGATAGTGAAATTATTTCCCGATTCTTAAACAAATTAAATATTCCTCATAATGTCTTAAACGCAAAGAACCATGCGAGTGAAGCTGCGATTATTGCTAAAGCTGGACAAAAAGATCAAGTCACGATTGCAACCTATATGGCTGGTCGGGGAACCGATATTAAGCTTGGAGAAGGAGTCAAGGAACTAGGAGGACTTTATGTTATCGGAACCGAACGGAGTGAATCCCGTCGGATTGATAACCAATTAAGAGGACGGTCGGGTCGTCAAGGAGACGTCGGTGAATCCCGTTTCTTTATTAGTCTTGCTGATGACTTATTTAAAAAGTATTCTGGAGACTTAGCTAATAAGGCTGAAAACGAAATTGATGATGAATATATCAATACCAAGTTCTTTACCCGCTTATTAAATAACACCCAAAAACGGATTGAAGGGTTAAACTACGATGTTCGGAAGAACTTAAATGACTATGACCATGTTTTATCTAACCAACGAGAATTAGTCTATAAGCAACGTGATAATATCTTAATGGCGACTGATTTAAGTCAAATCTTAGAACGTCAAGTTCATGTCTTAGTTAATGATATTATTAGTCGAAATACCCTCGATAATAACTTAGACTTAGTCAATATTAATGCAATTGTTGAACACATTCAAAAAACGATTTCGCAAGAAGTAGAATTCATTACTGCTGCTGACTTTCCAAACCAAAAAACGATTGAAGTCGCAAATATCTTATTAGATAAGTTCACGACAGCATTAAATGATATTATGCAAGAAATGGGGAAAGACTATTTCTATGCCTTTATGAAGCACCGTTTAATTGAATATATGGATACTGGTTGAACCACCCACCTAGATTTAATTAGTAAGTTACGGGAAGGGGTTAACCTCCGTGCTTACGAACAAAAGAGTCCGTTAAATATTTATATTCAAGATGCAGATGCTTTGTTTAATAAATATAAGAGTGACGTCGCAGTTAATACGATTTCCTCGATCTTAACTCAAGGATTACGTCGTCAAGAATTCATTAAGAATATGGGTGAAATTAGCCTTGACGGAAGTAGTATCCAAATCAATGATCAAAACGAATTAGTTTTATTAGCGAAAGAAAATCCAGTTGATAAACTTGAAGTCACTGGGGTCACGCAAGAAAATGATTATAGTAATATCTTTGATAGTATTAATCAATTCTTATCTGACGCTGATAACGATAATAGTTTCGAGGACGATGAGGAATCAGACGAAGCACCTGATTACAGTCTCGAACAAGAATTAAGCGATACGATTGAACAACACATTCAAAACCTTCAAAATCTTAACATCTTCGGTCTTCACGAACCAAAGCCGTGCACGAGTGAGGACGATGCACCAGTGACAGGAGGACCCGAAGACCCTGTCGATACTGAACCAACTTTGGACGCTGAAGACCCAGCAGCTGGGGTTCTTGATATTCCCCCAACTGACGGTAGTCCTGCTGTTGATACTGTACAACCTCAAAGTGAGGTTCCCGAAGAACAAGAACCAGTGTCACCAGCACCAAAATCAAGTCTTGTTGATTATGTCATTAGTGTCGATGAAGCTGATGATGGAGTGTTAACTTTTCCCGAAGGAGTGACACTTGATCATGATGATAAGGATGATAATGATAAAACTCCAACTGTTGATGATGGTGTTGCACCAACCACCCCTGTTGCAATTCCAACCATCGCTGAACCACCATTTCCATCCCTTGACCCTTCTACCCCGGTTGTAGCTAACGACTTGGTTGCAAGCATTGATAGTGATTTTGTAATTCCACAAGACAATGAGCAAGAAGAAAATGAAAATATAAATCTACCAAAATCAGACATCGCTACTCCTAAGAAAGCAAAAACAACCACTACCAAGAGCTCCTCGAAACCGAGTGCAACCAAAGCAAAAACAACCACTTCTACCAAAAATAAGAGTACAAGTACTAAGGCTAAGAGCACGAAAGCAGTAACCCCGAAGGCTGCTAGCTCAAAAGCAACTGGTACTAATAAAACAAAAACAACAAAGAGCACTAGCTCAACCAAAGCTAAGACTGCAAGTAGTAAAGCTACTAAGTCCAAAGCAAGCACTAGTGAAGAATAATCAATAAGTAATAAAAATCGTGTCTTTCGGTAGACATGATTTTTTCATAGGTATTAGATATGCATAAAGATTGAAATCAAGTCTTAAAGGACTTACCCTTATTACATGACTCGAGTCATGCTCACTTTCAACTAGTGAGTCCGTTTGCTCCGTCAGGAGACCAACCAAAAGCCATTTGTGAGCTCTATGATAACCTTAAGCATGGAATTCATCACCAAGTCTTATTAGGAGCAACAGGAACGGGGAAAACCTATACCATGGCCAATATTATTCAAAAGAATAATCGCAAAACCCTAGTGATTGCTCATAATAAGACTTTAGCAGCCCAATTATATTCCGAACTGAAAGAATTATTTCCCCATAATCATGTGGAATACTTTGTCTCGTATTTCGATTACTATCAACCCGAAGCTTATGTTCCTCGGACTGATACCTATATTGAAAAGAGTTCGAAAGCGAATGATGAAATTAAGATGATGCGGTTATCGACCTTAAATAGTTTGGTGAACTATGAAGATACGATTGTGGTCGCATCCGTCGCTTCAATCTATATTTCTTCGAGTCCCGAAACCTTTGGGAAGTATAAGCTGTTTTTAAAGGTCGGTCTTGAAATGAGTATGAAGCAAGTACGAGAAGCCTTAGTTCGATTACAATACGAACGCAGCATGGATAACTTGCAAGCAGGAACCTTTCGTCAAAACGGAGATGTCATTGAAATCGTCACGGGGTATGATGAAAAAGCCTCGATTCAAATCTCATTCTTCGGAGATGAGATTGAATCGATTACTAAACGGGATAGTTTTAACGGAACCGTGCTTGAAAAACTCGATGCCTATGTTGTTTATCCTGCCAACGAATATGTGGCTGATCACGACTTCTTTGAGCATGGGATTGCACAAATCGAAGCTGAACTGCAAGATAGAATCAAATACTTTAACTCACAAGGTAAACTTTTAGAAGCCCAACGGATTGAGCAACGGACCCGGTGAGATATGGAGTCGCTCTTAGAGTTTGGAACCTGTAATGGGATTGAAAACTATTCAGTCTATCTGGAAGGACGACAACCGAAATCAACTCCGTATACCCTCTTTAGTTATTTTGAACAATCCCCTTGATTATTAATCATTGATGAAAGTCATATGACGATTCCTCAAATCAAAGGGATGTATGAAACTGATCGGAGTCGGAAACAAACCTTAATTGAATATGGGTTTCGCTTACCCTCAGCTGCTGATAACCGTCCCTTAATGTTTGATGAGTTTGAAAGTAAACAATGTGATACGATCTATGTTTCAGCGACTCCGAATCCCTATGAGATTGAGAAGAGTCAGCATCACATTGTCCAACAGATTGTTCGACCAACGGGGTTATTAGATCCCTTGGTTGAAATTCATCCCACGAAGCATCAAATGGATGATGTGCTCGGTTTGATTCATCAACAAATTAAAAAGAACGAACGTTGCTTTTTAAATGTTATGACGATTCGCATGGCTGAAGAGTTAACCAAGTTCTTACAAAGTAATAATATAAAAGCAGCTTACTTACATAATGAACTTAAGACCTTAGAACGAAGCAAGATCTTAAATGACTTACGACGGGGACTTTATGATGTGGTCGTGGGAATTAACTTATTACGGGAAGGAATTGATATTCCTGAGGTCAGTTTGATTGCAATCTTTGATGCAGATAAACCGGGGTTTTTTAGAAGTGAAAAAGCCTTAATTCAAATCATTGGTCGGGCTGCTCGGAATGCAAATGGGAAAGTGGTCATGTATGCAGATGAAATCACCCCAGCGATGCAGTTAGCAATTGAAGAAACCAAACGTCGTCGGGAAATTCAAGAAGCTTATAACTTGGAACATCAGATTACTCCTAAAACGATTGAGAAATCGATTCGGGATGATTTATCTTTAGTCAAGAATGCTGATGTCGATAAATTCAAACAATCCAAATCAAAGAAAGACAAAGAAACAATTATCAAAGACTTAACTAAACAAATGTTAGATGCCGCCAAAGATCGGGACTATGAAAAAGCAGCAAAACTCCGCGATATCATTATTGATCTGGAACTCGAACTTAATATCAAGCAAACCAAACAAGCTTTCTTAAAAGATAAACATAACCACCAAGAAGACTAATACCTACTAAGCTATATATCAAAAACCTCTCTCTTGATATCAAGCCAAGAAAGAGGTTTTTAAATGAGTAAAAAGAAATAGTTGGTTGGATAGCTTAGTGATAGAAATTCACTATCCTAATGTAATGATATTTTTCGTTTTATTTTGAGCAGAAAGAAGAGGAGATAGGTTTGGGGACATAAAGTCCCCGATAAGAAGAGAGAGATAGAAAAATTTGTTTAATGAATTGGATTACCCTTGAAATCCAGCAGCTGCACGATTGTAATCAGATGATCCTGGTGCGAATAATACTAGGTTACCTCATGGACAAATTTGGTTTGGACCAGGACCAGCAGAATCAAATGCAATTTGACCTTGGTAAGTTGTTGCACTAGATAAGATACCATAATTAAGTCTCTTACCAGTTACACCATCATAAGCATTACAACCTTCAAATGCATTCATTGCGATACTATATGCATATATTTGAATTTGTTGATTAGGAGCAGAACGGAGAGTTGCACCATAAAAACTATGATAATTAAAGGTTTGACTATTAAGACCTAAACCAAATTGAACATTGGTTAAACTAGTACAATTTTGGAAGCAATACATTTGAAATACATCGACTCCAGCACCTTCTGGTTCTAAGAACGAACATCTTCTTAAATTAACACAATCTTGGAATGCACTTTGTCCTACTACGAAATCGCTATATGAATATGGAGCTTTTGGGTTTACTGTGTAATTGCTGAAATGGAATTCTTCGATGTTTTCATTTCCACAGAAAAGAACATCAGGACAACCATATAATAAATTACCAATGTTGACCGAACGAACTTTGATAGTACCGTTGTAAAGACCTCAGCTTGGATAAGTTCCAAAGAAACCTTCTTGGAATCTTGCAGCACCAACATAAGTTAAATCAAATGCTCGTTGCATACCTCTAAACGCTTCAGCTAATTTACCGTCACGCATACATGAATACATATCAAATCCATCTGGAATGATAATGTTAGTTACACGGTTAGCAACAGTTAAAATGCTAGATAAAGATTGTTCATCAAGATTATTACCGTTGTTACAGTGGATACCGTTAGTAAAGTCTAAGGTATTTAAATTAGTACATCCACTAAATGCACTTGGATCTAAGCTTGTGACTCAGTCCCCAACGGTAACTGCTTGGGTATAGTTACTATCATTTTGGAATAAGTTAGCTGGGATAGTTTTAATGTGACTATTGTCTCATAAGTTGGTAACACTTTGAAGGCTATTTAAGTTTGCAAATAAACCACTTGGAAGACTAATGTTTTTTTGATTACTTGGTGTAAGACAATGTTCGTTGCTTGTGATCCTCGGAAACAACCAGAACCAAAACCAAGAGGTGAATATGAAGTTAAGACTAATTGGTTTGCATGTTGTCCTTTAGCAGTTAAACTTGTTAAACTACCGTTGGTATCAAAGTTAAATAATCCGGTACCACAATCAATTGGTTGTTTAGTTGTAATAGTTCCAGCAGCAGTATCAACAGTAAAGTATGGGTTATTAGCAACACCAATGTAGTTAGCTTTAAGGTTGTTTCCAAAAGTAACTTTAACATTAACTTTACCCATCTTTAAGTCTCCCGCATTCGCAGTTGAGACTGAAACGGTTGGATTTAACGCACTTAAACTATTTCCGTTGTTTTTAACAAATTGATCATTGATAGTACTTACTTGATTATCAATAGTATAGGATTGAATTATGGTACTATTATTTGCAATTAAAGTATTTTGGTAGATTGGAGTATAGGTGTTTTTAATAATGTTATATAAGTTAGCTAAGACATTTTGATCAACCACGGTTCT
>RCNI01001221.1_pt1 | contig 14661 bp, 10 predicted proteins | sample 2041151 | NCBI WGS metagenome assembly RCNI01 (sample SAMN09708214, study PRJNA481090) | feces metagenome | isolation source: feces | place: Antarctica: Albino Rookery | reverse complement strand
TCACTGCGAAAGCGGCCAGGGATCTGGCAAAAGCGATTGGTGCAGATGTATTCGAGATTCAGCCTGAGAAACGCTACACGGAGGCAGATCTGGACTGGAGAGATCAGACATCCCGCAGCACTCTGGAAATGAATGATCCCGATGCAAGGCCTCCCATTGCCTCCGAGCTCAACCATATGGAAGACTATGATACCATCTATGTGGGCTTCCCCATCTGGTGGTATGTAGCACCCAGAATCATCAACACGTTTCTGGAAAGCTATGATCTGACAGGAAAAGTGATCATTCCCGTCGCAACTTCCGGCGGAAGCGGTGTAGAAAAGGTGAATGAAAGCATTCAGAGCAGCTGCAAGGGTGCAAAGCTGCAGGAAGCTCATCTGGTCAACGATACGAAAGCCTTGGAAATTTTACAGAAAGCATTTTAAATACATAGAAAATTGAGCTGGATTCAATGAATCCAGCTCAATTTGTTTGCACAGAAATTTAGATAAATGTTACAGCAAAGACAGTTGTTCCGCACGATAGAAACCGTGTTCGATTAGTTCATTGCCCTCATGGGTCAGCAGTTCTTTGTTGGATAGAGGACGCCGCTTTATAATGGCTTTTATCACAATATCAAAGCAGTTGACCATATCTGTCCGATCAATATGAGAAAGACATATAAGCTGTACACGGAAATGCTTGGCAATATCGAACATGGGAGTCAGAATATGCTTTGAGGAAGTTGTACCAAAAGGATTATCCAGTATTAAGGCACTGCTCCGTTCCTTATCTTCTGCAAAGCCCAGATTACCTCTGGCATAATTGATCAGAGAGAGGATAACGGCGAAGTAAACTACAAATTTTTCTGCACCGGAATTATTGACCTGCGTATCTTTCCACAGACGATATCCGGAATTTTCTGGATTCTGATCAATTTTATAGGCTTTTACTGGAATCAGATCCTTTTGAATGTATTTTCTAAGCAGTCGTGTACTACCTACATTTTTTTCGGCAGCTTTTCGAAGCTCAGATTCCGAAGCTCCGGATTCGATGAGAGTTGCGAGCTCCTTGACCCCTTTATCAATTTCGCAGGATATGGCATTTTCTGCAATTACACGGTCGACTTCTTCAGGAAACTCAAAGCGTATCATATGCTTTTTAGGTTTTCCCTCGTGCACAGTAACTTTGGAACTGGCGGCCATTTGCTGCAGTCCTTCATAGATCTGCTGTCCTTGTAAAGTGCAGTGGACAATTAAATCGTGTCTTGTGTGTTCGAACTCTTTTAAGTAAGTATCAATCTCAGAAATGGCCTTATCGGCATTTTCAATATCACTTTCGATATGTGTGATCAGTGTAAAATACCGATCCCCTCTGGTTTTGTTTTGCAGGAGTGACAACATACAATCCGCTGCATTTTGGAGATTCAAGTCTTTCTCATGGAAAAAATCCCTGATATGCTGTAGATGCTGAGAGATCTGGCGTTCCAGTTCGGATCTCTGCTTTTGCTTTTCTTGCAAATCCAGTTGCGCATCGCGGCATTGCAGAGTATAGTCCTCTTTTAGTGTAATCGTTGAGGGGGATTCTGGCGGAGTCAGTTTTTCCAGAGTGCCGCTTAAACGCGCTCTCTCTTCCCGGACTGTTTGTGCTGCTTTCCTGCATTTCTCAATTTCTGAAGCGAGCGCCCTTTTCTGAATGATGGCTGATTCAATCCTTTTTTCAAAATCAGCCCCAATTTGGCTGGGGGGCAAAGCTTCTCCATAGGGCCTTAGCTTTTTTTCAGACTGCTGCAAAAGAGTTGATGCACGTACTTTTTCTGCGTTGGCAAGGGATACTTCTTTTTGCACAGAAGGTAATTCAGCTGTGAGAACTTTTTCCTGTTGGCGCAGAGAGCGCTCATTCTGTGGAGAATACTGAATATGAATGTAGCATTCTTCCGGAAGCTCTCTTTTGAAAAGCTCTGTTTCACATTGTTTCAGTTGGGTTTGTTCACTTTGAATTCTCTCCTGCAGTATGGAGATTTCTGCGGTGGCATTTTGTAGTTGCTTACGGTAACGATTCAGCAGCTCCTGCCAGGAGCCACTGCGACGTTCCGATGCCTGACAATTTTCAACTTCCACAAGGGCTTCAGCCAGAGCTCGCTTTTGCTCGTTATCATTCTGTAGAGCAATCTGTAACTGAGCCAGCTTTTGCTGTAGTTCTTCTACAATTTTCAGATCTTCAGCGGTTTGCTGTTCAATCGCATCTTGGTGCTGCTTTTGCTCATAAACCTGTGCCTGTAGTTTTTCTTCGGAGTCAATTCTTTCATAAATATCGGATATTTTTTGAAGTGTTCCTTCAACAGATTGCAGTTGCGCCTGGGTATCCGTCATTTGAGAATTGAGCTGTGTAATTATTTCCTTAATATCTGTTTTTTCTTCATTGAGAGCAGCTATGCAGGAATTCCATTTTTCCAGATCTTCGGCAATCTGCGCTATCTGCGCTTTTTGCGCATCCGCCCAGGTGCAGTCATATGTAAAGGTCTCAACAATTTTGAGCTGACTTTCAACATGCTTCCGCTGCTGTTCCAGAAGAGAACGTTTTTTCTCTAGTTCAGTGCGTTCCATCTGAAGGTGGGCAATGTAGTGGGATTTATCCTGAAAGTATTCCTGAGAGTAGAATGCAATAGCACCGGAGAAATGCTTTTCATTTCTAAGAATTTGCTCCATTTGCTCGTATGTGAAGATAGGAACCATGGCGGGAAGCCATTTTTCACGGCCATAACTGAAGAAATCCGTAATATGCTGTGTTGTCATCAAAATGCCATAGGCTGCAGCAGGATAATTTTTCAGAATTTCCGTGCAGGTTTCCTGAGAGAGCTTATGATCTTCGACCAGATCCAGCAGATATTTTTCGCAGGTGCTATAGGGAACATTGGTTGCATTTAGGTACTGAATCACACCAGAGGGAACATGCAAAGTACCTTGTTGGGCTGCTTTAATTTCTTCTTCTTTCAGTGCAATTTTTCGCAGTGTATTTCCATAGCTTACCTCTATTTTTTCGGAAATTTCTTGGAGACAGTCTCTTATATAGTTGGAAAATCTGCGTGAAAAATCTAAAGTATGCTCAATGCATATTTTCTTGATGGATTCTTCTGCTTCTGCATATTGGGTAAGGGACTCTTGCAGCTGCTTAAGTGTATGCCTGGAAGATTGAGATTTAAATTCTAAATCGGCTATCTCCTGGGGGATTGCAGATAGCCGTTCTCCCTTTGTATTTAAAAGATCCTTTGTGTTCTGAAGAGCTTTTACCAGTTCTTGCTGCTGCTTTCTTGAGTCGGCTTCCACGGCTTCGATGTCTTCCCGGCCATAGGTCATATCCAGTCTTCGATAAAGATCCAGATGCAGAGATTTGACGATACGATCGGTCTCTTCCTGTAGATAATGGCTTTGTCCCTGTAATTGGTTGTAGGAGGCCTTTGCTTTTTCTAATGCCTCCTGATTTTCGGTGAGTAAATGATTATGTTGTGTCAGGTCCTCTTGTATGTTAGAAGCCTCTTCTTCCTGTGATTCTAATTTCGGTATCAGTTCTTGATTCGCTTCCTGTATGGCACAGGCGGCAGAATAACCCCAAATAGAAATTTCTCTGGATGCTTCACTGCCAGTTTGCTTTTGCCTGAGAATTTCTTGAAATGAAGAGATGTTACTTTTATGGCTTACTATTTGCTCATAGTAATTGGCACACTCTTCAGCAGCAATTGCCTGTTTACAGCCTTCCAGTGACTGGGTTATGGAATCCAGGTGTTTAGTCTGTTCACTAAGTCCTTTTTCTGCAGATTCCAGCGCATGCAGATGCGTATAATATTCAGCAGATATTTGTTCCCATTGAATTTTACATATTTTTTCATCTAGTGCGGCAGTTTCCTGCTGCTTGCATGTCTGCTGATCGTCCAGTTTGCCTGCACATTGCATGAGAGCGGAATCTAGTGCAAAGAGAAGACTGACTGCTTTTGAAACCTGCTCATTTTTCTCCCATAGCGCATTTGCTGTAGGCTGTATGGAATAGAGCTGACTTTGGAAAGACTCATAGTTTTCTTTTTCGATCAGCCTGGATTTTTGCCGGGCATATTGTCTGGCATATCCTAGCATCATGGTGGCGAGAGAAGCATCTTCGTTTTCGGAACTTTGACGCAGTTTTTGCTCGATTGTAGGAATCAAAAGTTTATCTATGAGCTGGTCAGAAGTTTTGAAATTTTCAAAGAACTTTTCAAGTCCACCTTCTACAGAATTGAGGCGCTCAATCATACGCCATTCAGATTGTAAGATACCGTATTGCGCAAGGGCTTTCTGCCATTTTACGCTATCGTCAGAAGAGTAATATGTAAGGTTCCCACCGCTTTTCCTGGAAAGCATACGGATGGTATCAAAGTCGGCGGGTATAAAACGGCTGTGTTCTCGCTGAGATAAGGGAAGATTGAGAATGCTATATTTAGAGGATTCCTCTCTGTAAGTAGCGCAGAAGGTGTAGTATTTTACACCCATACCGCCGGAAGTGCTATCCTCAGAAGAAGCAATTTCCCGGGCAGCAATGGAAATACCTGTCATGAGATGCTCTGGGCTGCCATCCAGTTTCCATTCCAGGATGACGTAGCAATGGTCTGAAATCTTTTTAAAAAAGCTTTCTAGCTTTCGTCCGGCAACTTTCGCTTTTGGCACAATGGGCTGCATCATAAGTTGTACCAGCACAGACTTTCCGCCGCCATTTTCCAGATTGATAAGCGTATTTAGGGCAGTGTTGCCTTCCTTGTTTGCAAAATCGTAGAGTTCATCTGCAATCAGACGATTCCCATCATTATAGGATGCATTGGTAATTCGTACTTTAGTGATCTTGGGCATTTTTCTGACCCTCCCTGATCCAAGCATTGATTTCTGCAATGCGATCTCTTCTCAGAAAATAAGGCATAAGATCCTTTAATTTTCGAGTCGGGACAATGGCATTGTGGTCATTCAGTTCAAAAAGTCCGTCTTGCTTGTATTTTCCTAGAATTCGATTCAAAACGCCATACCGGGTATCAATTTTCTGAGAGTCCTCCGCACCACCTGTTTTGCTCATCCAGACAGAGGCCAGCTGCTTGAAGTTGTCACTATAATCCGGTTGATTTTCTCCCTGGATAGGTTCAGTAGACTCCACCAGTTTACAGTGATTGGTGAATAGTAAAATGAAATCCTCTTTAGAAATAAAATTCCTTGATAAGGGATCATTGCCTTCGCCATTGAAAAACGTGAAGAGTAGATAAATGGAGAGGTAGTTCATTAAATATAAGTCTCTGTTTCGAATGCTGTTATCTGCTCGAATATCCCGACGATAATCTATGTTATTTTTTAAGAAAAGATCATTGTCCTGGGTAGGAACAATATACAAACGATCCCCTGCCGGAATCATATCCAGGCCGATTACAGAATTTAAAACTTCAAGTTCACCGATTATATCTGAATCTTCCGTATATCTCCAGAGTTCGGCATCTTCTTTTCGATCAATCCAGCCTTTTTTCATCAGTCCGTGAAAAACCAGGGCGGTATTGCGATTCATCGAATCACCTCAATTTCAAAGTCAGTCATGTCAATACAAGTGTTTTTGCCATTTATGTTCATTGTGTAGCTAAATGTCTTTTCAAGCTTTGAAAAAGTCATGGATTTCATATCCAGAGAACCTTCAGGCAAGGTATCCATACACCAGGAGAGTTCAAATTCACCATTTGGAATCTCAATAAAATGTTCCTCTTTTGACCAGCCCTCTATATCCAGTTCCTGCATGGAGAATATAGAAAGTAAAACATTGGGAAGTGCAAAGTCTTCGCAATAATTTGTGAGTGCAGACAGGCTCAGAGAGGATACAAAGTCCTGTGCCAGAAAATGTGATTTTCCCCTGGCATAGTGGAACAGATCATGAACAATGGCCTGATTCCTTGTATTACGGATTTCAAGCTGCTTAAAATAATCTGTATCCTCTGCGCTGATGTCAATTCCGGGAACATCGGTTTCTTCATTTAACTTACCTTGAGGCGCATAGAAATTCTCAATGCTGAATTGTTTCTCAAAGGAAGGGCTAGTCAGACAGAACAGAAGAAATGAAGTGGCTTCACTTAAAGGCGCACCTGGGCTCCTCAGTGGTGCCATGATATCTTTTTCGAAATTCAAACGTTGATAATGGTCTACAGAAAAATTTCCACGGATCAGGTCCTGATAAGCATCTGCCAGAGACGTCTTTTTATTTATGAGGACTCTCTGCTGTTCAATGGTAAGCGTAATGTTGTCAATGATTTCTCTCAGCGCCAGCCGGCTCTTTAGAATATCATCTCTGCCTACGCCGCTTTCCTGTGCTTTCTCCAGAGAAATCTCCCGGGCTTTGGCTTCCTCTTGGATATCTTTTAGCTCTTCGTATTCCTCTTCCAGCAGATTTCTGATATGCTTGATTACATCTTCATATTGGTCTACGGTAATCTTGGAAATATTTTCTCTGCACCGAAGCAGAAAGTCATCCATACTGATCTTCATATTTCGAATTCTGCTGACAAGTTCCCGGCTGGCTTCCAAAGCTTCGCGGTAATTATCCCGCCGCATATATTCTTTCATGCGGAAACGAGTGACAGAATAATCTAGTTCCGATTCAATCTCTTTGGAACGGAATAGAAAATCAAAGGCATCATCGGTCAGATGATAGTTGCCTCGTTCTTCATTGAGAAGGCGTACTGGCATTTGTTCGAAAACTTCGGTTTTACTATTAAAGGTTAGAAATTCTGTCAGAATACCTCCATTTTGTAAGACATCTACAATGATGTACTTTGCCAGATATGCGGTGTCCAAAGTTTCGCTGAAAGGTAGTACAACGGATAAGTCATCCAGAAAGTTTTGAACATTGGAAATTGTACACTGCTGGTCTGCCTCCAGTGTTCGATCTTTGATGAAGACTAAAACTGCAACAATGATGTTATCAAGGATTAGCTTATTTGGAAACATGGCCTTAATTGGTTCCGGGTATTTGTAATCCAGCAGACAACGGACAATGTTAATGAATTTCATCCGTTTTTCAAAATCATTGAGAAGTTCTTTTAGTTCTGCTCGTAAGGCCATAACACTACCTCATTTCCTTGAGTAAAAGAGCATAGGAGATAATTTCCTGAGGGATACGTTTGTTTTCCTCAATACTGCGTTTCAGCAGTTCCTGACAGGACTCTGAAAAATGGCCATAGATAGAAGAGTAATTTCCCGGAATATTGCGATGATCATCACTGTCGGGAATAGGAACTGACCGTGAAAGCTCCAGCATTTTCTCGTAGGCTGGTATAAAAAGCTGGATGTTCAATTGAGGATTGGCAGCTTTCAGACTCAGAAAGATATCTAAACCGGCCCTGTCTATGTCTCCCCAGTAAAGATAGGATATTTTGCTATTTCCCATGAAATTCGTATAGGCCGTAAGGGCACCTTCCTTGGAGACTTTATTTCCGCAGCCATAGACAACACCATCAATAGGGACCCCCAACAGCTCGGTGGCTCGATTCTCAAACATTCTTCTACGAATATTAAACCAGATATCCTTATTCTCACAGATGAGCAGTGTCAGCTGCGGTTTTCGCTCCGGAATGTAATCATGGAAGCAGTACTCAGGAGTATCATAGAAATAGAGATTTTCATTGGAAAGGCCCAAATTCTGAAGAAGTTTCCAAAACGCAGAGTCATCCAGATATTTTTCCTCTCCAAAAATCTCAAAGGAGCGCTCTTTTCGAGATATGGGAACCGGCTGGGAGCTTCTTTTAAATAAATAGAGATCCAATGCCTGAAGTTGACTTTTATATTTTCGGTATTCCGCAGGCTTCTTTTGAAGATAGCCATTATTTTGCAGCAGTGGATGTAATTTGTGGATATCTTCCAGCTCTAAGTCAAAAGAATCAGCCGGAAGGGTAATCCTATATTTTAAGAATATGGGATACTGTAAATTTCCATTTGTCTGCGAATTCTTTATAGGCTGTAAGAGATTGTTTTGTTGCAAATCCTGAATAGCGGAATAAAGCTCTTCGATGGAATCTATGCCAAGTAGATGCTGAAGTTCCTCTTTTGTGATAGATTTTTTGTGGAACTGCTTTAGCAGTAAATAATTTGTAGAGTGCACATATATCACCTTACATTAAAAATATAGTATGTGCGGAATGTCCAATTACAAATATTTTACAGGGTTACGAGTCTTACGTCAACGTAAGAAATGAGAAAAGGGCCTAAAATACTATAATTGTCGAAAAAATGCGACTAAAAAAAGTAGACTTGTATTTGATGGCAAACTATACTAAAATTAAAAATATCATATAACTAAAATAGATATTTTGTATAATTTTAGAAGTACAGGCCATGCATCAGAGACATCCTTAATAAAAAGCGTATAAACAAATTTTTTACCAGGTGACTAAGATTCCCCAGTTTTTGAGCAAGGCAATGAATTATTGAAGAAATGCATTATCAAAAGCTTTTAACACGGACAGATGGGATCCTAAGTTTGTATTTATGTAAGAGTATTTTAAATTACTTCCATATAGGATATAGAAAGAGGCTGATTAAGTGAAAGTCGCATTTGTTGAAATTAAAAATTTTAGAAAGCTGCAATCATGCAGAATTGAATTCGGCCCAGAATCAACTATTTTTGTTGGAGCTAATAATAGTGGTAAAACAAGTGCAATGACAGCACTAAAAAAATTCCTAAAAAAAAGCAACTGGTGTTAAACGATTTTACGATGACCAATTTTATAGGCATCAATAGGATCGGCCATCGTATTCTTAACCCTGAGGAAGAAAATCCTATTCTGTCTGAGGAATGGTTACCATTGCTGCCATCGATGGATGTTTGGTTAGATGTTAAATCAGATGAACTTAGATATGTTGCAGAGATTATTCCTACTTTAGACTGGACAGAAGGTAAAATTGGAATTCGTCTGCTGTATGAGCCAAAAGATTACGAAAAACTCTATGGAGATTTTGCAGATGCATATCAGAAGGCACATTACGGAAAAGAGGACCTGAAATTATGGCCTGTTGATTTCTGTGATTTTTTAGGTGCTAAGATACAGTCATTATTTACCATGAATGCCTATATCTTGGATCCTAATAAAATCCAAGATGTTAGTCCTGACGACAGTGCACAGCCGCAAGCAATGCCAATAGGCATTGCTCCATTGAATTTTGACCCTTTCAAAAATTTAATTAGGGTAGACATTATATCTGCGCAGCGTGGGCTTGATGATAGTGACGACAAGGACGATAATGATGTGCAGTCTACAGATAGTAGTTTACTTTCAGATCAGCTCAGATCTTACTATGACAAACAATTAGATCCAGAACACGAACCATCTGCCTCAGATTTAAAAGCCTTAAAGGAATTACAGGGTGCAAGCGAGGTCTTTAATGATCAGATTTCGAAGAAATTTAAAAAAGCTATGAAAGAACTTGCACAGTTCGGTTATCCGGGCAAATACAATCCGAACATAATTGTTGAGGCAAAAACTAAAGCTGGCGATGTACTTTCTCATAATACAACAGTTAGGTATCCTCTTTTTGCAGATGAAAAAATCCCATATACATTACCAGAGCGGTACAATGGGTTGGGCTATCAAAACTTGATTTCTATGTCCTTTAAGCTAATGAGCTTCCGTGATTCGTGGATGAATGGTAATCGAAACGCTCTGCAGGAAGATGATAAAGAGACAAAAGTAATTCCACCAATTCATTTAGTTTTAATTGAGGAGCCGGAAGCACACCTCCATACCCAGGTACAGCAAGTATTTATAAAAAATGCATATAAAATATTGCGAAATCATCCTAAGCTCAAGAGTAAAAAATTATATACTACTCAGTTATTGGTGACAACACATTCTAGTTATATTGCACTTGAGAGCAAATTTGAGAATCTGAGATATTTTAGAAGAACAAGAAATGCTTCAAAACTCCCAACAACAGTGGTTGAAAACCTGAATTCTGTTTTTGGAGACAAAAACGATGCTACAGCAAAATTTGTTAGCCGATATTTGAAGACTACTCACTGTGACCTGTTTTTTGCAGATGCTGTTATTATAGTAGAAGGTGCTGCTGAGCGGATGCTATTGCCTCATTTTATCGACAATCATTATGGACAGTTGAATCAAACCTATATTTCCATATTAGAAATCAATGGTCGCCATGCTCACAGGTTACGAGGGTTGATAGAAGCATTAGGAATTTTTTGCCTTATTATAACGGATATAGACACTGTGGATCCTGTTAGTAAAAAAGTGTTATGCCGCAACGGAATAAAGATCAAATTTCCACAAATGAAACCATCATTAACTGGATTCCCATGCAAAGCTCTGCTGACAAGCTTTGGACAGCAACTCCCGAAGAAAAGCAAATTAGATATGAGAATAACCCCGAAGCATATATTAGAGTGGCATATCAGATTCCAATCAAGGTGAAGTTTTCTGATGATTCTGAACATGAATTTATTCCTACTACATTTGAAGATGCATTAGCGTATGAGAATTTCAAAACGTTCAAAACCTTAAAGGGATTGGGCGCGATAAAGAAATTAAGAGCTATTTTTAACAACGAAGATGCTGATAAAATATCTAAAAGTGTTTATGAGTTAATTTATGGAGCCACAGATGGAAAGGGTAACCGTAAAAAGGGAATTGACAAAGCTGAGTTTGCTCTTCAATTGCTCTATAATAAAGATCCGCAAAAAATCATACCTCCCTCATACATTGCAGAAGCATTGCAGTGGTTGGAAGACTCGTTAATCCAGAGAGAGGATGGGGATTTTGTATCAGAAGAGGAGGCTTAAAGGATGCCTGACAATAACATTTTAGACGATGATCATCGAGATGATGTAGTTGATGAAGAGATTAAAAATTGTTTGGATCAAGAAAATCCTCAGAGCTTTTTCTTGTTTGCTGGTGCTGGCAGTGGTAAGACTAAAAGCCTTATTGATGCATTGGACTTTCTACTTCATAAATATGGAAAGCAGTTTATGGAGTTAAGAAAAAATGTTGCGGTTATTACATATACAAATGCAGCTTGTGATGAAATTAAAAGAAGGGTACAGTATAATCCTTTATTTCAAATATCAACGCTGCATAGTTTTGCATGGACTTTGATTCAGCCGTATACACAAGATATAAAAATATTTTTAGCTTCTGATTTGTCTCAGAGAATCACGGAAAATGAGAGTAAACAGAGAACAGGTCACAAAGGCAGTAAAGCTTACCACACTAGAGAAAAGAAAATTGCAGCGTATCGCGCAAGAAAGGAAAATCTTCCAACAATCAAAAAGTTTATTTATAATCCGGAAGGGATAAATGTAGAAAAGAATTCATTGGATCATGATGAAGTACTTCGTATATGTGCAGATTTTCTAAGTAAGAAACAGACCTTTCAGGATATAGTAGTAGATAGATTCCCAGTGTTACTTATTGATGAGAGTCAAGATACTAGAAAAATATTATTGGATGCTTTCTTGGTTTTGGAAGAAACTCATAGAGGAAGATTTTGCTTAGGATTGTTGGGCGATGTCATGCAACGGATATATCTTGACGGTAAAGAAAGAATACAGGATTATGTATCACCAATCTGGAAAAAGCCTTGCAAACAGATGAACCACAGAAGTCGAGATAGAATTGTAAAGTTGTGCAATGATATCAGACAACCCATTGATGGTATTAAGCAAAAAGCTCGTCAAGATAAACCAGGCGGAACGGTTCGATTATTTCTCGTAGATCGAAAGGCAGACCGCATTCTTACAGAAACAGCAATACTAGAAAAGATGAGTGCCTATGCCGAGGATCCCAAATGGTTGGATACAAGCCAAAATAAGTATTTAACTCTTGAACATCATATGGCTGCAAAACGTTTAAAATTTGATGACTTTTTTGGGCCCCTTTATAAAATTTCTTCTTACAAGCAAGGTGTTACAGATGGGTCACTATCTATTATTTCTGTACTAGCAAAAATAGTCCTTCCCCTATATGCAGCGCATCAAGACAACAACCAATTTGCAATTATGCAACTTATAAAGCAATACTGTCCAACTATGCATGATCACGCGAAGCATCATGACTTATCAGCGCAGGATTTGAAAAAGCTGAATAAAAGCATACAAAAACTATTAGAGTTGTGGAATGATGACAACGATCCCAGATGTATAGAAATACTTAAAATAATTGAGAGGGAAGGCCTTTTCGAGCTTCCGGTCGATATTAAAATTTTGCTAGAGCAGACTGAGGAAGAGCACGATCATGAAGATAATTCAGGACAACAAGGTGAAAGAATCAATGCATTAGAAAAGGCAATGCAAGCTCCTTTCTCCCATTTCGTGAAATATTATAGTTACGTTTCGGGAAATGAGCAATTTGACACGCATCAAGGTGTAAAAGGGTTGGAATTTGAGCGAGTAATGACAATCATTGATGATGACGAGTCGCAGGGTAGTACGTTTAGCTATGAAAAGCTCTTGGGAATAAGAGAAATGTCGGATCAGGATCTTGCGAATCAACGAGCTGGAAAAGAAACAACAATTGATCGAACGAGAAGGCTGTTCTATGTAACATGTAGCCGGACAATTGATAGCTTGGCTATTGTAGTCTATGTTGATCAAACGGATTATGCATATGAAAAAGTGCAATCCTGCGGATGGTTTAACGCCGATGAAATAGAGATTATATGAGAGAAGGTTGCTTTATGGAACATGAATTTAATGGGAAACTGATTAAAATAGAGGATACAGATATCTCGTTTGAGAAAATGTATAATAAAGAGTATATCCCTGAAGAGTATAAGGAGGATATCAAAAAAGCCAATTTGCTTGTTATACCCAACGAAGATTTTAGAGAAAAAGGAGACTTGCTTTTTCCGGAAACCACACTGGAATTTTTAGAACACTTGCGTGAGGACAATAATGAAATTATTGCCGATATTGCAATTGGGGATGAGAATTTTCAACGAATTGAATTACACTCTGCAGTAATTGAAGTAGCTACTATCATTGTGGAGTATGTTGTTTTGCCGTTAGCTATTAGTATGGTAGCGAATTTCTTGTATGATCAAGTAAAAAAGCATCACAGGGAGCCAGATAAAACAACTGCTAATGTAGAGATTATCACTGAAGAAACAAAGAGAAAAACAACAAAAAAAATAATATACAAGGGACCTGTTTCGGAGGTGAAAGATGCCTTAGATGAAGCGTGTAAAGGTTTGTTTTCGAAGGATTGAGATATGACAATTGAAGAGATAGATTTGTATCTGAGACAAAAAAACTTAAATCTCGATGAGCATGTTGGTGCAGAAATTGAACAATTGCGGCAAAATGCGATTATAGAGAAAAATGAACCCGCTGCCAATTACTACTGGTGTGTGCTACAGATCTATAAAATACAAAGGAGCTTCCTTGCTGCTTTTAAAGCACTAAAAGAGCAAAGATATGAAGATGCTTGGGCGAGATTTGATCATACTGATATTAAGCTCTCGTTTTTAGAATCCAATTTTGAAATTGATTCTGATTCAGACGTATATCACTTGAAATTTATCGGAGACATGATCAAAGAGTATCAAAAGCTCTTTCCATATCATTATTTTATTAGTAGAGAATGTGTTATCAAAGCAGAGCAATGCTCTATTTGCGGTCAACCTATATCCTTGCGCAAGCCGTGTGGACATAAGGTCGGAAAATTATACATGGGAGAGCTATGCTTAAGACAGGTAATTGATGCAGAAATCAAAGCACTTGCTATAGTTACAGATCCATTTGACAAGTATACATACCTTCAACTGCCTGATAAAGAATATGATTATGGAATGCTAGAGGCTTTGATGTCAGAAGTTGATTCTCCCTATGATAAATTTAACATTGAAACTATAAAAGTAAAAAAGCTAGAATACGAGCACGTTGGTAGGAATGAACCGTGCCCATGCGGCTCTGGGAAAAAATATAAGAAGTGTCATCGAGGAAAAAATGGAGAACTTATGGATCATCATATAATTCATATGGAAAAACCAATTAAATGCAGTAACAGATTTGTTGGTACGTTTGGCACCTGGAAATTGAGCGAGAAGAATAATTAGGGCCCTGCTCTTTTAGAAATACTATTAGAATTTAGTAGAACATCGTTTAATGCAAATGTTTAGTACGAAGGCCTATTTCTCCGTACATTCTGTGTTTTATAGCTTTTTGGTAATCCACTCTATCACTTCTTCCTTCCGGTTCGGGTACCTCACCGGCACAGGGAATCTGCTTCCACAGCTTCTGTACCTCGGGATCAGAGCTTTGCATTGCATCTGCAATGGCTTTCCGTATCTCTTCCCTGACGGTATCCTCAGAAACATGGTGCTTCTTGGCTATCTGGGAAATGGCTTTGCCGGCGCTACGGTTTTTCATGGAATTATCCTCCTGATAATAGTATTTAGAGGTATAATATATATCTCAACTGAGAACTATATTATCACAGAATCTGACTCCTGTCGAAACCCGTTGAGAAATTTTGCAAATAAAAACAGCCCTGGTTTCCAGAAACGGAAACCAGGGCATTGTCATATCTATGAGCGTTTAAACCGGGGAGTTTCTGAAGGTTTTTCGCAGTCCGGCCAGGCCCACTGCATCTGCAATGAACCAACCAATGGGGATGGACAGCCAGATCAC
>RCNI01001170.1_pt1 | contig 14661 bp, 14 predicted proteins | sample 2041151 | NCBI WGS metagenome assembly RCNI01 (sample SAMN09708214, study PRJNA481090) | feces metagenome | isolation source: feces | place: Antarctica: Albino Rookery | reverse complement strand
CCTCCTCCAAAAAAAAAAAAAAACCCCCTAATTTGGGGGGGAAACTGGCCTGCCAGGGAAGGACAGCAGCTCCCCCTGCCTTCCTCCCCCCTACTCCCGTGGGCTCTCTGGTACAACCTGGGAGCCGGAGGGATGCAACAGCATTAACACCAAACCCTCGCCTGCCCTCGAGAAGCCTTCAGGCCAGCAGAGAAATCAAACAAAAAAACAATCAGTCCCATTTCAAAAATTCCTTTCTATTACATAGTCATTATTTTTCTCGAATATCGGTAACTACCCAGTTGGATATGGTATCACGAATATGCTTCATGCCACAGTAGGGGCAAATACCGTCTGCTTCTGAAATCGGCGCACCGCAGTTTGCACAGCTGATGAAGGCAGACGCATCATATTCGTCTCTTAATTGCAGTGTGTATTCTACCTCATACAGTTTTTCTTTTCTTGCGCCATTTTGCGTAAAGCCTGCGGAAACACGATACCGAAGTGTTGCGGAATTCAGCGTCTTTTGATAATCGCTGATGGCAATGTGATTGATTTTCACATCCGTAACACCCGTGCGTGTCTTATCTCCAATATTGAGTTTAACCTTTTTAGATACCTTTGCCTTTTCAAATTCCGGCTGTCCGCAGTATTTCACCTGCAAAAACTCCAAAATAAAGGTCTGGATATCCGTGTCGGCATCTTCCGGATGAAAATCCTTAAAATCCTGCTGCACCTTGGCAAGGCACATGGCCGTTGCGCCGCCGGTAGACCGGACAGCGGGTGTGGCTTCCTTCATCGCCTCCACAAGACCCGAAGTCAAATCCCGTGCATAGGGTGACAACTCCTGCATGATGGCGTTTTCCGCCCGGTTAATCATCCGGCTTTTCAGCCGTCTCAGCTTTTTTCTGATTAGCTTTACCGCAATCAGAATTGCGATCACAAGGATAACCGGGATCAGCCATTTTATGATCTGGGGCAAAGCAGTTTGTACATCCATCAGAAGCTGCGTCCTCCGCCGCCATGAGATCTTCCGCTGCTGGAGCGATGACTGGAGCCACCGCCTCCGGAGCTGCTCGACGATTTCCTGTAATAGCCGCTCTCCACCGTCTCATAGGTTCTTATGTAGTTTTCCTCTTTATCTTCCACATTATAGTTTTCCTTCGGGACATAGGTAACTGCCGACTGCGGTTTATTGGCACTGGCATGCATCTTAACCAAGGTAACACCCACAATCACCGTTATTACGCCGGAAATAAAAATGTGGCTGAATTTATATGTTCCTTTCAGGAATTTGGAGAAGAAGGTCTCCGACAATTTACCGAGACAGTAGTCGGACATTTCCTGCATAGTTGCAGAATAGTCCTGATTCACAATTTTGGGGTAGGCCTCATCCAGCGCTTTATCGATATCCTTATCCGACAAAATCTTAATTGCGCTTCCCATGGTATTGATATAGATTTGACGGTTATCCATATCAATGACAAATGCAATATTTTCATCGGTATCCGGGAACAGCTTATCCATATAGTCATCGCTATAGACCATAGTGCTCTTTCCCGAAGTATAATTTGTAGTCAGGAAGAGGATATTATACTGCATTTTTTTGCAGTATTTGTTCACAGAATCCAGAAGCTCTTTTTCTTCCGCATTTGACAGCAGATCTGCGAGGTCATGGATATAAACTGTTGACTGTCCGACCTTCTGATGATAGGTCTTTTCTTTTGCCTCTGCGGTCACGGGGAATGCAGCTGCTACCGAAAGCAGAAGCACAAACAGCAAAGCAACGGCAGAAATTCTGGCAAAAAATTGCTTTTTCATGGCTCTCCCTCCCTATCGCAGCAGCGCTGTAATCAGCGACAGAATCAGATTTGATGCCACGAAAGTACCGACAAGGATGGAAATCAGTTTTGCCTTATCAAGGGGAAGCTTTCCCGTGATCTTGCCGCTCTGTCCGTTAATCGCATAGGTATATTTCTTGCCGTTGTGATTGACATTCAGGAGCCATACCGGCATCATGACATACTCAGAAGTGTGACTGCTGATATCGTTGCTCTCGTTTTTCAGCGTGACGGTGGAATAATCGGAAAAGGCCTGCTGCGCTTTGATTCGCATGCCATCCTCGATTCTCGCAACCGCTCTGGCATCCAGTCTTGACTTATCATCGTCAGTCTGTTCCGCCGCAAATCCCGCCATATATGCAGGATTATAGGCTTCGCACTCGCTGTAATTGAAAGGCTCAATTGCTTCCATCATTGCGTCATCAATCCGGACGGAGCCATCTGTCGGCACTCTCTCGAATCTACCGCTGGCATCCATAACCAGCTCGTAAACCCGGTGTGTCGTCACACGGTCGTCCCCACTTTTTCTGTAACTGACCCGCTCGCCCTCAAAACGATGTTTTGCATGGTCGTCGATTGTATGCAGATAGAAGGGTGCAAACAGTCCCTGACACTTTTCCAGTGTGTTTTCCTGCTTAAACTTTTTCGGGGTCAGGAAAGAGCGGTCTACATATTTCTTGTAAATCTGCATGGCGGCCTTCTTTTTCTTTTTGAACGGGATGCAAAGCTCCGGTCTGAAAGCGCCTGCTGACTTGGAGGTGATGGAAACAGCTTCACCGCAATAGGGGCAGATGGTTGCCATTGTGGTTTTCAGAGTAACAATTTCACCGCCGCAGTTTTTACACTCGTAAACCGACATATCCTCCTGCGCTTCTGTGTTGGTGTACTCCTGTTCCACCTCTTCGCTTTTCACTTCTTCGGTGGTGTCCGTGTAGTCTTCAAAGTCCGAAGGCTGATACTTCATTCCGCAGAATTCGCATTTCAGGCAGCCTTCGTCAACATCCCAATACAAAACGGCACCGCAATTTTTACAATTATAGTTTTGCATAATGTACCCGGTTGTGCAGTTGCACAACATCTCCTTTCTATGCTGTACAGCTCTAAAATTTTGTGGCTGTCATGTCATCCGGGTTTCCCCGCTGCGACACATTTACGGCAGGCAGACCTCCATTTCCCGTATTGTCCAACGGACAATCCCATGCACAAGGTCTCCCGCAACCCATATTCCGACTTTATATGTGCGGATTATACCATATTCCCCCACAAAAATGCAATCCGTTGCCGCACATTTTACAAATTCTGCATTTTGCCATGAAGGAAGTATTTTCCATTTTCAAAAACGCTCAAAAGAAAGTTATTTACCGGAACCAATAAATTTTTTTAAAAATTTTGCAATAAAGGCGAATACAAAAAAAGAATGTCTTTTTTTATAGTCGATAAGCCGTGCACCTCATTTGCACCATATAAACACAGAGGCACACTTAAAAATACACCCAAGCCGTTCTGCCTCTGCGTCAAAATCGTCGTCTGTCAAAAAGCGTGCGCCCACGGTCGCTATGGAAAGGGTTCGTAAGATGCTGCAATATTATATTCGCCGGTTTCGCATGGCTATTCCCTTTTACGGGATAAAACACTCTATGTGCAGTGAAGTCCCCCCACCTGAAATGGGTGGAGGGACTTCTGCTTATGGAGGAAACGACTGTCACAAGTCAAGGAAGCAGCGGCTCATTGATATTCCAGCATACATAGTAGGTACCGATCTGGCCGGCCACAACAAATTCGTTGGGATATTCGGCTTTCAGTGTCTCAATCTCATTGGTAGGAACATCGTCAATCAGCTGCCAATCGCCGTTTTTGAAGTTGGTCAGCATGTTGTTTGCATCATTGGACAGATAGAACTTCAGCTGTTCCATGGTGACATTGTCGGCATCATGGTAGTTTTCATTCTTGGTCAGAGTGATGACGGAATCGTGCTCCCAAGATGCCATCTTGTAAGCACCGTTGGAAATGTAGGTGGAAGGATCGGTTGCCCATGCCTCGTTTTTGACGACATCTTCACGCACAGGGAAGTAGGCGGGGAATGCCATCAGCTCATTCCAGTAAGGAACCGCATTGTTCAAAGTAACCGTCAGGGTATTGTCATCCGTGGCTTCCACTGCCAGATTATCGGGATAGCCCTTGACAACTTCAAACATATATCCGTAGTCAGCACCCAGTGCAGAAGAAGCAGCACGCTTCCATGCAAATGCAAAGTCTTTGGCGGTCAGAGCCTTTCCGTCAGACCACTTCAGATTGTCCTTCAGAACATAGGTATAGGTAACGGTACCGTCGTCGTTGGTAACGCCCGCAGGCAATTCCTTGGCGCAGTCAGCGGCAATCACAAGCTTACCGTCGTTATTCTTTTCCCACTTTGCAAGGCCTGCAAACAGGTGGCTGGCCAAAGTAGCACCGTCAACTGTGGAGTTCAGTGCGGGATCAAGGTTGTCTGGTTCCGAAGCAAGGCAGACATTCAGGTTGTCAGTCTTACCGTCCACAGTAACCTTGCTGAAATACTTGTAGCCCAGAGGATTGCTGAAGAAGCCCTTGACAGAGTCATCCAGCATATAAATATCCGTGTAGAAGTACAGAGGAACAATTGCACCGGTAGACATCAGCATATCCTCTGCCAGATGCATCATAGCATAGCGGTTTTTACTGTCAGAACAGGTTTTGATAGCAGAAACCAGAACATCATAGGTTTCGGCCCATGTGCCGTTCTCAACCTTGGTATCCAGACCGTAAGGAGTCAGATCCAGGTTATAAATTGCCAGATTGGCATGTGCGCCCTTGCCAAACTGAATATCGTTATTACCGGAAGCGGATACCCACATATCCAGGAAGCTGATGGGGTCATTGTAGTCAGCCACCCAGCCGTTACGGGCGACGGAGAACTTGCCATCCTTCCGAGTGTTCAGGAAGGTGTTCCATTCCTGATTTTCCAGATTCACTTTGATGCCCATGCCGGCCAGTGCGCCCTGCAGGTATTCACCGATAGCCTTGTGGCCCTCGTTGGTGTTATACAGATAGGTCAGCGTCGGGAAGTTTTTCAGCATTCCGTTCTCATCAACTTCGTAATACTTGGAGAGGATCTCAAACGCCTTTGCATAGTTATCTTCAAAGGCATCCTTAGATACATTGAAATAGCCATCGTAGTCTTTGCTGCTGCCGGCATTCTGATAGAACTGGCTGCCGTCGGCATCGGTCATGCCCATAGCAACGAAGGAAGACGCAGGAATCTGCCCTGCCTGACCGATCTTTTCTACGATATAGTTCCGGTCCAGCAGCAAAGCGATTGCATGGCGAATCTCCGCTTCCGCCACAGCTCTTTCTTCCACAGTCATTTCAGCCGCCGGTTTTTTGTTTGCTCCATCCGTGGAAGACGGATTTCCTTTGCTGCACGCAGCAAAGCTCAGTACCATGATAACGGACAGTAACATTGCAACTAATTTCTTCATAACCCATTTTCCTTTCTTTCACCAATTTTATTTCATATCTGCTTACCGCATGACAGTGAATTTGCAGATCTGAATTTAATTATGTTTTCGTTCAGTTAAACTTCTCCAAATTGTGGCAGCCCACAAAATGGCCGGGGGACACTTCCTTGAACTCCGGTGTTGCCTCGGCACACGCTGCCGTCGCATAAGGACAGCGGGTACGGAAGGCACAGCCGGAAGGTGCGTTCAGCGGGCTGGGAATATCACCGGAGAGGACGATGCGTTTATTCTCTCTGGCCTTCTTCGGGTCCGGCAGAGGAACAGCGGACATCAGGCTCTTGGTGTACGGGTGCAGGGGATGATCGTAGATTTCACGGGCATCTGCCAGCTCCACCATTTTGCCGAGATACATCACAGCGATTCTGTCAGAAATATGGCGGACCACCAGCAAATCGTGGGCAATGAACAAATAGGTCAGTCCCATCTGTTCCTGCAGTTCATCGAACATATTGATGACCTGCGCCTGAATCGAAACATCCAAAGCAGAAACCGGTTCATCGCAAACCACAAATTCCGGGTTCATGGAAAGTGCTCTTGCAATACCGATTCTTTGGCGCTGTCCGCCGGAAAATTCGTGTGCGTATCGGTTTGCGTGCTCCGAGTTCAGCCCCACCCGGCTCATCAGCTCCAGTATGCGCTCCTGACGCTCTTTCCTGTTTGCATACATTTTGTGGACATCCAGCGGCTCGCCGATGATGTCAGAAACTGTCATTCTGGGATTCAGGGAAGAATACGGGTCCTGAAACACCATGGCAGTTTTCTTGCGGTACTCCAGAATGTCTTTTTTCGTCTCAATCTTCTTGCCTTCAAACCAGATTTCACCGGATGTTGGCTTATAAATATGAAGCAGGGTTCTGCCGACTGTGGTCTTGCCGCAGCCGGATTCACCGACCAAGCCAAGCGTTTCTCCTTTATGAACTGCAAAGGAAACATCATCCACCGCTTTCAGCGGCTTGGAAGAAAACATTCCGGTGCTGATATTAAAGTATTGCTTCAGATGTTTCACTTCCACCAACGGTTGCGTATCTTTCATACCTCAGCACCACCTTCCCCGGCTTTTTCAGCCATTTCTTTCACATTCACCCAACAGGCCGCCTGATGCCAGTCGTTGATGCGCATCCGCTGACACCGCTCTCTCAGACATATCTTCATGGCCGCATCACAGCGGGGAGCGAACGGGCATCCCTCCGGCATATTCAGCAGATCAATGGGAGTGCCTGCAATGGGCTCCAGCCGCTCATCGTCATTGTCCACAGTGGGAATGGAGCGCATCAGGCCCTTGGTGTATTCGTGCTTGGGATTGTAAAAAATCTCGTCTGCACTTCCCTGCTCGCAGATGGAGCCGGCGTACATGACAATCACTTCATCACACATCTGCGCCACGACGCCCAAATCATGGGTAATCATAATAATTGCCATGCCCATTTCTTTTTGAATTTTCTGCATCAGCTCCAGAATCTGAGCCTGAATGGTTACATCCAGCGCCGTGGTCGGTTCGTCGGCGATCAGAATATCAGGCTCGCAGGCCAGCGCCATTGCGATCATCACTCGCTGGCGCATACCGCCGGAAAATTCGTAGGGATACTGTTTCATCCGCTTCACCGGCTCATTGACATTGACCAGTTTCAGCATTTCAACCGCCCGGTCATAAGCCTGCTTTTTGTTTCGGTCTGTGTGGAGCAGAATTGCCTCCATCAGCTGATGGCCGATTGTGTAAGTGGGATTCAGCGATGTCATGGGGTCCTGAAAGATGATGGAAATCTTGTTGCCCCGAATATTTTTCATTTCTTTTTCGCCGGCACCAACCAGTTCTTTTCCATCGAACTTGATGGAGCCGGAAACAATCTTGCCCGTCTTTTCCAGAATCTGCATAATGGAATATGCCGTCACAGATTTTCCGGAACCGGACTCACCTACGATTCCCAAAACCTTTCCATGATCCAGGAAGAACGAAACGCCGTTGACTGCCTTGACCTCACCCGCAGGGGTGTAGAAAGATGTATGTAAATCGTTTACTTCCAGCAATGCCATAATATTCTACACACCTTTCTTATTTTAGTTCTTCAGTTTGGGATCAAATGCATCCCGCAGGCCGTCACCGAACAGGTTCAGGGACAGCACGATCAGAGAAATAACCACTGCGGGGATCACCAAACGGTAAGGGTAGGAGGAAATACCGTTGAGGGCATCAGATGCCAGCGATCCCAGAGAAGGCATTGGAGCATTGACGCCCAGCCCAAGGAAGGAAAGGTAGCTTTCCGTGAAAATTGCGCTGGGGATCTGCAGAGCTGTGGAAATAATCACCACGCTGATACAGTTGGGAAGCAAATGCTTGCGGATGATCCATATGCCCTTGGCTCCGGTGGACTGCGCCGCCAGAACGTACTCCTGTTCTTTGAGTGCGAGAATCTGTCCCCGAATCAGGCGGGACATGGACACCCAGTAGAGCAATGCAAAAATGATGAACAGGGAAATAATGTTGCTTCCGATTTTTTCCAGTACGGTTCCTGCAATGGCGTCGCCTAAAGTAACCTTCATCACCGAGGCCAGCAGAATAACCATCAGCATATCCGGCAGAGAGTAGATTACATCCACCAGTCTCATAATCACCATGTCTACCTTGCCGCCCATGTAGCCGGCAATGGAGCCAACCGTCAAACCGATAATCAGAACCACCAGACTGGCGAAGAAACCAACTGCCAGAGAAATACGGGTGCCGTAAACCACACGGATGAAATAATCCCGTCCGGCGGAGTCCGTACCGAAGATATGCGGGAATATCTTTTCGCCTGCGGCGATTCTTTTCTGCTCTGTTGCGCCATATTCAAAAGGTGCCAGATTATTATAGGACGGGTCCACCGGTTTACCGGGGCGTATGCCCAGCATGGCATCGTATCGGTAGGGCCAGAATGCAGGAATCAGAATAGCCGCCAGTGTAATCACCACGATCAGGATCATACTCACAGTTGCAATTTTATTTTTCAGCAGACGCTTCATGCCGTCCTTAAAGAATGTTGTAGAGGGACGCATCTGCACCATGTAGGCTTTTTCTGCGTCTGTCGCAGGAATAAAGTCATCCAGATTGACATGGAGACTAAATGGATTTTGTTTTGTCATATCTGTTCCTCCTTACTCCAGAGTAATTCTGGGATCGACAACCTTATAAAGGATGTCGCTGACCAGATTCATCACAACAATCAAAACCGCCAGTACAATGGTCGTGCCCATAATCATGGGATAGTCACGGTTTGTAATGGAGTTCACAAATGCACGGCCGATGCCGGGAACTGCGAAAATCTGTTCCACCACCAGACTGCCGGTGACAATATAGGCAAGCATGGGGCCAAAGTAAGTAATGACCGGAATCAGCGAATTTTTCAGCGCATGCCCGAAAATAATTTTTCCGGGCGAGACGCCCTTGGCCTTTGCCGTGCGGATGTAATCCTGCCCCAGCACATCCAGCATGGACGAACGAGTCAGCCGGGTGATGTAGGCCATGGGATAAAGGGATAGGGTGATAATCGGAAGAATCAGTCCCCGGGATGTTTCACCGTTTGCCGGGACAATGGCCAGCTTGACTGCAAAAAACAGCAATAGCAGCGTACCCATAATAAACGAAGGCATTGAGACAAAGGCTGTGGTGATGACCATAATCACTTTGTCTACAAATTTGTTGCGGCGGAGCGCCGCAATCGCTCCGAGCACGATGCCGGAAACAAGTGCAATTCCCGCTGCAATGACACCCAGTTTCGCAGAAGTCTTCATGCCGTCAGCGATGACATCAACAACCTGCCGCCCCCGCAGTTTGATCGAGGGGCCGAAATCGAACTTGGTTATCACATCAGAAAGATATGTGACATACTGTTCCATCAGCGGTTTGTTCAGACCGTACTTTTCTTTCAGTGCCTCTTCCGCGGCTGCCGTAATGGCCTTTTCCCCCAGAAACGGGCCGCCGGGAACGGCACGCATAACAAAGAAGGTAACCGTAATGACAACCCACACCGTCAGCACCGCGAGAGCAATTCGTTTTAGAATGTATAAAAAAGTTTTGGAATTCATTCTGGTCCATCCTTTCGTCTGAATGCTGTTTCCTGAAACCGGATCAGCACTGCATTATTCAGTCCGCCATATTTCACAATTTCTTCTTCCGTTACCATTCAAATTTGACACATCCTATAAATATGTTAAATTTTAATTAAATTATATACCACTGAATATGCATTTTCAACTGGATATGTATCCGAAATATTCTATGCATTTCGGAGCCATTTTGTGACTTTTGTATAGAGACACTTGTCTTCTGTGCAGAATCATCCGCAAATTTTTCGTTTCTTGTTTTTTGTCCAAAAATAAAGGTAGTTCCGTGAAATACATTTTGTGCCTATTCTATGAAGCAGGGTCTGGCTTTATGCCACTCTCTGTTTGTATATTTATTCATTATATCTGCCGTTTTATGTATATTATGCAAGTTATATACAGAAAGCATCTGTGGCCTGTCTGGGGCTGCCAGATTGGCAGCAGTCTTTTCTGTCGTCTGCTTTGACCGCTTGCACTACTGCAAAAATTCCGGCTGTCGTACATCCGGAAAGGCGCAAAAAATTTTTTGGTAAAATAAGTAAATTTATATCGATACATATTGACTTATTTGAAATCCTATGTTAGAATGACCGCCGTAAGGGAAACTTACTGATAAAAAAATCTGTTTTACATATGGAGGTAACAACTATGAAGGGTTTTGCAATGTTAAGAATTGGTGCTACCGGCTGGGTCGAAAAGGAAATCCCCAAGTGTGGTCCCATGGATGCAATCTGTAAGCCTTTAGCACTTGCCCCCTGCACTTCTGATATTCACACAGTCTGGTCCGGCGCCATCGGCGACCGTAAGGATATGATTTTGGGTCACGAAGCAGTTGGTGAAGTTGTCGAAGTCGGTTCACTCGTAAAGGACTTCAAGCCCGGTGATCGTGTTTTGATCACCGCCATCACCCCCGACTGGAACTCTCTGGAGGCACAGGGCGGCTATCCCATGCACTCCGGCGGAATGCTCTCCGGCTGGAAGTTCTCCAACTTTAAGGACGGCGTTTTCGCAGAGTATTTCCATGTCAATGACGCTGATGGCAACCTGGCACATCTGCCCGAGGGCATGGATCTGGGCGCTGCCGTTATGATGGCAGACATGGTTCCCACCGGTTTCCACGGCGTTGAGCTGGCAGATGTCCAGTTCGGTGACAATGTTGCCGTTATCGGTGTCGGCCCTGTGGGTCTGATGAGCGTGGCAGCCTGTGCCATCCGCGGCGCAGCTGAAATTTTCGCCGTCGGCTCCCGTAAGAACTGCACCGATCTGGCACTTGAGTTTGGCGCAACATCCATCATTAACTACAAGGAAGGCGACATCGTCGAGCAGATCATGGCAAAGACCAACGGTCAGGGCGTCGACAGAGTCGTTATCGCCGGCGGCGACAACGACACCCTTGCGCAGGCTCTGGCTATGCTGAAGCCCGGCGGAATTATCGGCAATGTCAACTATCTGGGTGAAGGCGATTCTGTGCCCGTTCCCAGACTCGAGTGGGGCTGCGGCATGGGTCACAAGCAGATCCGCGGCGGTCTGATGCCCGGCGGTCGTCTGCGTGCCGAGAAGCTGGCTCGTCTGATTATGACCAACCGTATCCATCCCGAGAAGCTCATTACCCACACCTTCCACGGTCTGGAAAATGTGGAGCCTGCCCTGATGCTGATGAAGGACAAGCCCAGAGATCTCATCAAGCCTCTGGTCATCATCGACTGATTCAGAACGCCATATCATCCTGAAAAGACATTTTCCCCCTCTTAAAATCCTCATATCATTGAAGTCTTAAGCTGTAAAAAGGGCTTACCGTCTGCCAAAGCAGGCGGTAAGCCCTTTGTTGTTACCGGCAAAAAATTTTGCCGGATTTTCAATATAGAATTTCAGGAAACAGTATGCAGGATCATATTGTTTTGCAGAAAGCAGAACCTATCCGTGGCATTTTAAGTCGTACAGCGTTTATCAAATAGAGCGCTCCAGCTCATAATACGGAACCGACTGTGCCGACAGTTCCTCCGAAACAGGATGAAAGCCGCATTTCAAATAAAAGCCAAGGGCACTCTTTCTCCCTGTCAGGTAGAGTTTCTTGGCGCCGAACCGTTCCTTTGCCTCAAGGACTGCCTGCTGCATCAGTTTCGCGCCCAGTCCCTGCTTGCGCTCTCTTGTAACGACACGCCCGACCTGCACGGTTCCCGGCTCGTCCTCTTTGGGGAAAATGCGAAGACAGCCCGCAACCTTGCGGTCATCATCCTCGTAAAAGATATGCACGCTTTGATAGTCGATACGGTCAAGGTCCTGATAGCGTCCCCCCTTCTCCACAATGAATACCTCGGAGCGCAGCTGGAGCAGCTCATATAATTCTATCGTTGTTAATTCTTCAAATGTTTTTATTTTTAATGTCATCAGAAGCGCTTCCTTTTAACCGTTTGACTGAGTAGCTGCCTGGGCTTCTCTTTCCATGATACTGTGCATATCGGGAGCAACACGCTTCAGGGAAACGATTCGCCCTTCCTTGAGGAAAGCATGCTTGGAGCTGGCCTCAGCAACAAGTGTCCCGTTTTCGGCATTTTTCATGGTATATCCGACTTCCAGCTTTACACCGGTGTATTTTGTGATAAAAACCTCGACCAGCACTTCGTCACCGAATGTCGTCGGGTTTTTATAATCCACAGACACTCCGACAACGGGCGATGCAATTCCTTGTTCCTCTACAAGCTGAAACGGCAGATCAATGCTTTCCAGAAACGCAATTCTGGCCTCTTCCATCCATTTAATATAATTGGAATGATGGGTAATTCCCATCTTATCCGTTTCATGGTACTGAACTTTTCTGCGGTATTGAAACATTTTCTTATTCCCCCTGTTTTGCTGTTTTGTCATCACTGCTGCATTCTGTTTTCAGCAGCTCCGGCGTTATGCAATCCTGTGCTAGTTGCGCAATGCAATCAACAATGTCGTTTTGCTTTTCCGCAGCGTGATACGCATATGCATAAAAGATACCGTATATGGTGGCCGTCAGTCTGATTTCAAAGGTCTCATTGCCGGCCAGATACGGGCGCATTTGATAAACATGATTTTTGACTGCCGTTTCCAGCTTCCGTACCGCTCCATTGATGCGGTTGCCGGAAAACAGAATACGAAACATCTCTTCCTCCTGCGCATAGGCAGCGACAAAGTCAAAAACAATCTGCTTCACCGACAGAATATTATTTTCTGTGATGACCGAAGCCATTTTCCTGATCAGCTCATTTTCAAGGGTTTCGGATAACGCATAGATATCCTGATAATGGTGATAAAAGGTGCCTTTGTTGATTCGGGCGACCTCCGTCAATTCCTTGATCGTGATTTTCTCCAAGGGTTTTGTTTTCCGCAGTTCAATAAACGCCGCGCGTATGAGTCGCTCTGTTTTCTGAACACGCAAATCCATAGAGAGTCACCTCCTGAACAATTTATAGCGAAACATTGAATAGTGAACGAATTTCGTTTTTTGTTCATTGCAGTTCCGTCATTCCTCTATTATAATGAACCCCATATCAATATTCAATTGGTGTTGAATAACTTTTGTGTAATTTTTGAAATCGTTTAAGGAGAAACTGTATAAATGGACCGTAATTACCAGTTAGTCACAGATGCTTCTGCAGATCTGATCAAAGAATTTGCAGAAAAGGAGAACATTTATGTTATCCCCATGACCTATACGCTGGGTGATGAAGAATATACTTCAAATGGGGTGGTGTCAGCCGAGGTGCTGAAAAGGTTCTACGAAGAGGAACGCCAGGGTAAAATGACCCGCACTTCCCAAATACCTCCTCAGGTATATTTAGACTGCTTCCGCTCCTACGCAGAAAAAGGCGAGTCTGTTTTGTACCTTTCTCTTTCCGGCGGTCTGTCCGGCACCTATAATACCGCACAGTTTGCAGCGAAGGAAATCATGGAAGAGTTTCCCGAGATAACCGTGCGCTGTGTTGACAGCCGAAGCGCCACAGTGGGAATTCAGCTTCTGCTGGAAAAAGCAGCAGACAACCGCAAGGCAGGAATGAGCATAGAAGATAACGCTGTCTGGCTGGAAGAAAATCGTTTGAATGTATGCCACTGGTTTATGGTGGAGGATCTCAACTACCTGAAACGAAACGGGCGGATTCCTCCTGCTACCGCACTGATTGGAACCGCATTGAACATCAAACCGATTTTAAGAATCGAAAACGATGGTCATCTTGCGAACTTCACAAAAAAGCGTGGTTCTAAAGCTGCATTAAATCAGCTTGTCGAATTCTACAACAGCTCGTCGGCAAAAGAAGATGGCGAGAGAATTTACATCGTAGACGCAGATAATGAGGAAGGCGCAAATTATCTGGAACAGGAAGTGCGGAAGCTGAATCCCAACAGTGTGATATCCAGAGCCGTACTGTCACCTGTGATTGGCTGCCACACCGGCCCCGGCCTGTGCGCAATTGCTCATTTTGGCAAGCGTATTCTCTGACAAAGGAAAACACCGGATTTCTCACGAAATCCGGTGTTTTGTTTCTGCTATTTTCGGCAGGCACTAAACTGTCAGGCCTCCAGAATTTCATACTTTTTCTTGATGCGGCTGAGCTTTCACTCCGTAGAGCCTGCCATGTGTCAGAAGGCAATACTGTCCTCTGATTTAATAGGCGCTGATTTCCATAGATGCATCGTCCTCGCCCTTTTCCACAGAGCGGATTTCCACAAAATACTTCATTTCAGGGCTTACAACCACCTGCACCCGTTCCCCCACCTTGTGGCCCACAAGAGCCTTGCCCACAGGGGACTCCTTGCTGATCAGACCTTTCAGTACATTCTGACGCAGCGTTGTGACGATCTGCAAATTCATCTCTTTGCCTGTCATCTCATTGAAGATGGTTACCTTGTCAAACAGACTTATTCCTTCTTCGTCAGACTTTGCATCTATGACCTTTGCCGTTTTGATCATCCGTTCCAAATAACGGATTCGGCTGTCGTTCCGGTTTTTGTCACGCTTGGCACATTTATATTCAAAATTCTCGCTGAGGTCTCCAAATTCCCGGGTTCTTTGGACTTCCTCGATGAGCTGCGGGCGCAGGACTCTGGTCCGATGCTCGATCTCCTCTTTCATTTTGTCAATATCCACCTGAGTCAGTTCGTCGTACATTTCCGTTCTCCTTTTGTTCGACTGTCGGGGAAACGATTCCCGTTTCCAATGAAAGTGTATGCCATTCGGGAAAGAAAGTCAAGGGATTCCGATGATA
>RCNI01001168.1_pt1 | contig 14663 bp, 10 predicted proteins | sample 2041151 | NCBI WGS metagenome assembly RCNI01 (sample SAMN09708214, study PRJNA481090) | feces metagenome | isolation source: feces | place: Antarctica: Albino Rookery | reverse complement strand
ATATGTTTTTTGAGTCAGTTTTAACTGGCTCCATGTTTAATTTTAAAAATTTCGGTAAAAAATTACCGAAGTATTGAAATAAATGAACATAATGTGTATGGATTCTTCCCCTTTTTGTAAAATATGCTATTTTTCATCATTTATCTTAGATAGAGTAGCAAATTCTTGATTTTATTCGTTATTTTTGCATTAAACTTAGTAAGTATGATACAAGAAATTAAGATAAAGAACTTCTTGTCATTTAAAGAAGAGGTCGTTTTAAACTTTGAGGCATCAAATGATAAATTTGCAGAAGATTGTCAAATTGTTACAATGGATGATTGTGCTAAGACACGTTTGTTGCGTTTAGGCATCGTGTATGGCTATAATGCTTCGGGAAAAACAAATTTGTTAAGAGCTTTTAATTTCCTTGATTTTTTTTGGAACTATGATCCAAACTCTACTGATCGTGGTACCACGATTCGCCCGTTTCGTTTAAATTCAACTTCAATTTATGAACCTACTATATTCGAATTAATTTTTTTTGTAGAAAATACAAAATATTGTTATCAACTTGAATTGGATTCTAAACAAATACATTTCGAGAAGCTTTCTTATTATAGAAGTACTCAACCCATTATGCTTTTCGAAAGAGTAATGAAAGATGGACAGTCTTATATCACGTTTAATAATCAAAATGGAGATAAGGTGACATCTGTCATTAAGGATAAAATCACGGTAGAATGCTTAAAGAATATATCTTTTTTTGTGGCTAGAGATAAGGCAAATGCGAATCTTCCGCTAATAGATGCTGCCAAAATATGGTTGAGAGATAAGATTGTGGGATTAGTGGAACCAAAGTCAGATTTGATAACTTTTGCTCAACAGATGACTTTTATAAATAAATCTTTGGTTTCATATCTTCTTGATTTTTTACATGAAGCAGATTTTAATGTGACTAATATTACGACTGATGTGATTACAGAAAAATTATCTGAAGAAGCTGTGAATTTCATTATTAGTCATAATCAAATTCCTATAGATGAGCAGGAACGATTAATTATGGAAAAATCTTTTAAGCATCCAATGACAACATTCCAACATACAGTAGAAAATGAGGAGGGAAGTAAGTCATATGATTTTTCTTTAGGTGAAGAGTCATATGGTACATTAAAAACTTTTGGAATTGAGACAGCATTGTTTCAGGCGGTTCAAAATGGCGCTTTTTTACCCATTGATGAGATTGAGAGTTCCTTACATCCGAAATTACTTGAAAAAATATTATACGGATACTTAAAGATACGTTCAAGAAGTCAAGTACTGATGACTACTCATAATGATGGTTTGTTAGATTTAGTGGGTGATTTAATTCGTAAGGATTCGATTTGGTTTACAGAGAAAAATAAAGCTGGAGAAACAGATTTATACAAATTAACTGATTTTAGGGGAATAAATAGGATTTCTTCTATTCGTGAGGCATATCGTAATAAACGTTTTGGAGCTACAATAGGCAATGGAAAATAGAGATATAAAAAGCCCGGAACCAGTACGATATTTTAACCCAGTAGTAGAAGAAGAATATACAGAAAAGGGGACAAGGGAAATATTGCCGTTAGCTCCATTTATAATAAGCGGTGGAGAAAATACTGAAAGGTATTATTTCATTCATGTAAATGCTTTATCAAAGCAATATAAATTCAATATTCGTCCTGAATATTTTGGCGATGAATCAGCTTATACAGAAACCTTTCCTCAAAGAATAAAAGAAATATTGAACAAAAATGCAGATGCTAGAGTATTTTGTGTTTTTGATATGGATACTGTTGTAAAATATAAATTACAAGCGAAACATAAAGATTTTGTACATAGTTTGAAAGCTGAACTTGATAGTGGGCAGGTAATATTGTGTGACAGTATGCCATCATTTGAATTCTGGCTATTATTACATTTTGTGGATTATAAAGGTCTGTTGAAGGATTTCCCAGAAATATCTCAGGTTTTAGCACCATATATCAAGCCATATTTTAGCTGGCCTCATGTAAGACTTAAGAAGTTACTCAAAAGTAAAAAATATCTTGAGAATTCAGATTGGGTTCGACGCTTGCTTGAGGAGAATCGTTTGGAACAAGCTATCCAAAGAGCAAAAATATGTAGTAAATTGAGAGCGGAAGAAGAAAAAGAGATGTATTCTTACTCAAATGTATTTAAGGCATTTATATGATACATTTTGAAAAGAATGGTTTAAATTGAAAGAATCTTTGTTGCTAATCTTTCTTTGATAAAAGAGGTGAATATTGCTGATTTTAAAGTCTTGGGGCATTTCCGATACAGAGCTCTTGCTGCTTATTACACAATAAGTAGGGATGCAGGCGGACCGGTTATTGGATTCTCAGGGTACCTCCCGGGATTACGGCTTGGATGCTGTTGTCGTACATGGCAGCGCATCGGATGGCCGGAAGCATGTACTCTCCACGGAAGGAGGCATTGCAACGGAATCGGAATTTCTTGGTCTGGTTTTGTTCCAGGCTGAAATATATATGAAACCGATCGTCACGTATGTCAAAATAGTCAGCGCCGGGCATGGTTATGTTGCCGGTGAGACGTTCGTTGATGATTTCAAAACCGGAGGGAACAAGGTAGCTCAGTGCCAGCCCTTGGTAAGTGCCGGTCAGACCGATGTTCCTGACTGTTATTTCGATGGTGAGGTCTTCTCCCTGGGGGATTGTATGGATGTCAACGGGCGTGCCTTTGCTGTTGTAATAGTCGGCTTGCATGGAGAGTCCTGACGCAATCTTTTCGGTGATGGGTTCCAGGGATGCGCTTGTGGTAATGCAACGTGCAAATACAGTGCCTTCCCCGTCATTGCGGACGGTTGCACCGGTTTCTCCTCCGGTGGCGCTAAGCGGTAATTGCCATATCGTTTTTTTACCCCGTATTTCCTGATCGCCCGAAGCGGTGGTGACTGTCGCTTGTACGCCTTGCTGCCAGCCCAGGTATTTTTTGACAAATTGTGCCGCTGCATGCAGTGAAAAGGCTGTTTCCTGTGTGCTGCACCATTCTCCGGAACCGATGGTCTTGGAAATCTTTCCCAACATGCGATAGGCCTCTTGCCGTTTGTCCAATATGACCATGGATTGCAGTATCAGGGCATTGTCGCGGGTGGTGGATCCGTAGGTCCTGCCCGTTTCGCGGTAGGGAAGCACTTCTGATGAGAGATTGTATATCATGTTGTCCGCTATCTTTTCCTGATGGCAGAGAGCGTATGCCGAGGCCAGTAGCCAGGAACTTGCCGGGCGCTGCAATTGGGATTCTTTCAGACGGTTCATGGCAGCCATGTCGGGTTGTCCGGCCAGTGCCAGTACGTATAGGAGATATGCCTGTTGCTGTTGTTCCCAGGTTTCGGTTTCGTGCCATTGGTTGGCGGTACGCTTCAGATAGCCCAGCGAATTTTCGAGAATTTGTTTGGGAACGTTGTATCCGGTCTGGGTGGCAGCAATCATGAAATGGGTAGCATAGGCCGTGGCCCATTCAGAGGAATGTTTTCCGCCTTGCCAATAGGAGAATCCTCCTTCCTGAGTTTGGTAATGGGGAAGACGGTTGATGATGTCGCGTATGTTGGCTTCTGTCTGCAGCTGTTGTTCGGCAGTCAGGGACATCAAGGCCGGAAGTGCCAGTTGGGGGAATGCCTTGGAGGTAATCTGTTCTATACAGCCGTGGGGATATTCCAGCAGGTAGGTGAGGCGTTGTTCGATATTCAATGCCGGTATGGTCGAGATTTCCAGGACAGAGGTCGGGGCATAGCCTGCGGGCTTATTCCGGAAAGAGATGCTTTCTCCTGCTTTGATTTCCTTTTCTTCAACGACCGTGATGCGTGGGTTGGGGATGCGTATCTCTATGTTTTCCGTCGCCGTGGCTTTTTCTCCGTTTGCCTGTGCGGTGACGCTGATTGCCGATGTGCCGATTCCTTTGCCGATTTTCGCCTTGAAATAGACTACCTGCTCTCCTTTCTTGTCGAACCGTACGGTGCGTGATGCGTTGTCCATAAGGGTGATTTTCGGGTCGGTCGTCAGGTGGATATTGACGTCGCGGATGTTGTCGTTCATGGCAAATACTGTCACGGGAATGTCAATGATGTCTCCCGGAGTCAGCAATCGAGGCAAGGCAAGGGTGGTCATCAACGGTTTGTTTACCCGGCTGGTTGCGCTTGCCGTTCCGTATTTTCCGTTGGTGGCTGCAATGACCATGGCGCGCACCTCGCCTATGTATTCCGGCATCTGGAAGGTGTGTTTGCCGGTGGCATCGGCTTTTAGCGAGAAGGGACCGGCAAAAAGGACGACCGGTTTGAAGCGGTTGGTCTTTTCATCCTGAATCTCTTTCAGAGGTTCATCGCCGCCCACTGCAAAGGCTTTGTCCAGGCGGGCACCGTATGCCCCGTAAATGAAGTCGTAGAAATCCCATGTCTTTACACCCAGGGCTTCGCGGGCATAGAAGGCGGGGAATGGGTCCGGAGTGCGGAAAGAGGTCAGGGATAGAAGGCCTTCGTCGACAATTGCGATGGTGTAGTTCATCTCTTTGCCTGATTTTTCCTTGACTTCTAACGTGAAGTCCTGACCGGGCCGAAGTTTGTCGGCTATCTTTATTTCCGGATTCAGTCGCAGTGACGGGTCGTCGACGTTGACATTCACGACTCCATACATACGTATCGGCCGGTCGTTGTCGCGGTTGTTGTGGGGTTGGATCAGAGATACGGAAATGTAGGTGTTGGGACACATGTCGCCAGTCGCCTTCACTTCAAAGGTGGTCGCCTGGTCGGAGGTGAGCTGTATGCGTCGGATGTCGCTTACCGTTTTGCCGTTTTCAAGGCTGATGACGGCAACTGCACCCGCTACTGATGGTATCTGTATCCGTATGGTCTCTCCGACCTTGTAGTTTTTCTTGTCTGTGCTGAGACGCAGCATGGTCGCTGTCTCTTCGTTTGCATTGTCAGCCCAGCTGCCCATATAGACAATGGTTCCGCAGGAATGGCCGGAGGGAGTTGTCGCACGGATGAGGTAGCGGCCGTGTTCGGTGATGTCCAGTTCGGCGGTGAATTTCCCGTCGGTCGTATGGACTGTCTTGTTTATGATGCTTCTGTTGAATTCCCGGTTGATGTAAGATCCCGGATGTTCGTTTTCTGCATCCCACCACCAGCGCCAGTTGAGTTTGTACACCTCGATCTGTACGGGGGCGTTGCCGGTGGCCTTGCCGTCGGGGGTGACGGTTACGCCCTGTATGCGGAGCGGTGTGCGGGTGGAATACCAGTTGTCGCCCTCTGGGGTCTGCGGTAATTTAAGTCCTACATATCGGGTGTATGGAGAGTACAGGATGCTTTGTGAGCTGATACTGAAGTCTCCGCTGTTTTCAAATACTCGTGTGGTGAAAATGGCGTTCAGCAATCCCGGGGCATTGTCGTTTTTGATTTTCTGGATGTTGAACGAGAAATTCCCGTAGGCATCGGTCGTGCCTTCAAAAAGGGTGGTCTGTGTCGGTTCGAAGTCACGGGTGCGGTCAGAGAAGATATGGTCCGGATATTGTTTGAATCCGGCATTCTTGTTGTATAATTTCACTTCCGTGACGGCCTTTTGGCGGGAGGTCTGTGCTCCATTGAGCCAACGGGTCGATACCCGGATGTTTGCATTGTTGCAGCCTTTCCCGATGGGCCTGTCATGGGGCAGTTCCATCTGTATTGCCAGGCGGTTGGGCTTGATGGTCTCTATCCTTATCGTTTTGCGGAAAGTCAGTCCGCCGATGCGGAATAAGGCGTTCCAGTAGCCTGTCTGGGCCTGAGGGACTGTTTTGAAGGTGAATGCATAAATGTTGTTTTTCCCGATGTTGCTTTTCAGCGTTTGGGTGATGTGGCCATTGGGGTCGATGAGCTGGGCTACGATAGGGTGTCCTTCCGGCAATACTTCCATCTTGTCTTCCAGAATCAGGGAGAGATATATTTTGTCTCCCGGACGCCATACTCCTCGCTCTCCGTATATAAAGCCTTTGACTCCCATCTGTATCTGTTGCCCGCTGACATTGAAGTTGCTTAGTGACAGTGCATTCCCGTCCGCCAGTTTCAGCCATGCACGGTCGTTGCCTTTTTGGGCCATGACAATGAAGGCTTTGCCGTTGGGTTGTGAGGTTGCAAAACCCTCCCGGTTGGTCTCTGCCGAATCGATTTTCTGATTTTGATAGTTGTACAGGCTTAATAGGCATCCGTCTATAGGTTTCGCCGTTGCCAGGTCTGTGACGCAGATGTGGTAGCGGTTGTCAGAGCCTCGTTTTGCCATGATGCCCAATGAGGTGTTGATGACATTGCGGGCTGCAAAATGGCTGCTGTTGTAATAGGAGATGCTGTTCGGATTCTCTCTTTCGGACCAGGAATATCCGGTCGGATAGAAGTATTCGTTGTAGTAGGCATATCCGCTTTGGTTGTCCCAGTCGGTGGTGCCGTAATCCGAATCCGGCTGTTCATCGGCGCATTTCAGGGTGGTGTACGATTTCCTGAATTTGAGAATGATGCGGTAGATGCCTCCTTTTTCCAATTTGACAAGCTGTGAAAGGTCTATGGTGAAATCATTCCATTTGTCAAGTTGTATGTTGGGGTTGTTCCTTTGCAGATCAATGGTCTTCATGAATATCGGACGTGCCGTACGGATTAATCCGTAGGTGTTGTCGTAATCGTTTTCTTGCAGGAAATAATTCATGTTCTGGTTGAGGACCTGAATGATTTCCACATCGATTTTTTTCAATCCTACGGCGGAGAAGGGTACCAGTACTTTGTTTTGTCCGGGTACGATGACTCCTTTGCCGATTAGCCTGACCGCCGGTTTGGTGGTATGGAGGTTGACGGTCGTGGTGTATCTGTTATTGAGTTTTTCTCCTTGTAGACTGCGGATGCCGGGGTATAGGTTTAATTCGACTTCGTTTTTTTCAACGGATGCGGGCAGATAGACCCTGATGACGTTGCCGTCTGCCTTGAAATTGTTGACGGTGATGCCCTGAAGGGATACCAGTCCGTTGAAATTCTGTTGGGGGTCGATGTTGTTGGACATGTGAATGCTGATAACCGCCGGCTGTGTATCGGATGTTTCGATGTGCAGGACCGTGAATTCGTTGAGCTTCGGGATGGATATTTTCTGCTCTTTCCCATTGCTGACTCCTTTGTTGAACGAAAGGTGGAGCGTTTGATGTTCCGTGCCTTTGGTAAGTCCTGCAATGCGGAAATTGTGGCGGTTGCCTGTATGGAGCCAGGTGGGGGGCATGGTCTGTTTTCCGTATGTGGTTGTCAGCATCTTTTCCACTTGTTCCGGATCCATGTGGTCGGAGCAGTGCAGGGTACCTTGATATTCCAGTTCCCGGTCGTCCTCAGGATTGATGGAGAGCCGGCCGGCTTCAAAGATTGTGGTCAAGGGGATAACTTCGAATTGGAAGTTGAAGGCCTGGTATTTTTTTTCCACTTTGCATAAGTCGCCCAGACGGAAGGTGGCTTTGTAGGTCTTTCCGTTGACAAACGGTTCTGTGGGGATGAATTCAATGGAGTGATCCTCTTTCAGCAGAAGTTTGCCTTCGACAGAGGGCGAGAATTGCAGTATTCCGGCAGGCAGGGATGAGCCGGCTTGGAAGGAGAGATCTGTTTCCGGGGTCAGAAAGATGTTGACCGGAGAGTCGGAAGTGATGACTCCATTGGTGTATCCTGTGATATATTGACTGAAATCCGCCTGTTCTTTGGGGTTGCAACCGAGCATGACGACAAGGAGTACCAACAGAACCGATATGCAATATTTTGGATTCATATTCCGTATTTTTTAATATTGAATCAACAAATATAAAAATAATTAGAACAAATAACGTACCTTTGCACAATATAAATAGCCTAAAATAGAAGATATGAGAATAGCTGTCGTGGGAACAGGGTATGTCGGATTGGTTTCGGGTACTTGTCTGGCAGAGACGGGGGTTACGGTCACTTGTGTAGATGTGGACGCATCGAAAATAGAACGTTTGAACAAGGGAAGTATTCCTATTTACGAGCCGGGGCTGCTGGAACTTGTGGCCAAGAACCGGGCATCTGAACGTTTGTTTTTTACTACTTCTTTGAAAGAGGCACTGGTGGATGTGGATGCTGTGTTTATTGCAGTGGGAACTCCTCCGGATGAAGACGGAAGTGCAGATTTGAGATATGTGTTGGGAGTGGCCAGAGAGATCGGGGAGTTGATTGAGGATTATGTGGTGGTGGTTACAAAATCGACGGTACCTGTCGGAACGAATCAGCGTGTGAAGGCTGTTATAAAGGCAGAGCTTGAACGCCGCGGTGTGGATGTCGCTTTTGATGTGGCTTCTAATCCGGAGTTCTTGAAGGAGGGGGATGCTGTGAATGATTTCATGCATCCGGACAGAGTGGTTATCGGTGTGGAGTCAGAGAGTGCGGAGAAGGTGATGGAGCGTCTTTACCATGCCTTTAGCCTGAATAATACTCCGATTTATTTTATGGATATCCCTTCCGCTGAGATGACGAAGTATGCAGCCAATTCGATGTTGGCTACACGTATCTCTTTTATGAATGATATTGCCAATTTATGCGAGCTGGTCGGTGCCAATGTCGATGCCGTGAAGCAGGGTATCGGAAGCGATTCCCGCATTGGAAGCAAATTCCTGAATGCCGGATGCGGATATGGCGGCTCGTGTTTCCCGAAGGATGTGAAGGCTTTGATAAAGACAGGCGATGACAATGGCTATTCCATGGGGGTGCTGAAGGCTGTGGAGAATGTGAATAACCGCCAGAAAACATTGTTGTTCCAGAAGATCCGGAAGCATTATAAGGGCGACCTGAAAGGGAAGCATTTCGGATTGTGGGGACTCTCTTTCAAGCCGGCAACCGATGATATGCGTGAGGCGCCGTCTTTGGTGCTGATAGAACAATTGCTGGAAGCCGGAGCTACCATTACCGCTTATGACCCGGTGGCAGTGGATGAATGCCGGCGCAGAATCGGTGACCGGATTGTGTATGCCCCTGCAATGTATGAAGCGCTGGAGGGGGCGGATGCCATGATTGTAGTGACGGAATGGCAGGAGTTTAAGGTGCCGAAGTTTACTTATATCGAACGTGCTTTAAAAGAAAAAGTGATTTTTGACGGCCGGAATATCTACAGCCCTGAACAGATGAAGGAGTTTGGTTATGTATATTATGGGATAGGTAGATGATAGATTCCCGTAGAATATTATTCATCATAAATCCGATTTCCGGCTTGGGATTAGGGAAAGAAGTACCCGAACGTATAAAAAAACTGCCTGAATATGACTGTGTCAGGTATGATGTGGCTTTCACCGAGTATTCCGGACATGCCCGGAAAATGGTGGAAGAGGTGCGTGTGACGGGTAAATATACGCATATCGTTGCCGTGGGAGGAGACGGTACGGTCAATGAGGTAGGAGGGGCTTTGTGTGGCAGTGATATCGCTTTTGCCGTGGTCTCTTTGGGCAGCGGGAATGGATTTGCCCGCCATCTGGGGTATTCTATTTTTATGACCAAGGCCTTGAAGCAGGTGTTGACAGAGCAATATGTGTATATAGACGTGTTGCAGATCAATGATAAATATTCTTTGAATGTGAGTGGGGTGGGATTTGATGCAGAGGTGGCACATGAGTTCAACCATCAGAAACTGAGGGGTGTCTTTTCGTATATCTATGCGGCTTTGAAATTATGGTTCCGATATCCGGAAAAGAAATATAAGATTATCAGTGACGGCAAAGCGATGAAGGTGAGTTGTTTTATCCTCTCTTTTGCCAATACTTCCCAATATGGGAACAATGCCTATATCGCTCCCCATGCGTCCGTGCGTGACGGCAAGATGGATATTTGTATCTTGAAACGTCCCGATTTCTTTGAGATTATATGGTTTTTGCTGTTTTTCGTCAGTGCAAAGCTTTATAAGGTGTCTTATTTCAAGGAGATACAATGCCAGGAGGCGATTGTGGAGGGAGCGGTGAGCCGTGTGCACATTGACGGAGACGCCTATCTGATGACCTCCCCGCTCCACTTGAAAGTGTTGCAGGGGGCTGTGAAGGTGGTGGTGCCTAAAAAGGTGCGTTGAATTATCCGATGTATTCTTTGGCCACTTTGAACATGAATTCTTTGGCCTCTGCGTAGTTGTTGCCGATAATTCCGTCCAGAATGGCTTCTTTTATGGCATTCTTGATCTCTCCGATGGCTTTGCAGGGAGGCAGATTGAAGGTGGTCATGATTTCTTCGCCGCTGATAGGGGGCTGGAAGTTGCGTATAGAATCCTTTTCCTCTACCTCTTTAAGTTTGCGTCGCACGATTTTGAAGTTTTCCAGAAAGCGCTTTACCTTCTCTTCATTTTTGGAGGTGATATCGGCTTCTGCCAATGTCATCAGGTCGTCAATGTCGTCTCCGGCATCGAAAAGCAAGCGCCGTACGGCGGAATCCGTGACAATGTCTTCGCTCAATACGATGGGGCGCATGTGCAGGTTTACCAGTTTCTGCACATATTTCATCTTTTCATTTTGGGGAAGTTTCAGGCGGTTGAATATTTTTGCGACCATGCGTTCGCCGACATGATTGTGGCCATAGAAAGTCCAGCCTTGTCCCTTGATAAATTTTTTGGTGGCAGGTTTGCCTATATCATGCAGCAATGCCGCCCAACGGAGCCACAGGTCTTTTGTATAAAGCGACAGGGTGTCCAATACGGTCAGGGTGTGGTAGAAGTTGTCCTTGTGTTTTATTCCGTTGACACATTCGACCCCTTTGAGCGCCACCAATTCCGGGAAGAATATTTCCAGCAGTCCGGCATCGTCCAATAGCATGACGCCCCGTGAGGGTTCGGGCGATAACATTATTTTGTTGAATTCGTCCATGATACGCTCCAAGGATACAATCGGAAGGCGGTGACGGTATTCTTTGATGGCCTGAAAGGTCTCTTCTTCGATATGGAAGTTCAGTTGGGACGCAAAGCGGATGGCGCGCATCATGCGTAACGGGTCGTCTGAAAACGTGATGCCCGGTTCGAGAGGCGTTTTGATGAGCCGTTCTTCCAGGTGTCTGATTCCTCCGAAGGGGTCAATCAATTGGCCGTATCGGGCTTTGTTCAGGGATATCGCCAATGCATTGATGGTGAAATCACGTCTTTTCTGGTCGTCATCAATGGTGCCTTCTTCCACGATGGGTTTGCGGGAATTGGCTCTATAGGACTCCTTGCGTGCACCTACGAATTCTATTTCCACTCCTTTGTACCGGAACATGGCGGTGCCGAAATTTTTAAATACAGATACATGCAATCCGCCTAAACGATGTGCTGCTTCTTCTGCTAATTCTATTCCGCTTCCATGCACTACAACATCAATGTCTTTTGAGGGACGGTGTAGTAATAAATCTCGGACATAGCCGCCGATGACATACGCTTCTATTCCTTTCTCATCGGCAATTTGGGCCAGTACTTCAAATATGGGATGTCTTAATGGTAATTGCATTTTCTCTATTTCAATGAATAATCTGCATTTAATTGGCTTGCAAAAATATGAAATTAATTGGTGATTTTGAAACATATCGCTCTATTCGGGATACATTAAAAAAACACCTGACGGATTCTGCTGATTCCGTCAGGTGTTTTATATGGTTTGTCCGAACGACTATACGATTCCGGAGAATCCCATGAATGCCATGGCAAGCAGACCGGCTGTTATAAGAGCGATAGGGGATCCTTTCATGCCTTGGGGAATATCCACCAGTTCGAGGTGTTCGCGGATACCGGCAAAGATGGTCAGTGCCAATCCGAATCCGATGGCTGTAGAAGCAGCAAATACCAGAGACTGCAACAGATTGAAGTCTTTCTGTATAACCATGATGGCAACACCCAATACGGCACAGTTGGTGGTGATCAATGGAAGAAACACACCCAAGGCCTGATAAAGGGCCGGGCTGACTTTCTTTAAGATGATTTCAACCATTTGTACCAAAGCGGCGATCACCAGAATGAAGGTGATGGTTTGCATGAAGCCGATGCCAAACGGGTCAAGTATGCTTTTTTGAATGATAAATGTTACTAATGTAGCAAGAATCATGACAAATGTCAGAGCTCCTGTCATACCGATTGCCGTAGATACTTTTTTTGATACACCCAAGAAAGGGCAGATTCCCAAGAATTGTGCCAACACAACGTTGTTGACAAATACGGCTGCTATAAATATAAGTATATATTCCATTTTACTCTTTCTTTAAAGGTTAATTTGTTTTTCTCAAGCGGTTTACGATAGCAATCAGAAAGCCTAATGCGAGAAATCCTCCCGGAGCCAATACAAATGCCAACATTCCGTATTGATCGCTCATGATGGTGATGTCGAAGATTTTACCGCTGCCCAGCAATTCACGGATGGCTCCCAGAAGTGTCAGGCTCATGGTGAATCCAAGGCCCATGCCCAGACCGTCAAAGATAGAGGCGATGGCTCCATTTTTAGAGGCAAAGGCTTCGGCTCGTCCCAATACGATACAGTTTACCACGATCAGCGGAATGAACAGACCCAATGATTCATAAAGCGGCTGTACGTATGCCTGCATGGAAAAGTCTACAATGGTCACGAATGCTGCGATGATGACAATGAATGCCGGAATACGCACTTTGTCAGGAATCAAGTTGGCAACCAAAGATATTACAAGGTTGGACATCACCAATACGAAGGTGGTGGCTAGTCCCATTCCCATACCATTGAAGGCAGAGGTGGTCACACCTATAGTGGGACACATTCCGAGCAGCAGCCCGAATGTCGGGTTCTCGCGGAATAGACCATTGGTAAGTATTTTAATATTACTCATGTTGCGATGTTTTACTGTTGTTTGGTTTGTTTTGTTGCTCCTGTGGTGGCATCTGCATCACCAAGAGCTGCTGCTGCACGGTTGACGGCATCTAAAAATGCCCGGGAGGAGATGGTGGCTGCGGTAATTGCATCTACTTCTCCGCCGTCTTTGCTTACTTTCAAGCCTGCCGTTCCCGGCGTTTTGCCTTTGACATTTCCGGGATTTCCCTCACGAAACCAAAAGCTCATCTTGCTTCCCAGACCCGGAGTCTCTTTGTTTACCAAGGTCGAGTAATCGTTGATGCTGCCGTCAGGATTGAATCCGACCATGATTTCAACATAGCCGTTGAATCCGTTGTTGGAGAAGGTCTTTACAGCTGTTCCGATTAATTTGCCATTTTGTTTGGCCGGATACAGCTCTACAATGCCTCCGTCAAGTTCTTTCGTGTATTTTTCTGCTGTAGGATTGTTGTCAAACTCTCCCGGCAATACGTTGCTGATTGCTGCCTGTTGCTTTTCCCGGGCAGCTTTTTCAATCGGGCCTTTGGTCAGAGTGTATACATATCCTACACCTGCCGAGGCTATCAGGCTGATGCTAAAGAGCACCACCACCATATTGATGAAATTTGATTCTAATTTTTTTGCCATAATCTTTGGATTTAGGATCGTTTGCGATTACCTATGCAAATCTGACCGGTTTGAAGTATCTGTTAATCAGTGGAGTGAAGGCGTTCATAATCAAAATGGCGAACGACATTCCCTCCGGATAGGCTCCGAATACACGGATGATAACGGTCAGTATTCCTATTCCTATTCCATAAATAATCATTCCTTTGTGACTCATCGGAGATGTCACATAGTCTGTCGCCATGAAGATTGAACCTAACATCATACCACCCGTCAGTAGGTGGAATAACGGACTGGCAAATTGTTCCGGATTGCACAGATCTAAAATCCCGCTAAATACCAATACCGTAACGAAAATGGCAACAGGTATGTGCCAGGTGATAATCCGGCGGTAAAGCATGAAGGCAAATCCGATAAGCAGTGCAAGCGTTGCCACTTCTCCCAGGCTACCGCCCATGTTGCCGAGCAGCATGTCTTTGTAGGTTACAAACCCTTCTGCATTCAGTACCTCATTTACGGGCGTCCCTGTCTTGACTGCTTCTTTCAGCAATGCCAATGGGGTAGCTCCTGTCTGGGCATCAATGTAGGAAGTATCGAATCCTTGTGCGAGAGGCCAGGTGGTCATCTGTACAGGGAATGATATCAATAGGAACACTCGTCCTACCAATGCTGGATTGAAAATGTTGCAACCCAGACCGCCAAAGCTCATTTTGCCGATGCCGATAGCTGCCAATGCACCGATAATGATAATCCATACCGGAAGGTTTGCCGGTACGTTGAATGCTAACAACACTCCGGTTATGATGGCAGAACCGTCCCAGATGGTGGGCTGCCGTTTCAGAATATATTTCTGTATCAGATATTCAAAAATGAGACATGCCAATACCGATGTCAGAGTCACGATAATGGCACCTATACCGAAAAACAGTACAGAGCAGATGAATGCCGGAATAAGTGCGATGAGTACTCCATACATGTTTCTTTCAATGGAATCTCCACTGTGTACATGAGGAGAGGGGGATATTAATAATTTATTCATACTCTTAATCAAATCTCTGGTTTCAAATTTATTTCTTCCTATTTCTAATCATGGCGCCTGTGCGTCCTTTCCCTAAGCGGATGTAGTCAAGTAAAGGACGGGTAGAAGGACATGTGAAACTACATGAACCACATTCTATACAATCCATGACTTTCTCTGCCTCTAACCGCTCTAACAGGTT
>RCNI01001204.1_pt1 | contig 14668 bp, 12 predicted proteins | sample 2041151 | NCBI WGS metagenome assembly RCNI01 (sample SAMN09708214, study PRJNA481090) | feces metagenome | isolation source: feces | place: Antarctica: Albino Rookery | reverse complement strand
TCTGAAATTCTAAGATTTCAGAAGCTTTTGGTGGAGATAAGCGGGATCGAACCGCTGACCTCTTGAATGCCATTCAAGCGCTCTCCTGCCTGATACGGTTTTACACCCCCACATGATAGCATCAAGTGGGGCTTGGGAAGTAGGGCTTGGGGGAAAGGCTATTTTACCCTACATTGACTGGGGCAGGCCTTTGCATCCGAACGCACTCTCATAAATATGAAATAGCACCTTATAAAAATTAGCCTGGAACTAAAAGAGCTGGAAATTGAAGTGCCCCCCAAAAGTTAGACAATATTTTTAAGCAAATACTGTTCAAGCTACCGAAAGGGCTTGTTGCCTGTGTAATGCAGGCGGCAAGTCCTTTAGTTTTGCCTTGATTCGTCTGTTGTTGTAGTAGTCCAGGTATTCAATCAGTTCTGGTTTGAAGTGCTCCATAGGCTCAAACTCCTGCAAATAGAGCAGCTCAGTTTTGAGCAGACCAAAGAAATTCTCAATGACGGCATTGTCAAGGCAGTTACCTTTCCGGCTCATACTTTGCCGGATACCTTTTTCTCTGAGTATCCTCTGGTATACCTTCTGCTGGTACTGCCAGCCCCTGGTCGGAGTGCAGAATCAGCCCTGTACCGTCTGGGATCTTCTCAAAGGCTTTATCCAACATGGACGTTACCATGCTCAGAATCGGCCGGTTCGAAATCATATAGCTGACCAGATCCCGGCTGCATAGATCCAGAATGGGTGACAGATACAGTTTCTGGTCAACGAGGTGAAACTCTGTTACATCCGCAACCCATTTCTGGTTCGTTTTCTCTGCATAAAAGTCTCTTTTTAGAAGATTCGGGGCAATCTTTCCCACATCTCCTCTACTTTTTCATACGAACACGGCAGACTAAGCCCAGCTGCTTCATCAGTCTCTGGACTGTTTTGTGGTTTAAATGGAGATTCCTCTTATTAAGTTCAGAAGTTATCCGTCTATAGCCGTATCTTCCCTTGTTCTCGTGGTAGATAGCTTTGGTTTCTTCTTTTTCAGCTTCGTATTTATCCCTGTTATTCATTTGCTTCAGATGGTAGTAAAATGTTGCACGGGCTAACTGAACGATCTCAAACAGCGGCTTGAGTGGAAATTCTCGCCTTAGATCCTGGACTACCTGGGCTTTTTGTGCTGGCGTCGCTCGTCCTCCAAAACCAAGGCTTGCAGTTTTTTAAGTAAGCATTCTCCATACGAAGTCTTTGATTCTCTGCTATGAGATCTGCTTCTACTTCTGCGGATAGCTTATGCGGTCTCCCGGCAGGAAATTCCATGACGGCAGTGAAAAAGGAGTTCGTGATCCTTCATCACCATACATTCCCAGAAAGGTACAATCTGTTCATCAATTGTCATCAAATACTCTGATAATCGGCTGAAATTCTTCATAATTCTACTCTTTTTTATGTAACTCTCATGCAATAATTTCATTGGGGCCTTACTTATATGCACATTTGCATGTTTCCTGTACACCGCGCTAAAGTTATGGTTGTAAACAGAAAACATCTAAAAACTGTCAGAGATTTTTCTGACAGCACCGAGCGTATTGTGCCGGTGTCATTTGCTGGGCTTTCCGAAAGGTCTGAATAAAATGAGAGGTGTTCGCGAAACCGGTTTCTGCCGCTGTTTCATGGACAGACATTCCGTTTTGAAGCAGCTGGCACGCACGGGAAATGCGTACACTGGTCAGATAATTCATGTAACTCATTCCTGTTAGATTTTTAAATAGGGTGCAAAAATGATATTTGCTGTAGCCTGCAAATTCTGCAACCTGATCCAGTGTAACCGGGCCGCTACAGTTTTCATAGGTCCAGCTGATAATCTCCTGCAGACTCGTATCCTTGAATTGTCCATATTCCTGCGAAGGCTGCTTGTCTGTATGGCAGGACATAAAGTGAATCAACTGTACCAACAGAGGAATCGTCTCTCTCATAATGCCGTCTGATTGGATCATAGCCTTCAGAATAGAGAACGCCTCATCACAATCCTCTATAGCATAGGAAAGTGTATCCAGTGAGGTACCACAAACGCCTAAATATGCTATAATATCGAAATATTTTTTCATATGTTTCAGGCTTATTTTCATAACATACATGGTACCTTGGCAGGAAAGAACCTCTGTAGAATGAACGGAATACGGAGGAATAACAAAAAATTGCTGATTGGAAAGAGAATATGTCCTCCCACTAATGGAAATTTTACCTATTAGCCCATCGCAGAAGAGAATTTCCACGGTTTCAGCATAGTGCATGGGCACAAATTCTTCCACAGGGAAGTTTTTAATATGGATAGTATAGGGCACATCGCTGGAAAATTCTATTTTTTCCACAAAATCATCCGGTGCTTGATCGCCCATAAATACACATTTCATCGGCACTCCCTCCATCGCTGTCAGTTTCTCTCAATATATCAAAAAAATCGCAAGATTACAACACTTATTCAAAAGATTGAGGATTGCATTTCCCGCCAATTCCCTACATAATAAAAGTACCAAATAACAACGGCTTTGAGAGGAGAAATTTGATGAAAAGGTCAAAAATCAATCAAGCTCTACGCGAATTGGAAGACATGTGTGCACAGCACCGCTGCTACTTGCCGCCATTCTGTAACTTCACCCCTGAACAGTGGCAGCACATTGGTCACGATTATGACGAAGTGCGTGACTGCATGCTGGGCTGGGATATTACCGATTACGGTATGGGAGACTTTGACAAATTTGGTTTCTCCCTCATTACGATTCGTAATGGCAATCGGGCCATGGCTGAAAAATACCCCAAAGTCTATGCAGAGAAGCTGCTCTACCTGAAAGAAGGTCAGTATGCTCCCAATCACTTCCACTGGTACAAAACTGAGGATATTATCAACCGCGGCGGCGGCAATGTTCTGATTCGTGTTTACAACAGTCTGCCGGATGAGGAAATCGACTACGAAAGTGATGTTACCGTTCATACAGACGGACGCACCTACACCGTACCCGCTGGTACGCAGATCCGTCTAACCCCCGGTGAGAGCATCCACGTTCAGCAGTATCTCTACCACGACTTTTCTGTAGAAGAGGGCACCGGTGCAGTATTGCTTGGTGAAGTAAGCCAGTGTAATGATGATAATACTGACAATCGCTTCAATCCTCCCGTAGGCCGATTCCCTACTATTGAAGAGGACGAACCCCCCTATCGCCTGCTCTGCAACGAGTATCCTGAGGCAAAATAAATGCTGTATACCATAAAAAATAAGTTTCTTTCACTGACGGTAGACAGCCACGGAGCCCAAATGAAAAGGCTCCAGTCATCAAGCGGGAAGGACTTTCTTTGGTCTGGTGATCCTGAATACTGGAAGGACTGTGCCCCTCTGCTTTTTCCCTTTATCGGCAGACTGACAAAGGATCGCTTTTCCATCAGAGGCAAGAAGTACGCCATGCCTATTCACGGCTTTGCCTCCGAAATGGATTTTGAAGTCGCGGAAAAAGCTGAAGATTCCCTGACGCTGAAGCTGTCCAGTAATCGCAAAACCCTTGAAATGTATCCCTTCGTATTTTCACTGAAGGTATCCTATCGGTTGAACGACAGCCGATTGGAAATTACCTATCTGGTTGAAAACCATGGTACCGAGACTATGCCCTTTGGCATCGGCGGTCATCCTGGCTTCCGGCTTCCTATGGAGACTGGACGCCGTTTTGAGGACTATGTCCTTGAGTTCTCGGATCCTTCTCACCCAGATCAGGTTCTGACCACGCCAGCCGTATATCTCAATGGGCAGACCCGTCCGTTTTCTCTTCAGGAAGATCGAATTCTTCCACTGAATCACCGACTTTTTGACAATGATGCTATCACGCTGCAGAATGTCTGCAGAAAAGTATCCTTGCATGCAGATACTGGTCCATCTGTGGTTGTGGAGTACCCCCAAATGAATTATCTGGGTCTATGGCATACTACAGGAACAGATGCACCTTTTCTGTGCATTGAACCCTGGTCGTCATTGCCCAGCCGTCAGGATATTGTGGAAGATCTGACAGCAAAAAGTGATCTGATACATCTTTCTGCAGGCAAATGCTACGAGAACCAATGGTCCATTACAATTGTGGAGGAAAATAAGTATGTATGACGTTGTAGCACTGGGTGAGCTTTTGATTGACTTCACCTGCATGCGCACAGACGACGATGGCTACCCCACAATGGCAGCACATCCAGGCGGTGCACCCTCTAATTTTCTGGCCGCCCTGAACCGGTTCGGTGCACACACTGCACTTTTGAGCAAAGTCGGTGATGATGCATTTGGCCGCATGCTTTTAGGCACCATGGAAAAACTGGGAATTAAAACAAAGGGAATCATTCGCACGAATGATTGTTTCACCACCCTGGCCTTTGTGACATTGGACGAAACCGGAAACCGCGAGTTTTCCTTCGCCCGTAAGCCCGGTGCTGATACCCAGATGCGTTTTGAAGAACTGAATCTGGAAATGATCAATCAGGCAAAGATATTCCATTTCGGTACGCTTTCTCTGACCGATGAGCCTGCCCGCGATGCTACCCGTAGAGCTGTGGCCTATGCAAAGCAGCACGGCAAACTGATCACCTATGATCCAAATCTGCGCAAGCCCCTCTGGAATCAAATGGAGGAAGCCAAAGAGCAGCTGCTCTGGGGGCTGGGGCAGGCAGATGTGGTGAAAATCAGTGACGAAGAGGTCGATTTTCTGTTTGGGCTCTCCCCCGAAATGGGTGCTTCCCATATTCTGCAGAACTACGGTGTAAAGCTTGTCTTTGTTACCTGTGGGGCAAATGGCTGTTACTTTGCAAACAACAAAAGCAGCGGCTGGGTGCCTGGTCTTAAAAATATTCACGTGGTGGATACTACCGGCGCCGGCGACATCTTCGGCGGCAGTGCAGTTTGGCAGATACTCCAAAACGGCAAAGCTCCCCAAGATCTGACCGAGGGAGACCTGAGAACGATTGTCCGTTTTGCCTGTGTCAGTGCAGGGCTTTCCACCACAAAGCCAGGCGGCATCTCAAGTATTCCTTCACTTGAAGATGTACTTGCAAGAATGTAATTTCCCCGGATTTTTCATCAGGTAAATTCTCTATCGTTACCTGACCGGATATACATCTGCATTATATAATTTTAAAGGAGGCCGCTTTCCATGATATCTGTCTGGAAAATCCGCCGGACCGATCCGTCGGATGTAACAAAATTTGCTTCAGACGAATTTATCCGGCTGATCACACAAATGGATCCCACCTGTACAGTTTTGGAAGCAGAAGCTGAGGATCAGGATGTTCTGTGTATCGGATTGGATGCCCCCATTGAACTGCCGGAGGTAGACGATCCTCAGTATGATGACGGCATTGCCATCCATGTAAGTGAATGCTGCGGCGTAATTTCCGGCGTAAATTCCCGAAGCGTTGTCTTTGCTGTTTATCGATTTTTTACGGAAGCAGGGTGTGAGTTTCTTCGTCCCGGACGAGAGGGGGAGTTTATCCCGGTAAAGGCAAGCGGAGATATTAAAGTTAAGGTAACAGAAACTCCTGCATACCGTCACAGAGGTGTCTGCATCGAAGGCAGCAACACCTTTGAGGATGTTGGCTGCATGATCGATTATTTGCCCAAGGTGGGAATGAACACCTATTTCACCCAGTTCTTCCGCCCCTATGATTTCTTCGACCGCAGATATTCCCATAAAAATTGGGGTGTAAATCCCCTGTTTACGCCCACCCCCATCTCCACAGAAACTGTTGATGGCTTTGTTAAGGATTACAGTGCTATGATGCAGACCCGGGGGCTGATTCACCAGTGCGTAGGTCATGGCTGGACTGCCAAATGTCTCGGCGTAGATGCCAATGGCTGGTATTCCATGGCCAACGACAATCTGAGTCCTGAGCGGCGCCGATTAATCGCACTGGTAAACGGAGAAAGGAAGCTGGCACTGGCCCCCAGTATGCCAAATGCACCTGGCGAGGGTGTTCCTCTCTATACGAATCTCTGCTATTCAAACCCTGAGGCACGGCGCCTTTTTGTTGATGCCATAGAGGATTACTGCACTTCGCATCCTGAAGCGGATTACGTACATATCTGGTTAGCAGATCAGCCCAACAACCAGTGTGAGTGTGAAGAATGCAGAAAACTGAGGCCAGCCGACATGTACGTTGAACTTCTGAATGAGGCTGATGAACGACTGACTAAAATCGGATGTAAGGCTAAACTTGTTTTTCTCCTTTATCTGGATCTGCTGTGGCCGCCTAAAAAGGCAAAATTTAAAAATCCTGACCGTTTTACCCTTATGTTTGCACCGATATCCCGTACCTACAGCAGTTGCTATGAAACGGAAGCCTCTGGAAAAATCGCAGACTTCAAACTGAATCATATCGAGCTTCCCAGAACCATAGGAGATACCCTGGCTTATCTGCGGGGATGGCAGAATATTTTTAAGGGCGATAGCTTTGTATATGATTATCACTTTATTTGGGATCACAATTTCGACTTTGGAGACTGCAGTCTTTCCCATGTATTGGTAGATGACATTGCAAACCTCAAAGCAATCGGATTGGACGGCATGATCGCTTGCGCAATTACTCGCTGCACAATGCCAACAGGCCTGGGACTTAACCTGCTGGGCAAAGGGCTCTGGAAAGGGAATCTGGATTTCAAGAAATCCGAAAAGGAATATTTTGAAGCAGCTTTCGGCGTGGATGCAGAACTTGCTCAGGAATATCTGGAAACCCTCTCCCGACTCTGTACACCGGAATATGTACGACTGGAACGTCCCCGTCTTGATCCGAAAGCAGCAGAAGCTTTTGCTCAGATTCCCGCCGTAATTGAACAGTTCCGTCCGGTAATGCAAAGAAATCTCCGGCTTCCTAATTTTGCTCAGGCCCGCAGTTGGTTTTACTTATCTCAGTCAGCACCTCTTTACGAACTTCTGGCAAAAATGCTGTACGCAAAGGCAACCGGGAATGATGAAGGTGCCCTGTGCTTGTGGAAAGAAGTAAAAAATGCAGCCTATCTTCTGGAACTGTCTGCACCCACAGCTTTCGAAGCACATCAGTTCAATGTGTCTTTTGAGCGGTTATTTGACGGCTCCTTCATGTAACAAAAGGGCGCTCATAACCCGCTGCATACAGCACAAGGCTGATAAACACACTGGTTATAAATGCGGAGTACCACAGTAAAAACGTAATATATATAATGATCTACAGTCATTATATAAAAATTAAAATGGAGGAAAAATCATGAAAAAAATTACAAGACGTCTTCTGGCAATTGCTCTTATCTGCTGCATGAGCATTAGTCTGCTGACAGCCTGCGGAAGCAGTGCCCCGACAGAAACTGCACCTGCCGCAGATGGTGCTGCACCTGCCGAAGGAGAAAAAACGGTTCTGAAGCTCGGCACTTTCCATACCGGCCCTACGGTAGAATACTGGGAAAATGTCAAATTCAAAGAATTTGAAGAAAAAACCGGCATCAAAGTCGAAGTAGTTACTGTTAACCAGGCAGATACTGTTTCTACCTATATGACCTGGAATGCTGCTGACACCCTGCCTGATCTGACTCTGGTCAGCTTTAATTTCCTGAACTCTCTGGCTGCCCAGGGCATGCTGGTAGATCTGGATTCCTACATGGCAGAGAACGATCCCGAATACGATATGAATCGGTTCTTCCCTGCAATGATTGACAGCTATCGCTATCAGGATAAGCTGTACGGTCTGCCCACCGACCTGGATCAGGGCTTAATGTGGTACAACAAGGACCTCTTTGATGCAGCTGGTGTTCCTTATCCCGATGGTACCTGGGACTGGAACGACCTGGAAGAAAACGCAAAGCTGCTGACTAGCGGCTCTGACGCTTCCAAGGTATATGGCCTGACCTGGAAACTTGAGTTTGGCAACGAGCTGACTCCCTGGCTGCGTCAGAATGGTACTGACTACTATTCTGAAGATGGCAAGACCTGCACTCTGAATACTCCTGAGGCAGTTGAAGCCCTGGAGCTCGTAACCCGCATGGTTGTAGACGATAAGTCCTGCACCATTCCTACTGCCAACGAGCCTTTCTTTGAGAGCGGTAAGGCAGCTATGAGACTGCACGTCGGTCCCTGGTTCGCCCACTACGTCCTGCCCGATGTTGACTTTAACTGGGGTGTTGCTCCTGTTCCTGTTGGCCCTAAGGGCGGCAGTGTACTGGGTTATGGCGCAGCACTGGGTATTTTTGAAAGCTCCAAGAACAAGGATGCCGCATGGGAATTCGTCAAGTGGTTTATGAGCGACGAAGAAATGCTGGATCGTGCAAAGCAGTTCAGCTGGTTCCCGACCGTTGCATCTATCTTTGACAATGAAGAATTCATGAGCAACGATGAACTCATGAGCATGACCAGAGAGCAGAAGGAAATTGTAAGAATGCAGGCAGAGTATGCCGGCGCACCCATGGCACTTGCCTCCTCCGCTGAGAATAATGGCATCGTGATCGAAGAGATGAGTCAGGTGTTCGCAGGTGAAAAGTCTCTGACTGATGCAATTGACGCAATGGTAAAGCGGATTACCCCTAATCTCTGATTACTGAATTGTTTATTCATATTCTATAATGCGCAGCCGGGTGTTGCCAAAACATCCGGCTGCTCCTTTTAAGGAGGTCGCTATACCAATGAAGAAGAAAAAATTCCAGTTTAAAGCGTCCTATTATGGTTATCTGTTTATTGCGCCGGCGCTGATCTCAATTCTGGTCTTCGCTCTTTTCCCGATTTTGAAAGGTTTCTGGCTCAGCTTTACAAACTCAAATGGTATAAATCAATGTGAGTTTGTCGGTCTACAGAATTATCAGAAGATGCTTGTAGATACCGAATTTCATGCTTCCCTTCTCAACACCTTTATCTTTGTATTGGGAACTGTCCCCGCTATCGTCATTCTCTCTCTTGTATTTGCATATTTTTTAAACAAAAAATTACCGGGAAGAAAATTTTTCCGTTCTGTTTATTTCCTGCCAGCGATTGCATCTACTGTATCCATTGCCATGATTTGGAAATGGCTGTTTAATGAGTCATCCGGCCTGCTGAATATGTGGCTGAATATGTTAGGCCTGGACTCGGTACACTGGCTTTCCAGCAGCAAATGGTCGATGACCTCGGTTATTATCATGAATGTGTGGAAAAATCTTGGCACAAATATTGTAATCATGCTTGCAGCTCTTCAGGGGGTACCACATACACTATACGAGGCCATTTCTCTGGAAACAAACAGCAAATGGAAGAGCTTTTTCCATATTACGCTGCCGATGGTTTCCCCTACAGTCTTCCTCGTGAGTATAATGACCACAATTTCCGCTTTTCAGGTATTCGAGCAGGTTATGTGCCTTACGAATGGTGGCCCCGGAAACTCAACAACTGTCGCAGTACTGTATATTTACCGTCAGGCCTTTGAGAATTTCCGTATGGGATATGCCTCGACTCTTGCGTATGTTTTGTTCTTTATTATTCTGATTATCACCTTAGTACAGTGGTATGGACAGAAATATTGGGTACATGCGGAAGGATAGGTGAAAGTTATGAACAACAAAAGAAAAAAGAAAATATCCAGATTTACAGATGGAATTATTTCATATGCTGTATTAATTCTGGGCGCAATTATTTTTCTGGTACCATTTTTATGGATGATATCCACTTCTCTGAAAACGCAGACGCAAATCTATGCATATCCTCCCACCTGGATCCCGAATCCGGTCAAATGGGACAACTACCCCAATGCCATTGCGGACTTTCCCTTCTGGCGCTATCTTGCTAACACGGCACTTGTATCCTTTGCGATTCTGCTTGGCACGTTATTTGTAACGATTCCTGCAGGCTACGCATTCGCACGCATCAAATTCCGCGGATCAAACTTTTTGTTCATGCTGGTACTGGCTGTTATGATGGTTCCCGGACAGGTTACCATGATTCCCATTTTCCAGCTGATGAAGAGTTTTGGCTGGATGGATTCCTATTATTCGCTGATTATACCATCATTCTGCAATTCCTTTTCCATTTTCCTGATGCGACAGTTCTTTTTGACTCTTCCCAAATCACTGGAGGAAGCCGCAATGGTGGATGGATGCAGTCCGCTGAGAACTTTAATCAGTATTTTTATTCCGCTGGCCAAGCCGGCAATTGCAACCGTGTCTGTTCTCACTCTGTTGAACACTTGGAATTCCTTCCTCTGGCCTCTAATTCTGATCAGCACTAAGGAAAAACAGCTGATTACGGTTGGCCTGATGAACTTTGAAGGTGCATATGTTACCAAGTATGCTTATCTGATGGCTGCAGCTACACTCTCCATGCTTCCTATTTTCATTATTTATCTCTTCGCACAGGATCAATTCATCGAAGGTATTGCTGGTACCGGTATGAAGGATTGATCTGTCTTTCGGGAGAATAGAAATTTCAAGAGGATTGGCCGTACATACCAAACGGCTGATCATATACAAAACCATCTTAAATTCTGCGGAGGTTCTTATGAATTATTTGCAACAGCGAATTGAGCGGGTTCTCGGCTGCATTCAAGAGCGCATTGTCGTTGAGACCGTTCCCATTGAGAATATTGAGTATGTTGCCTGTGACTACAAGGGTTACGGACATAAAGCTCCTGCCGAAGGCTGGAAGCCTCAGATCTCCCGTGAAGAGCTGAAGGAGATTACTGCAGGCGGCTCTAAAACAGCCTATGGCGAATACCATGCATGGTTTCGGGCCGATGTAACGATTCCCGCCGCCCTGCGAGGGAAAAATGTAGAGCTCTGTATTCGTGCACATTCTACTGACACCAACTACAATCCCCAGTACATTGTTTACATGAACGGAAAGATCATGCAGGGTGTAGACCGAAATCACGAGACTTTCCCCATCGATTCCATGCTCGGCACCTTCCATCTGGAGGTATACGCCTTTGACAGCAACCCCCAGGATCTGTTCCTCACCGGCGAACTGCAGCAGATTGACAGTGCAACCCGAAATCTGTACTATGACATCAAAGTTCCCCTTGATGTTATGGCCTATCTGCCCTTTGAATCCAGGGAATACTGCCAAATTCGCACAGCGCTGAATGAAGCCATCAATCTGCTGGATTTCCGTGAGAAAGGGTCTCAGGAATATCATGACAGTGTTGACGCTGCCGATACCTATCTCCAGAAGGAATTCTACGGAAAACTGTGCGGGCAGCAGATGGCCAATGTGGTCTGCATCGGCCATTCCCATATTGATACAGCATGGCTGTGGCCCTTCCGCCAGACAGAGGAAAAGTGCCAGCGCACCTTCTCTACGGCTTATCGCATGATGCAGGAGTTCCCGGAGTATAAGTTTATTACCAGTCAGCCCCAGCAGTTTAAATATATCAAAGAACTGGAGCCGGAGCTCTATGACGACATTCAAAAGATGGTGAAATCCGGCAACTGGGAAATGGAAGGTGCCATGTGGGTGGAGCCTGACTGTAATCTTCCCTCCGGTGAATCCCTGTGCCGCCAGGTTCTCTTCGGCAAGCGGTTTATGAAGCAGGAATTCGGTGTGGATTCCCGAATTCTGTGGCTGCCTGATGTATTTGGTTATTCCGCCGCACTGCCTCAGATCCTGAAAAAGGCCGGTGTCACCCGTTTCGTTACCTCTAAGATTTCCTGGAATGAAACCAACACCATGCCCAACGATGTATTCATGTGGCAGGGTATTGATGGAACTGAGATTCTCTCCTATTTCCTGACAGCGCAGGACTATGATCCCCGTGAGAAATTCCGCAATGGCACCACATACAATGGTGACATTACCCCCGCCCAGATCCGTGGAACCTGGGAACGGTTCCAGCAGAAAGAACTGCACACCGAGGTCATCAACACCTTCGGTTTTGGTGATGGCGGCGGCGGTCCTACCCGTGAGATGATGGAAACCGGTCGAAGACTGGAAAAAGGTATCCCTGGATGTCCTACTGTTACCTTTGAAAAGGCCGGAGACTTCTTAGACCGCATGGAAGAGGATGTAAAAGACAATCGTTTCCTTCCCAGATGGGTCGGCGAACTGTATCTCGAATACCATCGCGGTACTTATACCTCCATTGCAAAGAATAAACGCAACAACCGTAAATCTGAATTCCTATATGAAAATACCGAGCTCATCAGTGTTATGAGTAAGCTGCTTGCAGGCACAGAGTATCCCAAGCAGATGCTCCATGACGGTTGGGAAAAGATCCTGCTGTGTCAGTTCCACGATGTGATTCCCGGTTCCTCCATTAAGGAAGTCTATGATGATTCCGATTTGATCTACGCCGACATCCAGAGCAAGGCTCGAAAAGCTCTGGAACAGAGTGCTCAGACTATCTCCAGCAAAATCAAGACCAACGGCGGTCTGCTGATTTTTAACCCCAATGCTTTCCAGACAAGTGGTCTGGTAGACACAGAGGCAGGTAAGGTTTGGGTGGAAAATATCCCTGCCAAGGGTTATAAGGTTGTGGATATCCCTGCAGTAAACCACAACGTTTCTGTATGTGAAAACAGCCGTACCCTTGAAAATGATCTGATTAAAGTTGTTTTCGACGAAAACTTTAACATCTGCAGTATCTTTGATAAGAAGGCCAATCGTGAAACCGTCCGTAAGGGTGCTCTGGCTAACCAGCTTACCGCTTATGAAGACATTCCCCGCGCATGGGATGCTTGGGAAATCACTAACTATTACACAGAAAAGTCCTGGGCTGTCAATGATGTTTCCTCTGTCAAAGTGATCCATGACGGAGAGTGTGCCGGATTCCAGGTAACTCGTAAATTCCAGCAGAGTACCATTACTCAGCGGATTATGTTGGATGCTCACACTCAGAAAATCAGTTTTGATACCGTAGCAGACTGGAAAAATGATCACATTCTTTTAAAAACAGCTTTCCCCACGGAAATCACTACAGACAAGGCCACCTATGATATTCAGTATGGCAGTGTAGAGCGTCCCACCCACTACAATACTTCCTGGGATCAGGCTAAATTTGAGGTTTGTGCTCATAAGTATGCCGATCTCTCTGAGTATGGATACGGTATCTCTCTGATGAATGACTGTAAATACGGTCACGATGTCCACAATGGCATTATGCAGCTGACCTTGATCAAATCTGCAACGAAACCGAACCCTGCCGCAGATAAGGAAGTTCATTACTTTACCTATGCACTGTATCCCCACAGCGGAGATTACCGGGAGGCTGGTACTATTCAGCAGGCTTATCTGCTGAATAATCCTATGACCGCTTATCCCATTGGCGCACAGGAAGGTTCTCTGCCTGATTCCTATTCCCTCATTCATACCGATAAAGAGAATATCTTTGTCGAAGCTGTCAAAGAGGCAGAAGACGGCGAAGACATCATTGTCAGACTGTACGATGCATATGATACCACTACAAATGTGACGGTCACATTTGGCTTTGATGTGGAAAAAGTTTCCTATGCAACGATTCTGGAAGAGGTCGAAAAAGAAGTCCCCGTCTGCAATAATTCTGTACAGCTAGCTGTCAATCCCTTTGAGATTGTCACGCTGAAAGTTACCACCAAGTAAATTCTGCTGGAACCGCAGTACATTTTCATGCGAGAGACGAAATGTCTTCCCTATGGGAATATTGACAATCTAAATTTTGTGCTCTAAAGCCTGAAGCTCCCATTCTGGTTGTATCCAGAATGGGAGCTTCTATCTTTATCACTGGCGCTGTCTATAGCCCCATTAAAGCATATCTAAATAAAAGTTGCCACACCACCTAGTGAATGCGGCTTTGTACCTGTCAGACCCGTTATACTGAAACTATTGTCTGCTTAGGAAATTACAAGGCTGCGATACTACCGATTTAACATTATCATGCATTCACAATTTCTTAAATACATGTTCCATTCACCTGCTATAATTATCAAAAACTAATTTCTGTAACAATCGTATATTCATTGGTGTGAATCATAAAATTTTCGACAATTTTATAAAAAAAGGTGGTGCAGAAAATGGATGCCCTCTACCAAGGCTATTGCGTCATTTATATATAGTCAAAACACTTCAGGATACATTATCAGATCTACCTATACGACCAGCTCTTTGCGTACTGTACTGATACCCACAATCTTCAATATCGCAGCAAGGCAAGCCTCAGCGTGTATTTCGGTAGAACTGAGATCATCCCCAATATCCCTGAATTTTACGTAGACGCCGAAAACTTTCTGGAGATCTGCAAAGACATTCAACACAATATTCTCCATTCTCCTCAAACCACCTGAACACTCTGAAATTGTACAGGAGTTCTTCAAGGCTCTGGATGCAGACGACCACCTCATTTATGAAAAACGCAGTAAACGCAGTCAATTCTCAGTTCTCGCAGAATCACTACATACCCCAATACTATGGGGTATCGGGCAAGGGACGATACCATCTTGCATCTTGCATCTTACCTCCATCCTCAGAATCGTCTCCAATCCAACCTGCACCAGTGCTCTGAGAAGCGTGGGCAGCCAATCCCGGGTAATTTCGGTACAGCAAATCATCTTCTCTCTTGATAGATTACTGCGTTCTAGCCCTATTTTTCTGTTTGCGGTTTCGCACCCCGCAACCTCTCCTGGAATCCGAGAACTTTTTATTCCTTGTATAAAAAGAAAAAGTTCCAAAATCCTAAGATTTTGGAACTTTTCTGGTGGAGATAAGCGGGA
>RCNI01001167.1_pt1 | contig 14669 bp, 15 predicted proteins | sample 2041151 | NCBI WGS metagenome assembly RCNI01 (sample SAMN09708214, study PRJNA481090) | feces metagenome | isolation source: feces | place: Antarctica: Albino Rookery | reverse complement strand
CTTTTGTTTATAGCAGTTCTATCAGCGTTTTTTGATTCTGCGTAACGACGCAGCCCTGATTTGTCAAATAGGAATAAATACTGTCCTCAGCTCCGAAAATATCCTGCATTACATGGCCCCCCGGCAGCATATAACAGACAGAAAGGGTCACATTTCGGGGAAGCTCCAGTGCCTTGACATCTTCCAGATTGCGGCAGATATGCACCCCATACGGAAGCAAAGTCTCTTTGAGGGCTTTATAGAGCGCTCCGTTTGGCGAAGCGTGGAGCATGGTGATGTGGTAAGTTTCTCCGGGAGTACCCGTTTTCAGGTTCAGAGACTCCCTCAGCGCCGTGAGAATGGCTTCCTCGGAGACACACTCCCCTATCTGCGCATTATGCTGCTGTGCCGCCTTTGCAAGGCGCTCATAGAAATAGCCCTTTTGCAGCAGCATAGGCACAACGGTAAGCTTGACACAGCTGCCGGAAAACCACTCGCACACCTCGTCCAGCGAGTAAACAGTATCGCCGGAGGTACCGAAAAACGCGAACCAGACAGGCTTCCCTTCCGGTTCGGCAGAGCCACGACGCATAAGAAAATGCCAGATGCTTTCGCCGGATTGCAAATGATCTGTCCCGTGAAACGCATAGATTTCAGCACTTCCTGCACGCTCTGCTTTTGCCAAGAACTCCGCTTTTCGCTGCTGCCAGAGACTGTTTTCTCGTATTGAAGACTGGATAGGAGTTGGATTCATAGAGTAGCACCTCACTTACTATGGCTTACCATGCGGACAAAGCAGCCAAGAGATCTGAAAGAAGATGACTTGGCTGCTTATCCGTGGGAAAAAGAGAAATTGAGAAAAAATCAGATGATTATGCGAAGTCCTCAATCATCTTGATGATGAGGGGCTTCTGCTGCAATCCGGTGGTGCGCTTCAGCTCAACACCGTCACGCATGAGAATCAGGGTGGGATAACCGGCAACGCCATATTCCTCCACCAGAGGCTTGTTCTTATCGAAGTCCACCTTCAGAATGGTGACCTTGTCGCCGCAGGTCTTGTCTACATCTGCAAGAATGAAAGAGAGCATCTTGCAGGGGCCGCAGGTGCTGGAATAGAAGTCAGCCAGAACCAAGCCCTGATTGACGCCTTCCCGGAATTCAGCTTCTGTTACTTCTTTTAACATAATATTACCTCACAATCGCTGCAAATGCATTACTTATGTTCCTGAACATACTTTGCTGCTGCCTGAGCGGCAATGGCGCCGTCGGAGCAGGCGGTAATGACCTGACGCAGATTCTTGGTAACGCAGTCGCCGGCGCCGAAGATGCCGGGGCGCTTGCTGTTCATCCAGGAGTCTACTTCAATATAACCGAATTTATTGAGAATGTCCAGATTTTTGAAAGGTTCGGTAGTGGGAGTCAGACCGATATACTCAAATACCTGATCGCAGTCAACCTTCCGCTCCTCGCCGGTCTGGGTGGACTTAAAGTGGATTCCGCGAATCTTTTCATCACCGTAGAAGCCCAGCACATCCTGATAGGGATAGATGGTCACATTTTTCATTGCACGGAGTTTGTCGCAGACCATGGGATCGGCAGTCAGATCGAACATCGTGACAACGGTCAGAGAGTTGGCAATCTCAGCCAGATAGAGGGATTCCTCTACTGCGGAGTTGCCGCCGCCAATAACTACCACATCCTTGCCACGGCAGGCAGCACCGTCGCAGATTGCGCACCAGCTGATGCCATGACCGGCATACTGCAGTTCGTTCTCCACCTTCAGGGTGCGAGGACGGGTACCGGTGCAGATAATGACGGAAAGTGCGGTATAGACGGCATCGTCCTCTACGCAATGGACAGACTTAATGCCATCCTCTTCCGTGATTTCCTTCACGGTCTTATAGTCAAAAGCCACATTGAGCTGCTGAGTGTGCTCGAACATCTGAATGGCCAGCTCTGCGCCGTTAACGGTGCCCATGCCGGTGTAGTTCTGGATTTCGTTGGTATTAATAATCTGTCCGCCGGGGGCCAGCTTGTCCAGCATCAGCACAGACAGGTTGGCACGGGCTGCATAAATTGCAGCAGTCATGCCGGCAGGGCCGCTTCCGATAATGATTAAATCGTAATTTGCCATGGGTTCTCCTTTCCATTTAAGCAACATGGTTCACGCTGCAATCCCCGTTAGGGACAGCAAATTTTAACACCGGTGTCGTACTTCTTGTCATCGACCAGAACCCGCACATCGTAGTTGCCCTTGAGGCCTGCCTTATTGACGCTGAGGGTCACATTTCTGGGATCCTTGGCAATAAAGGTGCCACAGCACAGGGCAGTAAACTTATTTTTAGAAGTAGAAATAAAGTAGCCATGCTCGTCGCCGGTTTCACTGTCTTCCAGCATCAGCATCACCAACTGACCGCCTTCAAAAATCGCATTGAAGGTAAAGCGATCATCCTGCTCCGTGATGGATGCTTCGTAACGATAAGGCAGAAGCTCGCCGCAGGGATCCATGGGAATCAGAGTATCCATTTCAGGGGTTGCTCCCAGCTGACCCAAGGTCACACCGGGGCCGATAGGAGCATTGTCGCCATCGTGGTAGAAGCTCATTTTCTCGGCACGGAAGAAGTTTCCGCTGATTTTCAGCTCCATGATGACCTTGCCCTCGAGAATTTCAACGGTAATGCTCTCAGCACGAACATTGGGATCTCCCTGCTGCAGGGCGGCAGGCTTCTCGGAAGCGTGTTCACCGTAATACTGAATGCCGCCGGAATGGACGAGATAATGGTTTTCACCGTACCACTCTACATTTCCTATGTAGGAAGAGAAGAACTCTTCTCCCCGCTCCTTGCCATACTGCCACAGCTGGCGGATGGTCATATCCTCCCGGTTGATCTCATAGAGAACGCCTCTTGAGAAGTTATCCCGGTTCAGCCGGAAATTCTCACGGATCTTAGAGCGGTAGTGACCGTTATCAAAGCACATGATACCGCCGTTATCGGTAACGAGACAGCCATGCATCTCATAGGGCCAGTCAAAGTCGCCGGAGCCTACGGGAGTAAACATATACTTTTTCTTATCTTCCGGCCAAGTCTCGGGATCACCCAAAATCCAGTTGAGCTTTCCAGTTTCATAGTCGATGTTGATGAGCGCATCGATGTGGCGGCAGGAAAGTGTGATGGAATCGGTGTGCTTATCGTACCACAGAGCGTTGTTGTGGAGCCAGTCCCGGTCAGTGTAGCCGCCGGAGGGGCCTTCGCCGGGGATCATATACTGATGCAGATCCCACTTCTTTTTGACCATGCCGGTCTTGCGGTCCAGCAGGACAATCACATCTTCTACGGTAAGATACCCGGGATCGTCGCCCAGCACCAGCAGGTCGCCGTTTTCCATCTCCCACTGATCATGGTGATAGCCGCCGGGAATCTGGAATTCCGTGACAATCTTGCCTGCCATGGTCATCTCATACAGGCCGGTCATATAGTAAGGCATCTGGTCAACCCGATCCGTACCGATCAGGAAATTGCCGTTGCGCAGCCGCTTCATATCGAAGTTTACGGGAACATTCAAATGCCAGCGGATGTCGCCACGGTAGTCAAAGCCGGTGGCAAGTGCCGCAAGGGACGGAGTAACAAAAATAATATCATCAGAGGTATATTCAGGCTCCGTTTTCATGTAGGACAGCTTGGGAACCTGAGGGCCCTCAAGCACCTCGGTAGCAATGGTAATCTCATGGCTCCGGCCACCGTAGAGCTTCAGCTCTACACGGTTTTCGCAGCCGGGATAAAGACCTACCACGGAAAGAATGTGTTCTTTTGCCCAAGGGAAAGTATGTGTAACATTGCCTCTCGTTTCCTTACCGAACACCGTAACAGTGACAGCAGTCTCTTCTTCTGTGCGGAACAGAACCAGAGCGGCAAGAGGATTGATCAAATAGGGGTTGATTTTAATAAGGGGCTTTTCCAGGGTGAATTCACCGTCTTTGAACTCAGCAAGGATGCGTGCTTCCGCTTCATTCTGCTTCTGGATCAAAGTATGACAATGGCTATAAGAAACCCCATCTGCCATATACAGTTCTCCTTCCATATTCAGTTTAGCCGGTACTGCCGGCTAAACATCAAATCGTTAATAGCTTTTCTGCGATTCTGCTGTCTGTAATCAGGCAATCAATCAAGCCGCCTTTGAGTGCTGCATGAATCGCATAAGTTTTATCTTTTCCACCGGCCACAGCGATGAGTTGAGGTCCTCTTTTAACCTTTTCGAAGGGGATGCCTACAATCTTACGATTGATGGGATCAGAAACCAGATTTCCGTTTTTGTCAAAAAAGTAGCCGCAGAGATAGCCAACTGCACCTTTTTTGATGAGCTCATCCTTTTTTTCCTCGGAAAGATATCCTGCCCAGGTGCCGGAAAATTTCTTGTTGGAAACATCGGCAATGCCGGTCAGAACATAGTCTACCTGGCAGGTCTTATCGATAGCCTTGCGGATAATATCCTCACGCATCAGCTCTTCCCGCACGATCTCGCTATTGATATACATAGGCGCATAGAGCAGGGATGCCTTTCCGTGGAAGGATTTTGCCATAGCCTGCACAAGGCTTGCAATATCTGTCTCCGCGTCATAGGTATCCCGGGCGTTGCCTACCAGCTGCACCACATCGATCTTTCTGTCAGAACGGGGCCGCAGCTGCCGCACCGTCTGATAGATCGTCCTTCCCCAGGAAAGGCCGATAGAGTCGCCGTCTTTCAGCTTATCATCCAGATACTCTGCTGCCAGCTCGCCGATGCGCTTAATAGAAATATCGGCATCCATATTGTCCTGCAGCTCTGAAACTACCAGTACCTCCGGCAGATCAAAGCGGCGCTTCAATTCGCTTTCAAGCATCATAGAGCGCCTCAGAGGATAATTGATTTGGAACTCAATAATATGCTTTTCCCGTGCTGTCTGCAGGGCTCGGGAAACTTTTGCTTTGGAAAAATATAGCATTTCAGAAATTTCGAGCTGGGTCATCCCCTCGATGTAATACATTCTCGCAATTTCTGCAATGACAGACAATTCTTCATCGCCGTATTGCTTCATAGTGTCTTAGGCTTCCGGTGCGATACCGATCTCAACCAGTTTTTCGCGCAGTTCCTTCTTGTTCATAATGTTCTTGAGGCCCACTACCTTGGTGTTCTTACCGGGCTTGATGCTGTTTACGAAGGTTTCGGCAACAACTACCAGATCATAATCGTGGGCAGTGGACTTTGCCTCATCGATGCTGGTGTGGTGAACAGTGCACTCTACGCCCAGCTTATTCATGACATTAATGCAGTTCATCTTGATCATCTGGGAACTTCCCATACCGCATCCACATGCAACTAAAATTTTCAGCATAATTATTTCTCCTTTGATTTTAGTAAGCGGCGGCCTGACATCATGTTGAAACATGAACCGTCATGCCGCCGCCTTTAATTGTGACGACAAAGTTCACTCACTTACGGATTAACCGTATCAGTCCTCGTCATCCATGTCCAGATTGAAGTAATTGGCCTTATTCTTGCGGTACTGCAGCTGAGGAATAATCAGCATACCAATGATGCAGAGAATGACGCCGGGAACCGTCAGATACTTAATGACGACGCCCATAGCAGGCCACAGAGTTGCCCAGTCCAGATTGCCGACATAGCCGCCGAAGGGTCCCATCTGGAACAGGACAATTGCTGCTGCGCTGCCCAGAACCTGAAGCAGACCGGAGCCGACACAGCAGGCGATCAGGCCCTTCATGCCGCCCTTCATGTTGGCGTACAGGCCGATGGTTGCGTTATCGTAGAACAGAGGCACAAAACCGGGGATAATCATCAGGGGGGACTTGAAGATCAGCAGACCGGCAATGGCGATCAGCTGGCCGACAGCACCAAACAGGAAGCCGAAAGTCACAGCATTGGAATCGCCGAAAGAATAGGTAGCGGCGCAGTCAACTGCAGGCAGGCTGCCCTTCAGGATGGAACTGGAGATACCGTTGAAGGACTCCACCATCTCGCCGACAAACATACGGATACCGGTTTTCAGAATAACCAGTGCAACAGCAAAGGATGCGCAGCGCTGGAAAATATACATGGGGAACCACAGACCGTCGCTGAAGTTCTTCTTGTCCACTGTACGCAGCAGGTCCGGGCCAAGGATAATCATAATAACGCCGAAGAACAGCATCATAATGAGAGTGGTGGAAACCACATAGTCGTCCAGCACCTTCATGGCGCCGCCCAGCTTCAGTTCCTTCTTCTCAGCATTGTCTTCCTTCTTCTTTTTGCTCTTGAAGATACCGGCGAAGCGGTAAGCAAACCATACACCCAGCATTTGCTGATGGCCGATAGCAAAGCCCGCATTGTCAGTCAGTTCCTGAGTGGCTTCTACCGTCAGGTTGGAGAACACAGACCAGTAGGTACCGCAGAGCAGGCCAACCAGAATGACGCCCGCCATGTTTCTCATATCGGGAATCAGTAAGAACAGAATCCAAGTAGCAACCGTAGACTGCTTGACCATGATATGGCCGGTGGTAAACAGGGTACGAATCTTGGTGACTTTGCGCATGAACACCAGAAGAATGTTCCAAAGGAACGCCACCAGCAAGGTGATCATAGCATAGGATGTGGTAGCACCGATGCTGCTAAGGGCAGCATTTGCAGCAGTGAAACCGAAGTTCGGGTCAATGACGACCGCCTCAATTGCCCACTTTTCCTGAATTGCAGTCAGGATCGGAGCAACTGTGTTTTTCAGATGAACGGCACCGGCTTGCAGAATCATATAGCCGACAACCGTGCGAATGAAACCTGCCGCAACTTCATACCATTTCTTGTGCATCAGGGCATAGCCCAATACAACAATCAGACCAATGAAGATGGCAGGCTGAGCCAGAACATTCTTAAATATTCCGGTCCATATTTTCACAATTATGTCCATTTTTGCCTCCTTCTCAAAACTAGTGCTTGTTAATTGTGCCGATTTTCACGCGTGTCACAATATTTATAATCAATATTGGGAAATTTGTCAAGAATAAGCGTTACTTTTGCAATTTGTTTCATGCGTGATTGAATTTACATGAAACCTTTTTCAGAAATGTGAACAACGGCATTTTTGTAGTGAAAAAGTCACCAAAAATGCCGTTGCTATTTTGTCCAATATGGCTACACTGTATGCTTCGCAAATAGAAGCGCCCAAATCTCGATTGATTCGCTCAAGTCAATCTTCCACCAAATATGCACTCACAATTTCGCCGTAATAAGCAATATGGCCGTCCTTTCCCTCCGGGTAATAGCGCTGCTGAATATCATTTTCCAAAAGAGTAACATCTTGTGCCTGCCGATAGATCACACGGCATTCAAGGGTCAAAGGAAGCTCACGAATGGCAGGTGCAGAAATCACAGAAGGCTCTTCCAGATGGAGGCCCAGTTCTTTGATCTTATCCACTTCTCTGCCCGACTTACTGCCGCAAAAGCTGAAAATGCGGCTGTCCGGCTCGGTATCACCGTAGGGGGCGCTGATAGTAAACTCACCGGTCCTATCCAGAATTTCTCTGGTATAACGACTTTGACGCACATAGGCAATGAATACCGGCTTCCGCCAGATAACGCCCAATGTGCCCCAGCCAATGGTCATGGTGTTGGTCTGTCCGTGATCTCTCGTTGTGAGCAGCAGACCGCGTTTCATATTTTTAGGAAAATCACCTGCATAGTCAAAAGGATCGATGGTTTTCTTCATGGTGGTTACCTCCTTAAAGTCCAATTAGAGCAATTATATCATACCAAAAAGTCAAATGCTACAGAAATTACGAACAGAAACACAGGTCAATTTCTGTGCAGTCTATAAAAATTTTAGCTTGTCTTTGACATTCCCAACTGCTGATGCTATAATATTTTCAGCAAAAGCAAAGGAGGAACCATCTATGCAAAAAAAGATTATCACCATCAGCCGTCAGTTCGGAAGCGGCGGAAGAACCGTTGGTCATCTTGTCGCCGAGGCTTTGGGTATTCCCTTCTATGACAAGGAGCTTGTAAAGCAGATTTCCGTTGAGAGCGGCTTTGCCCCTAAATATGTCGAAGAACACGGTGAACATTCTCCCGGTCGGAGCTTGTTATCCTATGCCTTTGCTGCTCCGGGCGTTCTGGGAGTTATGAACGGACTTTCTACCTCCGATTTTCTTTGGAACATTCAGTGCAACGCCATCATGCAGCTGGCAGATCAAGGCCCCTGCGTAATTGTCGGTCGGAACGCTGACTATATCCTCAAAGACCGTGATGATGTCCTGAATGTTTTCATACATGCAGATCTGGAGTTCCGTGCTAACCGTATTGTCCGGCTTTACGGTGAATCGGAAAAGAGCCCCGAAGCTCGTCTCCAGGAAAAAGATAAGCGCCGCAGTGTAAACTACCAGCACTATACCGGCAGAGACTGGGGCGCATCCGAAAACTATGACATCTGCCTTAAAACCAGCACTATCGGCGTGGAAAATGCCGCAGATATCATTGTATCCATCGTCAAGAACTCTCAAAAGTAAGTAATTCGCTTCTCCCTCGTCTGGTTGGACGAGGGAGATTTTTATACAAAAAGAACATCCAACCAAGACTGACGCAAGATAAAAACAACTTAGAAAAGTTAAAAAACTGAGTGCATTGGATAGCGATACACTCAGTTTTTTGTCCTTTTTATATTGTTTTACCATCAATGCGCATAAACGCACCCCGAACACCGAAAATCATGCAGAATAACTTTGCGCAGAATGTGCAAATCACTGCTGTGGTTCTTCCGTGGTGGGAACATCCTGTGCCACAGGCTTTGTGCGAACTTCCCGCAGAGACATAGGAAGACACCCAAGACCTGCCAGCAGGCACAAAGCAGCCAGCTCCCCTGCCCATTGCCAGAGATTAAGATGCCCGATATCCCAAAACAGCAACCTTACCACAGCCGGGAAAATGAACATAAAACTGGCCAGTACCCGTCCGGGCAGGAATCCGCCAACGGTAGCCACCAGAATAACTGCCGCCGGGATATACCAGATCAGAGCAAGAACGATACGCAGCGCACTGCCTGAAGAAAAGCTTCCGAAAATCAGCAGCGCACAGCCAATACTTCCGAGAATACCGTAGAGACCCGGTGCATTGAGGTGAATCCAGCTGAGCAGGAACACAAACGCACCCGTCAGAGCGATGCTGCATAACATGGACGAGAGAATCTCGATGAAGCCCACATCCTTGAGATTAGTAAAACCGAAATAATATACAAAGCGAAGGAAAAAGGAAAATCCCATGAATGAAGCGCAAACCTTCACCCATTTCCCGCCGAAATCCATTTGATACTGAACATATTGCTTTAACTGCAATGCTCTCACCTCCGTGCCTACATTATACGGCATGAATATTAAAATAGCAACACTTTATCCGATGGAGCCCGTTTATTCTCCGATGTGGATGCTGACGCCGTTGACCTCCACATCCTCCTCGGCATTGATAAGAATATACTTGATTCCACCAATGGTGCGGGTCTCAATAAGATCTGCCCGCTCAGGTGCTACACGGATAGCAACATCGGGCGTTTTAATGTCAAAATGCTTGTCGTCAATTACATTCTTCGGATGCAGATCCGCTTCATATCCGAAGGCTTCATCGTAATTGGCACTGAATTTTTCAATGTGTGGCTCAGAAATGCCACAGGACTGCAAGACCTCTTTTACATCGTTCTTGCTGACCATCAGAGTGTCCGGCACATGGCTCTCCTTATGAAGCTCAATCCGCTGGCAGAGCTCATTATGTACGGTCTGCACCACATCCAAACTGCATTCTTCCTCCAGTGCATCTCCCAAAATAGCCTCAAAGCTCTTCCTTTGCTCAAAGGCAGGCTTGGGGATGTCCGTATGGAACACGGCATCCACAAAGGAATCGTGGCTCTCCTTCTGGCTGCGGGTGTAGTAGAGTGCGTTATAGATATTAGTTGCCCGGTTGTCAAAAGCCGGGAACAGGAAGCCCAGCTCCGGAGCGCCAACTACGCTGGTGATGCCTCCGTCATGGAATTCCTTTTCCTCCGGCACATAGTGAAGTGCAGGCTTTGTCTGCTTCACAGGACAGATAGCGCAGACAACATAGGTAAAGGTCTCCTCGGAACGGTCATGGCTCAGCTCGTCATCCTTGCTCTTAAAGGGTACATCGTAGCGGTCGCACCCCAGCAGGATCAGATAATTTCCTTCCAGCGTCAAAGAGTCGATGGTCTTCTGATAGAAAGCTGCCAGAGCCTCCTCGTCCTGCAATTCGGACTTGCGCAGCTGCATCAAAAGCTGATGTTCCTCACTGTTTGCTACCTGAGAGGTTTTAAAGTTAATATCAATCAGATTTTTCCCGATGGTGCCGGAAAGAGATTTCTTGAGAAGCGCAAAATACTTTTCGCCCTCGTTTTCCGACATCATACCGGTGCTTCTGCGAAATTCAGAAATGATTTCTTTGTTGTCATTGACATAGCAGCCATAGATGGCTGTCATATTACTGCGGTCACGGCGCAGACGGCGCCGGATCTCACCAATTTCTTTTGTATTCATATTGTCCTCGCAGTCAAAAGAATTTGCGTTTTAGCGCAACTAAAATTATAGCACAGCTTTCCAATCTGCGCCAGAGGTTTTTATGGAAAAGTGCGCTGCAGTAAGCAGCGCACTTTGTTCAGTCCCAAAGGCATTTCCAGTTTTGAACGAAATATTCAATACCAGAATAAATGGTAGTTACCACAATAATACCGGTAATTACCCAGCCCAGCCACTGGATTCCGGGCAGCGCCATCCAGACGCAAAGCCCAATCATAGTGCTGGCTGTCTTGACCTTGCCGCTCCATCCGGCGGCAATCACATTCCCCTTGCCGACAGCAATCAGCCGCAGACCGGTGACAGCAAATTCCCGGGCGAGCACCAGCATCAGTGCCCAGGCAGGCATCCGTCCCCACTCGCAGAACATGGTCATAGCTGCGATTACCAGCAGTTTATCTGCCAGCGGGTCGAGAAATTTACCGAAATCGCTGACCTGATTGCATTTTCTGGCAATCTGACCGTCTACATAGTCCGTAAGGCTGGCAATGATAAACACCGCCAGGGCAATCCACATCCAGAGGCCGGATTCACCGCCGCTCAAATACATAAAAAGCATAAATACGGGAATAAACGCAACCCGCACAAGAGTGATTTTACTGGCAGTTGTCATAGCACTTCTCCCACTACAAATCCGGAAAGATCTCCGTCGATAATATCATCAATCCGAACAGTAACAAAGCTGCCTTCCCGCAGATCTTCGTCAGAGGACAGCCAAACTCTGCCGTCAATGTCCGGAGAGTCGGCGTAGGTGCGGCCGTAATACTGCTCATATTCTTCATCATAGCCATCCACGAGGACTTCAATTTCCTTTCCCAGCATACCTTCACAGTATTCATCCATAATCTGGGACTGGATGGTTTCCACCATTTCCGCACGGGCCAAAGCCACAGAAGCATCGGGATGCTCCATCTCAGCTGCGGCAGTTCCCTCTTCCGGAGAGAACGGGAATGCGCCCACACGCTCCATGCGGACTTCCTTCAGGAAATCGCAAAGCTCCGTAAACTCAGCTTCGCCCTCTCCGGGAAGACCGGTGATAATGCTGGTACGCAGCACCAGGCCGGGAATACGGCTGCGGAGTTTGGCAAAGAGTGCTTTGATAAATTCACCGTCGCCCCGGCGATTCATACGCTTCAAAATAGCGCTGTTGCAATGCTGGATGGGAATATCCAGATACTTGACGATTTTCGGCTCCTCTGCCATTACATCGATAAACTCATCATCGATGAGATCCGGGTAGACATAGTGGACACGAATCCAATGGAACCCTTCGATCTTACACAGTTCCCGCAGAAGCTGGGGCAGCAAACGCTTGTGACCCGGCAGATCAGTGCCGTAGCGGCTGGTATCCTGTGCCACCACAATCAGCTCTTTCACGCCGGAATCTGCCAAAAGTCTGGCTTCGTACAGCACATCGTCCATCTGACGGCTGCGGTATTTGCCGCGGAGCTTGGGAATGATGCAGTAAGCACAGTGGTTGTCGCAGCCCTCTGCAATCTTTATGTAGGCATAGTGCTCGGGGGTGGTGACAATGCGCCCGGTCTCCTGCTCAGGGGTATCGATGGATGCAAAGTCACGGAAGGTTTCTCCGCGAAGCAGTGCTTCGATAGCGGGGACGATCTGGGTATAGCTTCCGGTACCGAGAATGCCGTCCACTTCCGGCATTTCCTCCACGATCTGCTCCTGATACCGCTGGGAAAGGCAGCCGGTAACGAGGATCTTTCCCACCTGTCCCTCGGCCTTCATTGCGGCAGTGCGCAAAATATAGTCGATTGCCTCGGACTTTGCTGAATCGATAAAGCCGCAGGTATTGATAACCACAACATCGCTGCCCACCACATCGGGCTTCACCGTATGTCCGGCTTCGGCAACACGGTACATCATCCGCTCACAGTCCACTTGATTCTTGGCACAGCCAAGACTGATAAATCCAATATTTGCCATATTATTCCTCCATGAATTCTTCAGAATCCAAAGACAATTTTTCTAATGTACTTCGGATTATACCGTAAGAATGCCCCCGGCGCAGCAGGGCATCAATGGCCCGCTTCACTTGCTTGGGATCGTTATTTTCCCGGAGCCGGGATTCCAAAAAGTCTGCGATTTTCTCGGTTTGGTCGGGATAATCCGTCAAGACCTCATCCCACAGCTCCTTAGGAATCCGCTTTTCGTATAAAACCTGCTTGGCTCTGGCCAAACCGTAGCCCTTATTGATGCAGCGGTTTACGATCTGCTCAGCAGTTTTTTCATCGTCCAGCAGGCTAAGATCGCTCATCCATTGCACGGCCGCTTTGGCCTGCCCCGGATCTTCGCCCTTGTGAATCAGCCGCTGCTCCAGATCCCGCTTGGAGACGCTGGAGGCGGACACGATCCGAACCGCCCGCATTTTTGCAGACATGGCTCCGGCAGCAATGCGAAGTTCCTGCATTCGCTGCTCGGAAAGCTCTGCCCCGGAATAGATGGAAAAGTCCTCAATGGTCTGCCGATAGAGCCGCATAACGGTACCGTCCTCAAACTGAACCCGGTACTTCCCTGCCCTGTCCGCAGATGAGGATACTTTCTCAATCCTCATCGTCAAAATCGTCGGCGCTGATAGCTACGGGGCGCTCAGCCGCCTTGGCCGGGGCCTTGGCGTGCATGGGATTACTGCTTAGCAGCCGTTCCCGAACCTGAGCTTCTACGCTTTCAGCGATCTCCGGATTTGCCATCAGGTATTCCTTCACAGAGTTGGCACCCTGACCGATCCGTTCGTCGCCCATGCTGAACCAGCTACCGCTCTTCTGGATAATATCCATCTGCACCGCCAGATCCACCAGCTCGCTCCACTTGCTGATACCCTGACCGTACAGAATATCAAAATGGGCTTCTCTGAAGGGAGGTGCCACCTTGTTCTTGACCACCTTAACGCGGGTCTTGTTGCCAATCACATTGCCGCCTTCCTTCAGCGCTTCCACACGACGCACATCCAAACGGACGGAGGCATAGAACTTAAGGGCATTACCACCGGTGGTGGTTTCGGGGTTGCCATACATGACGCCGATCTTCATACGCAGCTGGTTGATGAAAATAACCACGCAGTTGGTTTTGGCAATGGTACCTGCCAGCTTCCGCAGAGCCTGGCTCATCAGTCTTGCCTGCAGGCCTACAAAGGTATCACCCATTTCGCCCTCGATTTCCTGCTTGGGAACCAGAGCGGCTACGGAGTCCACAACGATGGCATCCACCGCACCGGAGCGCACCAGCGCATCGGTGATTTCCAGTGCCTGCTCGCCGGTATCCGGCTGGGAAACCAGCAGATTATCGGTATCTACACCCAGAGCAGCTGCATAGACGGGGTCAAGGGCGTGCTCTGCGTCCACGAAAGCGACTTCGCCGCCCATTTTCTGAGCCTCTGCCAGAATGTGCAGAGCCAAGGTGGTCTTACCGGAGGATTCCGGTCCGTAGATCTCAATGATACGGCCCTTGGGCACACCGCCGATGCCCAGAGCGGCATCCAGTGCCAAAGAACCGGTGGGAATAGCATCCACATTCATATCCGGACGGTCACCCAGACGCATAACGGTGCCTTTGCCGAAATTCTTATCAATCTGGGACAATGCGGTTTGCAAAGCCTTCTTCTTGTCGGATGCGGGAGTGGGTGCTTCGTAAGCTGTCTTTTTAGTAGCCATAATTTAATCTTCCTTCCTGCCGAACCGGGCAATGACTGCCCTTTCTCTGTCGTTAAAATCTCTGGTACGCTCCAGAATGGTATATCCGTTGTTTTCAAGGATGCTGCAAACTGCATCCCCCTGCCCCATGCCAAATTCAAATGCCAGATATCCGCCGGGTTTCAGGGCGTCAGCATAGTTTTTGGCAATGGCACGGTAAAAATCCAAACCGTCATCGCCGCCATGAAGGGCCAAATGCGGTTCAAAATCCTTTACGCTGCCGGGAAGCTCTTCCATTTCCTCCGTGGTAATGTAGGGCGGATTGGAAACAATCATATCAAACTTTCCAAGAAAAGCCGAAGGCTTTCCCAGAGCATCTGCGGTGATGCAGGTCACTCTGCCGGAAAGGTGATTGCGAACAATGTTCTTTTTGGCAACAGCCAGCGCC
>RCNI01001166.1_pt1 | contig 14674 bp, 12 predicted proteins | sample 2041151 | NCBI WGS metagenome assembly RCNI01 (sample SAMN09708214, study PRJNA481090) | feces metagenome | isolation source: feces | place: Antarctica: Albino Rookery | reverse complement strand
CGTGCCAGCACCGTTGAAGCCGTTAAGCGCAACATGGGCGTCTTAGAAGACGAACAAGCTGCACTTCGTGCCTTGGAAGAGCGTGCCATGCTCTCCATTGCGGATCAGCGTGAAATCGCTCGTCAGGTGAAGATTGCGGAAGCCAACCTCATGCAGGCCAAGTCCCGCATGATTGAAGCCAACTTGCGTTTGGTGATTTCGATCGCCAAGGGCTACGTGAACCGTGGTCTCGCGATGACGGACTTGATTCAGGAAGGCAACTTAGGTCTCATGAAGGCCGTGGACAAGTTCGAATACCGTCGTGGCTACAAGTTCTCGACCTACGCCACCTGGTGGGTTCGCCAGTCGGTGACGCGTGCCGTGGCGGACTTTGGCAACACGATTCGTATTCCGGTGCACATGACCGAGTCCTACAACAAGCTTCGCCGCCACAAGCAGGCGTTCTTGCAGGAACACGGCCGTCAGCCGACGGAACATGAATTAAGCGCCATGGCCGATTTGCCCTTAGCCAAGATCCAGCTCTTAATGCAGAGCATGCGCGGGGTGGAATCCATCGACGCGCCGATCGGTGACGACGAAGACGCCACGAAGTTGGACTTTGTGCGCGGTGACGAGCGTGACGATCCGAGCCGTGCTTATGAAGACAGCTCCATGGTGGAAAGCATCAACCGTACGCTCGAGATGCTCGCTCCCCGTGAGGCCCAGGTGCTTCGTTTGCGCTATGGCATTGGCACCAACAAGGACCACACCTTGGAAGAGGTGGGTCAGGCCTTAGGTTTGACGCGTGAACGTGTGCGTCAGATTGAAGCCGGCGCCGTGCGTAAGCTTCGCAATAAGGACATCGCTACCGTGCTTCGAGACTTCTCGAATCGCCCGGACGCGTTTGAGCCGCAGAAGTAAAACGACGTGAGAAAAGCGGGGAGCCTGGCTCCCCCTTTTCTTTGAGGGGGGAGCCCATCGAGCGCCCCCGCTCGTTTCCTGTACAATACTTTTTTCTGAGATGGGCCTGTAGCCAAGTTGGTTAAGGCTCCGGACTCATAATCCGGCGATCCTGGGTTCAAGTCCCAGCGGGCCCACCACACATTCACTCGCAAGCGTTGAGGTCGACATTCCCCGTCGGCACGCGCCCTTGACTTAGGTTTGGGGCTACGCCGCACGTCACCTCGAAGAGGCTTTTGCGTGCAATGCCGCGCTTTCCTCTTGACCCTTCACGTTGTATTCTGAAGGGATATCCCCCACCGTTTGTTGAACAAGGACGATTTACCGATGACCGGTTTTGCTGACTTTAATCTTGATCCGAAAATTCTTTCGGCCATTACGCGTATGGGTTACGAAACCCCCACGCCGATTCAAGAAAAAGCGATCCCTGTAGTGCTCGCTGGTGGGGACGTAATGGGGGCTGCCCAGACGGGGACGGGTAAAACCGCCGGCTTTGGGTTGCCGCTCTTAGCGCGCATTTTGCCTAAGGCCAACACGTCAGCGTCGCCCGCTCGCCACCCGGTGCGTGCGCTCATTTTGACGCCGACGCGCGAGTTGGCGGACCAAGTCTCCACCAACCTCACGGACTACGCCAAAGACACGACGTTACGTGTCGGGGTGGTCTATGGCGGTGTGGACATCCGTCCGCAGTCCGACATGCTTCGCCGTGGGGTGGAAGTCTTGACGGCCACGCCGGGTCGTTTGTTAGACCACGTGCAGAGCCGCAACGTGAACCTCTCTCAGGTCGAAATCGTTGTTTTAGACGAAGCCGACCGCATGCTTGATATGGGGTTCTTGCCCGATATCACGCGCATTTTGAATTTGTTGCCGCCCACGCGTCAGAGCCTTCTTTTTTCGGCCACGTTCTCGCCCGAGATTAAGAAGTTAGCCAAGCAGATGCTCAAGCCCAACCCCACCTTGATTGAGGTGGCCCGCCAGAACCAGACGAGCGAAAACATTACGCAGGAAGTCTATAAGGTGGCGGACTCGGATAAGACCGATGTGTTGATTGACGTCTTAAAGAACCGTGGTGAAAACGGCAACCCCATGACGCAGGTGATCGTCTTTGTGAACGCCAAGATGACGTGCCGTCATTTAACCCGCACCTTAGAGCGTGTCGGGATTAATGCCGACGCCATTCACGGGGACAAGACCCAGGAAGAGCGCCAGCTCGCCTTAGAGGGCTTTAAGTCGGGGACGATTCACGTGTTGGTTGCCACCGACGTGGCCGCACGCGGGCTCGACATTAAAGAGTTGCCCGTCGTCATCAACTACGACGTGCCGTTTTGTGCCGAAGACTACGTGCACCGTATTGGGCGTACGGGGCGTGCCGGCTCCCACGGTTTAGCCGTGATGCTCTCCACCCAGCACGATACGAAGAATATTGGCGAAATTGAAAAGCTCACGAAGCAGACCTTTGACGTCAAACCCTTAAAGCCCTTGAGCCGTCAGACGCGCGCTCAGATGCGTCGCCAGTCGGCCCCGAACCGCGAAGAGGGTGGGGATGATGTGAGCGCTCGAGAACGTGCTCGCGCCTATGTGCCGCCGAGCCATCGTTATCGCGATCCGATCTTCGAGACCCCGTACCGCGAGCGTCCGCCGAAGCGTCAGGACACGGATACCATCCGCATCTATGAGCCGGAAAAGCCCAAGGTCAAACAAGTCGCTGCCCTCTTAGGGGGTCTGCGCTTACCCGTCTAAGGGTGTTTAAGTGAAGCACGCTTCTCCGAGTCTGGCGAGGCGTGTTTTTCTTTTTTCCCCGTTCCCCCCTGTGGGTTACTTAAACAAGAAGGTTTTCCACTGTGCCTACCCCTGTTTTACTGCATAGCTGCTGTGCCCCGTGTTCGTCGGCGATTTTGGAGTGGCTCCTCAATAACGACTACGCCCCCACGGTGTTTTATTACAACCCCAATATCTACCCGGAAGCGGAATACTTAACGCGCAAAAACGAATGCATTCGCTATTGCGAAACGTTAAACGTGCCCTTTGTCGATGGGGACGCGGATCATGCGAAGTGGTTGGAAGCGGTGAAGGGGTTAGAAGATGAACCAGAGCGTGGGGCGCGTTGCCGTGCCTGCTTTGGTCATCGAATGGCAGCGACCGCTCTCAAAGCCAAAGAATTAGGCATCACACGCTTTACGACGACCTTGGCGGGCTCTCGCTGGAAGCGTCTGGACCAAATCCGTGAAGCGGCCCTGGAAGCGCAGGCGCGCGTCTCCGGCACCGAATACTGGGACCGTGACTGGAAGAAAGGGGGCTTACAAGAGCGCCGTGGGGAGTTGTTGAAGCTGCACGACTTCTATAACCAACTCTGGTGCGGGTGTGAGTTTTCGATGGGGCACTTGTTAAAGCGAGACCCGAGCGACTTGCCCGAGCACGTTTTGGGGCTCTTAGACGACATTCGTGCGCGTGAAGCCGCCAAAGCTGAACGTTTGGCTCTGAAGCCGACCCCCGAGGACGAATCCCTCTAAAAAAAGGCTCGGGACAACCCCACCGAACTCGAGTGCCTTCGTGGGACTACAATACACGGTATCGTTCGTTTTTATAGAGACGCCCTGCGAAGGACGGTTGGGTTCCCCCAAAGGTAACCCTGCACCGCTGAAGTGGGGCGATATCGTTTGGGTATGTCATTAACACTTTGGTTAATTTTGGCGCTCGGGGTCATCCTCGGGGTATTGCGTGCGCATCAGCCCATTGGGGTGGCGATGATCGCAGGCGCCGCCGTCATCTTTCTTGGAACGGGGGCCGAGCCCGCGTTACTCACTAAAACGCTGGAGACTACCGCCACCAGCTCTCGCACCTGGACGCTTCTTTTTGCGCTCTACTTTGTGATGTGCTTGGAGTATGAGTTGCGCGTCTCGGGGACGTTGAGCCGCATGCTCGCGGCGCTCGGGCGTATTGCCTCACCTCGCGTGACCTTAGCGTTAATGCCGGCCTTTTTGGGGCTACTACCCAGTATCGGTGGGGCCCGCTTTTCTGCTCCCATTGTCAAAGCCACCGCAGAACCTTTAGGGGTGGAGGCGTCGTCCGCGGCAGCGATTAATTTCTGGTTTCGACACGTCTTTGAATTCGCCTCGCCCATTATCCCGGGGATGATTCTCGGGTGCGCTATTGCGGGGGTTGGCGTAGGCGACCTGGTGCTTCACCTCTTTTGGTTGTCGATTCTTGCCATTGCCTTGGGCTGGTGGGTGATGATTCGCCCGATTAAGCCGAAGGTAGCTCACGTAACCACACCGCCCTCGGAGGGCACCAACGCCGACATTCTTTTAGCCGTTTTGCCCGTTGCAGTGAGCGTCGTCTTGATGCTCGCTTGGGGGCTTTCCGCTGCGGTCGCGATGGGTCTTGTAGTCGCAGGGCTCTGGGGGGTATTGCTGGTAATCGGTCGCCCCGTTAAAGCGTGGGAGGTCATTAAAGCCGGGGTGGATAAAAAGCTCATGCTCAATATCCTCGCGATTTTCGTTTTCATTAATTTATTGGAAGCCAGCGGCGCCCTCGGGCAATTGGTGGACACCTTAAAAGCCTCCGCGTTACCCTTTCCCGTCGTGATTGCCTTGATTGCCTTTACCGTTGGGGTGCTCACCGGGATGAGTCAAGGGCACGTCGCCATGGTGATGCCGATTGTGGCGGCAGCGGCACCGGGAAACCTCGATCTGGTTGGTTTAGCCATGGTCTTTGGGGTAGCCGGCCAAATGGTTACCCCCACGCACGTTTGTCTCACGATTTCCGTCGACTACTTCAAAGCGCCGTTTTTCTCCGTTTTGAAGCCTGTCCTCTTAGCGGAGGCCGCGCTCCTTTTGATATATGTCGCGGTCTTTGCATGGGGCTAACGGGCAAGACTTGAAGTCCAAGTGATAAAATAACGTTTTTGGTCTGGAGTGCTGAGGCGCTCCCGAGCCCCTAATTCCATTACTTTTTTCTCCAGGAGGAAAGGGTCGGAGTCGCAAACAACACTCCTTGTGCCCTTTCATACGACACACATGAAGACGATTCGCACGCGTATTGCGCCCAGTCCCACCGGCATGATGCACTTGGGTACGGCCCGTACGGCCATTTATTGCTGGGCAGTGGCCCGTCACTTCGGTGGCAAGTTCTTACTTCGTATTGAAGATACGGACCAAGAGCGCTCCACCCAGGAAGCCGTGCAGGTGATTTTGGATAGCATGAAGTGGTTGAACCTCGACTACGACGAAGGTCCCGTCTACCAGATGGACCGCTTAGAGCGCTACCGTGAAATCGTCGACGAAATGTTAAAGGACGGTCGTGCCTACTACTGCTACGCCACGCCCGACGAATTAAACGCCATGCGTGAAGAGCAAAAGCGTTTAGGCTTAAAGCCCCGCTATGACGGCCGCTGGCGTCCTGAAGTGGCCAAAGATAAGCCCATCCCCGAAGGCGTGAAGCCCGTGATTCGTTTCCGTAACCCGGACGATGGCGCTGTGACCTGGAACGATGCGGTCTACGGGTCCATTACGGTTTCCAACACCGAATTAGATGACTTGATCATCATGCGTAACGGCATCCCCACCTACAACTTCGCGGTGGTCGTTGACGACATGGACATGGAAGTGAGCCACGTGGTGCGTGGGGCGGACCATATCAACAACACGCCGCGCCAGATCAACATCTACCGTGCCTTGGGCGCCGAAGTGCCGGTCTTTGCGCACTTACCCTTGATTAACGGTCCGGACGGTCAGAAGCTCTCCAAGCGTCATGGCACCGTCTCCGTCATGGAATACGAACGCCAGGGCTACCTCCCTGAAGCCGTTTTCAACTACTTGGCTCGTTTGGGCTGGGGTCACGGGAACATGGAAAAGTTCACGCGTGACGAGTTGGCTGAAGTCTTCGAATTGGGTGGTTGCTCTAAGGCTGCGGCTCGCATCGACTGGAAGAAGTTTGACTGGCTCAACCAGCAGTACATGAAGGAAGCCGATGGCGCCCGCTTGGCTGAACTGACCCGTGAACGCATTGAAGCGCGTGGCGGTAAGGTTGAAGGCGGTCCCGATTTAGCCGTGGTTTGCGACATGCTCAAAAACCGTGCGGCCACCTTGGAAAAGTTGGCGGATTCGGCCTTGTTCTTCTACAAGTACGAACCGAAGTCGGCAGACGACATTGCTGCCGCCTTAGCCGACGGCGGTCGTGAAGCCTTGGCGCTTTTCGCTCAGAAGTTCGCCGAGCTTGAAGAGCCCTTAACGGGCGAAGCCGTTTACGGTGTCATTCAGGCGGTGATGGCTGAGCAGGAAATCCCCATGAAGGTCTTAGCCAACCCCTTACGTGTGGTGGTCTGTGCCGCGGATCGTACCCCGCAGATTGACCAGACGCTTTGCTTGATTGGTAAGGACGCGGTCTTGGCGCGTATCGAAAGCGCCCTCTAAGCGCCCTCTATCGCTCCAATCCAAAAAGGGATTAAACGGTTTTCCACTCGTGACGTGGAAACGTTTAGTCCCTTTTTTATAGGCTTCGTTACCGTTGTGGCTTTGGCGTTCACTAAGGAAAGCGGGTAAAGTTGATGGAGACTTTTTTCTTTCTACGAACCCTTTTTTCAACGTGATAGGACTGGTATGACGCAAACGGATGGCGTAACGCAAGACGAGGCGCGCCAAGCAACCGCGGCTCGCTATCGAGCGGTGGAAGCCATGGTACGAGCAGCCGAGCGCAAAGCAGGGCGCCCCTTGGGGAGTGTGACCTTGGTGGCGGTGGGGAAAACTTACCCCGAGTCTTCGCTTCGTGCCGTCTACGACGTGGGCGCTCGCCACTTCGGTGAAAACTACATCCAAGAAGGGGTGGCGAAGGTGGACGCATTGTCGGACCTCACCCCCGCACCCACTTGGCACTTTATTGGGCAGTTGCAAAGTAATAAAACGCGGGATGCCGCACGCTTTGATTGGGTCCACTCCGTGGATCGCTTCAAGATTGCGAAACGGTTATCAGACGCGCGTGTGGGCACACCTTTAAACGTTCTCATCGAAGTCAATGTCGACGAAGAAGCCGGGAAAGGGGGCGTCTTGCCTGACGAAGTGGAAACCTTGGCGCAAGCCATTCTCACGCTTCCTAATGTGCGACTGCGTGGTCTCATGGCGATTCCCAATCCCCACCGTGAGCCCGAACACCGTAAGGCCGCCTTTTTCCGCGTTGCTCAGTGTTTAGAAGACTTGAAGGCACGCTTTCCTGAGGCCGGGCTCGATACCCTCTCCATGGGGATGAGCCAAGACTTGGCGTGGGCAATTGAAGCCGGTGCCACCATGGTGCGTGTGGGCACCGCCATTTTTGGTCCTCGCCACTATAAAAAATAAGCACCCATTCAGAAAGGGGCTCCAGCGTAACGCGTTGGGGCCCTTTTCTTTTGGGGGCACGTCGCTCGCAGGGGAGGGCATTTTCTTTCGATGGGGTGCCTTCGGGTAAGCTCCGCCTTAACCCGCGGTTTACTTTCTGTAAATTGCCCCCAAATGGGTAAAAATCAAGGGTAAACCCGCAATCCTTTGCGAGTACACACCATGAAGTAACGTATTTATGGGAGGTTTCCAGAAATTCCCGAGATATCAACGTTGAGGCGAAAGGCGGAGGGAAAATTGGGAAATTGTTCAATGAATTGACCATAGACAGCACAGAGGCTCATCTCCTATTATCGAGCCCGTAGTCATTGTTTATGAATGTAAACCGTGACCACAGGAGATTGTTTTACCCTCCTATAAGGAAGTGCTCTCGGGGCGATCTCGGATCGTTGCTGCTAGCGCCTGGTAAAACGCCTTGCTCAAAGGAGAAATAGATGAGCAAACATCACACTCTTGCCGGCTTGACGGCCGCAATTCTTATGGCCGCAACCGCGGGTGCCCAGGCGGCTCCGACGGAAATCACGCTCTGGCATGCCATGTCCAATACCCTCGGTGACTGGGTAGCGGACCTCACGAAAGAATTCAACGAAAAGAATCCGCAGTGTCATTTGACGTCCACCTATAAGGGGACCTATGACCAGACGATGTCCACGGGGATTTCCGCCCAGCGCGCCCACCGTGGTCCGAACATCCTTCAAGTCTTCGAAGTCGGTACGGCTACTATGATGAATAGTGGCGGCGCTATCGTTCCCGTAGGCGATTTAATGAGCAAGGCTGGCTATAAGTTTGATCCGCAGGCTTATATCCCCGCCGTCTATGGCTATTACTCCCTCTCTGACGGTCGTATGGTGAGTTTCCCGTTTAACTCGTCGACGACCGTTATGTACATCAATAAGGATCTCTTCGCGAAGGCGGGGCTCCCCACGGATGACGACAAGCTTCCCAAGACCTGGGATGAAATCAAGTCGGCTGCTGCCGCTATGAAGAAGGCTGGCGTTGCTTGCCCGATGACCACCAGCTGGATTGGCTGGACCCAGATGGAAAGCTTTGCCCTCTGGCACAACCACGAATACGCCTCGGAAAACAACGGCTTTGCCGGCACCAAGGCACGCTTGAAGGTGACGGACCCCTTGTTCGTTCGCCACATGGAAGACTTAGAAGCCATGAATAAGGAAGGGCTCTTTGTCTACAAGGGTCGTGGTAACTTGGCTGACGCCGCGTTCTACGCGGGTGAATGTGGGATCACGATGGGCTCCTCGGGCGCTCGCTCCAACATCTCCCGTAACGCGAAGTTCGCTTGGTCCGAACGTCCCCTTCCTTACTATGGTGACGTGAAGGATGCGCCGCAGAACACCGCCATCGGTGGTGCCTCGCTCTGGGCGATGTCCGGCAAGAGCGACAAGGAAAACGCTTGCGTAGCCGACTTCTTCAACTTCCTCTCTGACCCGAAGGTTCAGGCCGCTAACCACAAGCGCACGGGCTACTTGCCGGTGACGAAGGCCGCCTACGAACTCGTCAAGGGCGAAGGCTACTACGAACAAAATCCGGGTGCTGATGTGCCTGTGAAGCAGATGATGAAGTCCACGGACAAGAGCCGCGGGATTCGCTTAGGCTTCATGCCCAACATCCGTACCATCGTTGACGAAGAATTGGAAAAGGTCTGGTCGGGTCAAACCTCGGCTAAGAAGGCCTTGGAAAAGATCAAGGAACGTGGTGACGTTCAGTTGGAACGCTTCGAACGCGTAACGCAGAAGAAGTAATCTTTTCCACCAAGCCGTGTCGAGGGGGCTCGCTCCCCCTTGACGTTTCGTGCCTGAGGTAAAAGACAAGCCAAGACCGCACTCGTAAATGGGGTGGCGAACACCCCTAAAAAACGGCGTGCGGTTTGGTGCGTTTACCGCCTCAAGGCCCCGATCAGCCTCACTTCTTTTCGCTTTCCTCTCTTTGTTGGGAAGTGGGCGTTGATCCTTAACCACCACGAGTTCGTCTGGACGCCGTATCGCGTGAAATAACAACTCCTGTCGCGAAGATGGGAGGGCGCAACGGTTGATAGGACGCACTTGCAGGAGCCATCGTGCAAAAACGGGTTCATTTTCAGAACAATTGGTTGCCGTACTTGTTGGTGCTGCCTCAGCTCCTCATTACGGTTATCTTCTTTTTCCTGCCGGCCGGTGAAGCCATTCGCCAATCGGTCTTAATGCAGGATCCTTTCGGGATGACGACCTTCTTCGTCGGTTTCGAAAACTTCAAAACACTCTTTGCCGATCCCAACTACATCCACAGCTTTAAGATCACCATGGTCTTCTCGGTGTTGGTAGCAGGGATTGGGTTAGCCTTGAGCTTACTCTTAGCGGTCTGCGCTGACCGTGTGATTCGCGGTAGCGAATCCTATAAGACGTTCTTGATCATTCCGTACGCTGTGGCCCCCGCCATTGCTGGGGTGCTCTGGATGTTTATCTTTAATCCCACCTTGGGGATTCTGGCCTTTGCGTTAAAGAATTTCGGCATTGAATGGAATTACTTGGTGAATTCCAACCAGGCCTTAACGCTTTTGGTGATTGCTGCCGTTTGGAAGCAGGTGAGCTACAACTTCATCTTCTTCTTGGCAGGCCTTCAGGCTATCCCGAAGTCCTTATTAGAAGCCGCTGCCATGGACGGCGCTGGGCCCTTCCGCCGCTTCTGGTCGGTGGTCTTCCCGCTTCTTTCCCCCACGACCTTCTTCTTGTTGGTCATGAACATCGTCTACGCCTTCTTTGACACGTTCGCTATTGTGGATGCCACCACGATGGGCGGTCCGGGTCAAGACACGAACATCTTGGTCTACAAGGTCTTCGTGGACGGCTTCCGTAACATGGACTTCGGTGGCTCGGCCGCGCAGTCCGTCGTCTTGATGGCAATGGTGATTGTGCTCACGGTGGTGCAGTTCCGTTTCATCGAACGTCGCGTTAACTACTAAGGGGAAAACACATCATGGTAGAAAATCGTCCGTGGTTGAAGTTTTTCACCCACTTAACGTTAATTATCGGGGTGCTCTTAGTGGTCTTCCCCGTCTATATCGCCTTTGTGGCCTCTACCCAGACGGCCGTTCAGGTGGAACAGGCACCGATGAGCTTGTTGCCGGGGTCGCACTTCATTGAAAACTACACCCAGATCCTGTTTGAAGGGGGTGGTCAAGGGTCGCGCGCTCCCGTGGGTCACATGCTCTATGTGTCCTTGATGATGGCGTTAGGGATCTCGATCGGTAAGATCTTGATTTCCTTACTCTCGGCCTTTGCCATCGTGTACTTCCGCTTCCCCGGTCGCAATATCTGCTTCTGGCTCATCTTCATCACGTTGATGTTGCCCGTGGAAGTGCGTATTACGCCGACCTATGAAGTGATGGCGAACTTGCACTTGCTCGACAGCTGGGGCGGGTTGATTTTGCCGGTGATTGCCTCGGCAACCGCCACCTTCCTCTTCCGTCAGTTCTTTATGACGGTCCCTGACGAACTCACCGAAGCTGCCCGTATGGACGGCGCGGGTCCGATGCGCTTTTTCTTCACCATTTTGGTGCCCTTGTCGATGACCAATATCGCGGCCATGTTCGTGATTCAGTTCATCTACGGGTGGAATCAGTACTTATGGCCCTTGCTCGTGACGACCTCCGAAGACATGTATCCGATCGTGATCGGGATTAAGCGCATGATCGGGGGCGGGGACTCCGCTAACGAGTGGAACCTCATTATGGCCACCGCCATGTTGGCGATGATTCCTCCGGCCATCGTCGTCACGGTTATGCAGCGACTCTTCGTGAAGGGTCTTGTGGACACGGAAAAATAACGCCAACAGTTAGAGATACAGAAAGATGGCAAGCATTCAACTTAAAAACATTCGTAAGAGCTACCAGAACACCGAAGTGGTGCATGGTATTAATGTCGACATCGAAGACGGTGAGTTCATCGTTATCGTCGGTCCCTCGGGCTGTGGTAAGTCCACGTTGCTCCGTATGGTGGCAGGGCTTGAGCCCATCACCAGTGGTGACTTAATCATCGGTGGCCAGCGCGTCAACGACTTCGAACCCAAGGACCGCGACTGCGCCATGGTGTTCCAGAACTACGCCCTTTACCCCCATATGACCGTGTATGACAACATGGCCTACGGCTTAAAGATCCGTGGGGTGCCGAAGGCTGAGATTGAGTCGCGCGTGCAAGAAGCCGCCAAGATGCTCAAACTTGAACACCTCTTAGAGCGTCGTCCTCGTCAGCTCTCGGGTGGTCAGCGTCAGCGTGTGGCCATGGGTCGCGCCATCGTGCGTGAACCCTCCGCCTTCCTCTTTGACGAACCGCTCTCCAACCTCGACGCGAAGCTTCGTGTGGAAACGCGTCTTCGCATTCAAAAGCTCCATGAGCGTTTGAAGACCACGAGCCTTTACGTGACCCATGACCAGGTGGAAGCCTTAACGTTGGCGCACCGCATGATCGTGATGAACGGCGGTGTGGCCGAGCAGATTGGTACCCCCCGCGAGGTCTACGACGATCCGGCCACGATGTTTGTGGCGAGCTTCATTGGGTCGCCTCCCATGAACCTCATCCACGGTACGGTTTCCCAGGACGGCGCGAGCTTTACGCACGGTGACTGGACGATCCGTTTAGCCAAGCCCGAGCCCACCCTTGCGGGCCGCAACTTGGTGTTGGGTCTTCGTCCTGAACACGTCTCCTTGGAGCCGGGTGAAGGGCAAGGGTCCTTCCATGTGGACACCGTGGAAGAACTCGGTGCCTCCCACTTGGTTCACGGCAAGATCTTGGACAGCCGCGTGGTCTTCCGCGTGTACTTCGACGGGTACGTCCCGCAGGCGCACTCTGAAGTCGGTATCCACTTCGAAGCCCGTGCCCAGTACTGGTTCGATCCGGAAACCACCAAGCGCGTCCGTCCCTAAAGGCTGTGCGCACCCCCTCCCGAATGGGAGGGGCTAAAGGCCATCTGATTCGTTAAACTTTTCTTATCGAAATGAGAGAGAGAAGCTATCGATCGGGTGGCCTTTCTGTTTTGTGTGCTTCACGTTGAATAGGCCCCTGAGGGCCTTTTGTTTTTTTTAGAGGGTTTTCGTTTCATGATGTGGTGCTACACCACGGGACTCACGGTCGGGCTCTTGCTCTATACCTTGGTTCTGGTTGTTTTAGGGATGGCAGGCTTTCGCCTTCGAGAAGGATTTAAAGACTTCGTGACGGCGGGGGCTGGCATCGGGGTGCTACTGTGCGCCCTTTCGCTCGTCTCAACGATTATTGGCTCGTCGGCCACGATTGGGATGGGCGCCTTGGTGCGGCACTACGGGTCTGGGGCTTACCTCTGGATGGGCGTGGGCGTGATGGGGTTGCTTCTTCACGGCTGGCTCATTGCCCCCAAGGTTCGACGCTTAAACGCGTTGAGTCTCCCGCACGTTGTTGAAAAGGTGGCAGGTCGCCTTCCTGCTCAACTCTCCGGGGGCATTATTGCGGTGAGTTGGCTCGCGATTGTGGCGGCGCAGTTTGCCGCGCTTCATGTCATTTTGTTGGAGCTCGTTAGCCCCACGAGCGCGAACATCGCCTTTATCGTGTTGGTCACCGTGATTTTGCTCCATACGGCGCTCTCGGGGCAGCGTGGCGTGATCTACACCGATGCCTTGCAGGCGATCCTCTTAGTGGGGGGCTTTGGGCTGGCTGCTGGGTGGTTACTCTTTAATGCGCCTGAGACCGTAGCCACGCTTGACTGGCAACCTACCGACGCCTTTACCCCTGAGGTGATTTTGCAGCTCGGTCTCGTGGTGGGCTTTTCCTACGTGGTGGGCCCCGACATGTTTTCGCGATCGTTATCCGCGAAAAGCGCGCAAACAGCCCGTTGGGCCGCGTGGAGTGCTGCACCTTTGTTGGCCCTCTTTGGGGTGATCATCGTCTTTTTGGGGCTCATGAATTTAGAAAACGCTTCCCCCATTGCAGGGTGGTTAGCAGACGACGCGCCCATGCCGGTGTTCATCAAAGTGATGTTGGCCTTAGGCTTGATGAGTGCGCTCTCAGGCTCCGTGGATACGGTTCTTTTTTCCACGGGCGTCATTGTGGAACACACGGTCTTGGGACACGCCAGCATTGGTCGACTGCGCTTTAGCTTGGCCCTCTTAGGGGCGGTGGCAGCGATCGTGGCGACGCTCTACCCCAATATCATTGGGTTACTCTTGAGTGCTTACGGGTTCTTTGTGCCAGGCGTAGCCGTTCCCCTCTTTGTGGCCTTGGTAATGGAACGTGAGGCACCGTTAAAGGGCTGGCTGATTGCCTCGAGCCTTGGGGGGGCACTGGGACTCTCTAAGCTCTTCGTTGAGGCGCCGTGGGCTGGGTGGCTTCCCATCGTGGGGATGGCGGTCTCGGGCACGGTGATGGCCCTGGCGATTCTGGTGTTGCGCACCAAGCGCTTAAATGACTAACGAAAACACAAGGGGCGGTGCTATTGCACTGCCCCTTGACGTGTGATTCCTTGCCCTGACTAGGTAACTCGTTATGACTTACCACTCCAGCGAAGCATGCCGGAGAAGTTCTTTTTCTTTTCTTTCTCGCTCTTTCGCAAGGCGTAAAAGTTCACCCGACTCAAGAAGTTCAAGTGCGTCTTCAATGGTATCAACCGCAGGGCCGATCCTAAATGCGGCACCGGTTACGAAATCAACGGCGGTCATAATAACGAGAGGGTCCCAGCCCTTGAGCTCTTCTCGGCTAATCGTACGAATTTCGGCTTGTCTCACCAAATCGTCCGTGCAATTGATGCACATGTTCGTCGACGACGTTGTGGGTTCTGTATTCATCACTTCACTCCTAAAGCCTTCTCACTCAAGGCTACACCACGGCGCGCTGTGAGGGAAGGGGGTACAGGCCCGGTGCCAACAAAAGCCCAAGGGGCGACACCATTGGCATCGCCCCTTGAAATGCTACCCTTTCAGTGGAGAGGGTAATTGGTTATGGATTACCACTCAGCCCAGCCATTCTGGAGTAGTTTCTCTTCAATTTTGGCTCGTTCTTTCGCAAGGCGTAAAAGCTCACCTGATTCAAGAAGTTCAAGCGCCTCTTCAATTGTGCGAACGGAGGGACCGATCCTGGATGTAGCACCAGTTACGAAATTAACGACGAACAAAACATGGTCAGGGTCCCAGCCCTTGAGTTCTTCTCGGCTAATCGTACGAATTTCTGCTTGTCTGACTAAATCGTCCATGCAGTTGATGTACATGTTCGTCGACGACGTTGTGATCTTTTTATTCATCTCTTCACTCCAAAAGGCTTCTCACTCAAGGCTACACCACGGCGCGTTGTGAGGGAAGGGGGCAGCCCCGGTGCCAATAAAAGCCCAAGGGGCGACACCATTGGCATCGCCCC
>RCNI01002912.1_pt1 | contig 14678 bp, 13 predicted proteins | sample 2041151 | NCBI WGS metagenome assembly RCNI01 (sample SAMN09708214, study PRJNA481090) | feces metagenome | isolation source: feces | place: Antarctica: Albino Rookery | reverse complement strand
GTGGTCTTGCCTGCGCCCAAAAATCCGGAAAAAATATCAATCTTGGTCATATCTTTCAGCCTTTCTTTTTTATTGTGCTGGTTGTGTTGGATCATAGTGCTGCAAACGCAGCCCTAATTTCAAAGTATAGCACACCTCGCCGTGTTTTTTCCAGTATCTTGCAAAAGGTTTTGTGCTTCTAATAGCAGTATAGCCCGCTTTTATCAGAAATCCAAAAACGATTTGTAACATTTCTTTTTTTGCAATAGATTTTACCAATTGTGGGTGCTGTTGGGCAGCATGCTCCCTTCGACGCCAAAAAATCTTCTATACTATTTTTATATCTACCGTTGCTGCCATGACAACTGACTATCATGCACTAAGCACAACAGAACGCTTTTCTGTCTGCTGTCTTCAAGCGAGCACCCATGGCAGCAATCTGTCGGAATTCTTGAATTGCACACGCCGTTGTGTTACCTGATCAATACAAGGAACGTTGCATCTTAACGATACAGAAAGGGTGATTTACATGCTATATACAATCACGGCTATTATTTTCTCTCTTATTGGTTATTGGATTGGTCTGATGATCGGTAAACCATTTAATCTTGAAAGCATAGGAGTGCTGTTTGCTATTCTTATTATGGGTGGTTTCAATATCTATGTGACCTGAGAAGAAAAAGAAATAGGAACACGACTGACACGGGAAATTGAAGAAACAAAGCGGCCCCAGGTGTTTATTCCCTGGGTGCTTTTTGCGTTCATTCTAAGTACCCTAAATCACCCATAAACTGTGAAAAACTATTTTGCAAAAGCTGATTTGCAATCCTCCGCCGGGAATGTTACAATAAACTGAATCATTATATCTGGCCAATGGTGAGGTTTTGGCTCTGGATTTTGATATTTATTCTATAATAATAAAAGGAGTGTTTACCATGAATTCTGTTTCCGAACGCTTGTCCGCACTGCGGGCTGCTATGGCTGCCGCAGGCTGTGCTGCTTATATCATGCCCAGCAGTGACCCCCACTCCAGCGAATACGCACCGGCACACTACACCGCCTGGGAGTATTTCTCCGGTTTTTCCTGCGAGAACGCCCATCTAGTGGTCACCGCTGACGAAGCGGCTCTGTGGGTGGACGGTCGTTTCTTTGGTGCCGCAGACGCTGCGCTGGCTGGCACCGGCATTGCCTCCATGCACATGGGTGTAAAGGGTGTGCCTACCGTGAGCGAATGGCTGACCGAAAAGCTGTCTGCCGGCAAGGTCTTGGGCTACACTGCCGAAACCATGCCTGTCACTGAGGCACGCAACTTGGCAGAGCTGTGCGAAAAGCTGGGTGCGCAGCTGAAAGACCTGCCCCTGGTGGATCAGGTTTGGACCCAGGATCGCCCTGCACTGCCCAACACTCCTGCCTGGATTTTGAACGCTGCCTACGCAGGACGCACCCCCAGCGAAAAGCTGGCACAGGTCCGTGCAGATCTGACCGAAAAGGGCTGCACTGCTATGCTGGTCACCAAGCTGGACAGCCTGGCTTGGCTGCTGAACCTGCGTGCTTCTGATGTGGACAACACTCCCTATGCGCTGGGCTTCTGCTATCTGGACCAGACGCAGGCTGTTCTGTTCACTGACACCAGCCGCCTGTCCGCCGATGCTTCTGCACAGCTGAGCAAGGCCGGTGTATCCGTGGACGGCTACACCAAGGTTCCCGCTTATCTGGCAGCAGGCACCGCTGCACAGACCATTCTGGTGGACCCTTCCAGCCTGAATGCCGCACTGGACAACGCACTGCGTGCTAACCCGGCTTACACCGTGGTAGAAGGTGCTGACCCCATCTCCATGATGAAGGCTGTGAAGAACGATACCGAGCTGACCTGCACCCGTGCTGCCCACCTGGTAGATGGTGCCGCTATGGTCCGCGCTCAGATGGAAATGGAAAGCCGTATCGCTGCAGGCGAGTCCCTGCGGGAAACCGATATCGACACCATCCTGCACAAGTACCGCAGCAGTGCTGACAAGTTCATCACCGAAAGCTTCCCCACCATTGCTGCTTTTGGCCCCAACGCTGCTATGATGCACTATGCACCCCAGGTGGGCGCAGACGCTGCCATCACCACCGACAGCTTCCTGCTGGTGGACAGCGGCGCTACTTACTACGACGGCACCACCGACATTACCCGTACCTACCCCATTGGTAATCTGACCTATGAGCAGAAGCTGGATTACACCCGTGTGCTGCGCTGCCATATCGACGTGGCTATGGCCGTCTGGCGTGAGGGTGCTACCGGCGGTGAGCTGGATATGCTGGCTCGTCAGCCGCTGTGGCGTCATATGCTGGACTACCGCTGCGGCACCGGTCACGGTGTTGCACATGTAGGTGCTGTGCATGAAGGCCCCCAGAGCCTGCGCCCCCACAACAGCATTGTGTTTGTTCCGGGCATGGTGATTACGGACGAGCCGGGCATCTACGAGGAAGACAACCTGGGCATCCGCATTGAAAACGAGCTGGTCTGCGTAGAAGCCGGCGAAAGCGAATACGGTCGTTTCCTGCGCTTTGAGCCGCTGACCTATGTGCCCATCGCCACTTCCTGCGTCCTGAAGGAAGAGCTGACCCCTGAGGAAATCCAGTGGCTGAACGAGTACCATGCACAGGTACTGGAAAAGCTGCGTCCCCTGCTGAACGAGAACGAGGCTGCATGGCTGGCAGACAAGTGCGCTGCCATCTGATTGCCAATAGTAGCACCGACTGACTGCCAGTGTACTGCCAGATCGGTGTTTTCTCCATCGGCTACGGAAATTCACCCTAGACCTGCCAAAAGAGCAGCAGACGTTGATGCGTCTGCTGCTCTTTTTCGTTTCTCCCCCAACTTTTCCACGTTGCGTCCGAGTCAAAATCGGTATATTCCACCCTGTTTTTAAGGAAAACCCACCTTCCGCAAGGTACTTTTACCCCGCTTCGTGGTTTTTCACCGTTTTTCACACCCCTTTTTCTGTGGAATGTGGAAAACTCCGTGGAAAAAGTGGAAAGTCCCTATATTTAGTGGTTAGCAATCGCTCACTGCCACAAATCCTGCTTTCCGCTTTTGTGTTCTGCTGTGGAAAATCCCACAGCTTACTCTCTTGTTGCCGCCTTGCCGGGCTGAAATGCACACCCTCTGCCTTACCAATACAGCACCACGTTCTATGCTCCTTCGCCTCTGCCTGCGCAGCATCCGTTTTCTTTTTGCACAGAATATGGTAGGATACAGGTAAAACAAAATGCAATGGGTGTTTTCACCCAGTAAGGATATTACACTATGAAACGACTTGTAATTGGAATCCTTGCCCACGTAGACGCAGGCAAAACCACCTTGTCCGAAGCCTTTTTGTATCAGGCGGGTGCTTTGCGAGATCTGGGGCGTGTGGATAAGGGAAATGCTTTTCTGGACACCGATGCCCAGGAGAAGGCTCGGGGCATCACTATTTTTTCCAAGCCCGCCGTATTGGAACGGGGCGACCTGAGCCTGACGCTGCTGGATACTCCCGGCCATGTGGACTTTTCGGCCGAGATGGAACGTGCCCTGCAAGTGCTGGACTATGCCATTCTGGTCATCAGCGGCACCGACGGTGTACAGCCCCACACCGAAACCCTTTGGAACTTGCTGCGCCGCTACGAGGTGCCTGCCTTTCTCTTTATCAATAAAATGGACTTGCCCGGTCCCGGTCGGGATGCGCTGATGGAAAATCTGCACAACCGGCTCAGCCCTGCCTGTGTGGACCTGTCCGCCACCGATGCGGATGCCCGCAGCGAAGCGCTGGCCCTGTGTGATGAAGCTTTGATGAACGAATATCTGGAATCCGGGTCCGTATCTCCCCGGGCTGTGGCAGATGCCGTGCGCCGTCGGGGCGTGTTTCCTTGCTGGTTCGGCTCTGCGCTTCGGCTGGACGGCGTGGATGCCCTGCTGGAGGGACTGGACCGCTACACCTTGGCCCCCACGGCACAGCCGGAGTTTGCCGCCTCGGTGTACAAAATCAGTCAGGACGAATCCGGGCAGCGACTTACCTGGATGAAGCTTACCGGCGGCAGTCTGAAAAGCAAGACCCTGCTCCACGCCCGCCCAGAGGAATCCGATTCCTGGTCGGAAAAGGCCGACCAGCTGCGGGTGTATTCCGGTGCAAAGTTCACCCCGGTGCAGCAGGTGTTCCCTGGTCAGGTGGTTGCTGTCACCGGATTGACCAAAACCTATGCAGGGCAAGGTCTGGGCGCACAGCCCAATGCCGTCAGCCCCAGTCTGGAACCTATTTTGTCTTATCGAGTGGACCTGCCTTACGGGGTAGACCCCCACACTGCACTGACCCAACTGCAAAAGCTGTCGCAGGAGGACCCTCAGCTCCACGTTGTGTGGGATGAGGACCTGGGCGAAATTCGTGTGCAGCTCATGGGCGAGGTACAGCTGGAAATCTTGCAGAACCTGATTCGGGACCGTTTTGGGCTGGCCGTGGAATTCAGCCAGGGCGGCATTCTATACAAAGAAACCATCTCTGCCCCCATGGAGGGCATCGGCCATTATGAACCGCTGCGCCACTATGCAGAGGTGCATCTGCTGCTGGAACCCGGTGCACCGGGCAGCGGTCTGGTCTTTGGCACTCGCTGCCGAGAGGACGCACTGGATCGAAACTGGCAGCGGCTGGTCATCACTCACCTGGGCGAAAAAGAACACAAGGGCGTGCTCATCGGTGCGCCCATCACCGACATGAAAATTACGCTGCTGGGTGGACGTGCCCATACCAAGCATACCGAAAGCGGCGACTTCCGACAGGCTACCTATCGTGCAGTACGCCATGGGCTGCGCTGCGCCGAAAGTGTACTGCTGGAGCCTTGGTACACCTTCCGGCTGGAGCTTCCTGCCGAAAATCTGGGTCGTGCCATGACCGATATCCAGCGTATGGGTGGCACCATGCAGCCGCCTCAGACCCTCACGGATACTGCACTGCTGTTGGGTGAAGCACCGGTAAGCGAAATGCGCCACTATCAGCAGGATGTGACCGCCTACACCAAGGGGCGTGGACGTCTGGGCTGTGTGGTCTGCGGCTATCGGCCCTGCCACAACGCTGATGCCGTAATTGCCGCTGTGGGCTATGACCCTGACCGGGACCTGTCTGCCCCTTGTGATTCTGTGTTCTGCGGACACGGTGCAGGCTTTACGGTAAAATGGGATCATGTGCGGGAGTATATGCACGTGGATACCGGCTGGGGCAAACCTGCCCCCGAACCAGAGCTTTCTGCGCTGCCGGTGCGCCGAGTGCGCAGCTATGCCGGTACACTGGCCGAAGATAAAGAGCTTCTGGCGATCTTTGAGCGCACCTATGGTCCCATTAAGCGTGACCCGCGAAAAGCTTTCCACAAGGCACCGGAGCCTGTCTCAACGCCAACCCCCGCCGAGCCTGCCCCGCAGGGCCCGGAATATCTTTTGGTGGACGGCTACAACGTCGTACATGCCTGGCCCGAACTGGCCCAGCTGGCAGAAGAAAATCTGGACGCTGCCCGCCGGCGTCTGATGGATATTCTCTGCAACTATCAGGGCTACCGCAAGTGTGCGGTCATTCTGGTATTTGATGCCTACAAGCGCAAGAACAACCCCGGTCAGGTAGAAACCTACCACAACATCCATGTAGTGTATACCAAAGAAGCTGAAACCGCTGACATGTACATCGAAAAGGTCACCCACGAAATTGGGCGAAAGCACCGGGTTCGTGTGGTGACCAGCGACGGTATGGAGCAGCTCATCATTCTGGGTCAGGGTGGCCTGCGGGTATCCAGCCGAATGTTCAAAGAAGAAGTGGACGCCGTCGAAAAGGCCATCCGGGAATATCTGGAAACCTGATTCAGGAGTCGTTTGGTCCCTGCCGTTCCGGCAGATGCAAAGGCGGCAAATCTCCCGCCACAAATGTTTCTTCTGCCTCCTGCTGGGCAAGCTCCAGTAAGCGGCGTACCTGTTCCGTGCGGCGAAACAGCTGGAAATACATCTCCTTGTAATCCGGCATGACCGCACCCCCTTCCTTATTGTATACACATTTTTCTCTTTGTTCAGTGTGCCCCATTGTGGGAAAAATTATCCCTTCCGGGGCAGAAAGGAGCTGTCGATGCAATCTTCCCGACGCTGTACGGCCGGACTGGTGCTGGCCTTTGTGGGGTATTTCTTTATCCTGTTCGGCATTTCTCTGGTAGGGCTTGCCCTGCACATTGCCGGTATCATACTGGCAGTTCAGGGCTGGCAGGACGGCGAAAGCCACCTACTGTGTCTGCTCTGTCTGGCCATGAATGGTCTGGGCTGTGTGCTCAGTCTGATTTTCTGGGCCGTAGGCAGTCTGGTTTCCTGGTTCTTCTCTCTGATTTTCTAAAAAACATAAAAAAAGCGGCAGACAATATGTCTGCCGCTTTTTTATTCACTGTTTTTCGTTTTCCGGTGGAAAAGTTCAGCCTCATCTTGCCGCAGCTGAGGGCACTTTTCCTGAATAGCCGCCTGAATCTCCGCCAGCTCTTGTTTCGGCTTTTTCCCCCAGCCGTTCAAGGTGGCCACCCGGCAGCTCGTACCGTCTTGGGTGAACACCATCAAATAACGGCACACCACAACGCCGCCGATCCGCAGGGTCTGCGGCTGGATACCAGTAATCTCGTGATAATCCAAAATGCAAAATGTATCTTTGCAATTCACAAGATAATGGTCGGTAAGATACAGTTCTTCCTGCGGGAAGTACCTCGCAGTGGGGCTGTTCAGCTCCTGATTGATGTTGTAGGCAGTCCCTTCTGCCAAACGGGGATCATCTTGCTTTAATCCTTTTGCCTGCACCCCGGCATCCGCCAATGAAGCCAGACCCAGAATAGCCAGCAGCATTCCCACCGCTTTGGGCACACCTGCCCCGGCAGCGGCCCCCTGATTTACCCGCAGACAAACACCGCCCAGCGCTTCGTCTTCATCCACCATGGTCAACGGGGCCTCGTCCCTCTTTGCAGATTGCAAGGCTTTCATCGCCGCTTCCTGCACCTGCGGTGCTACTTCGCCTGTCATGCCTTCCAGCCGCCGGGGTGTATCATAGTCCACTTGCGCCAATACAGCGGCATCCGTGTAGTCCAGCTCTGCCACGTACAGCCGTTCGCCGTCCGTCACAATGGCATACACCAGCCCTGTTTCGTCATCTTCCAAAAACGGGACCGGCGGTTTTGTGATATCAACCCACGCCAGATGATCGTAAACCGAATCAAACTTGCCCCAGTCGGTATGCAGCACGGTGTACAGCTCCAGCTTTTCCCGCCGAATCCGTGCCACATCAGCCCGGTACCAAATAACACAGACTCCGGCCAGCAGCCAAAAAACAGCGGCTAGTAACAGCATCTGTCGATAGTTTCGTTTTCCTTTTCCATAGAAATCCGTTTTACCGGAATTCTTCATTTTCTCGCCCACTTTCTGATTTTCCGGTTTTGCTTCAGGAGGCACACAGCTCCTTCTGGGTTCGCTGCTGATCCAGACGACCCAGACGGCCGCCCCGGCTGATCTGCCATGCGGCAAGGGCCAGTGCAAGCCCCATGACCACATCAATTACCGAGTGCTGGTCCAGCAGCACGGTAGACAGGCAGATAGCAACGGCAGCCACACTGTTGCACAGCCGGCCCCAAAAGCCCAGCTTAGCCCACAGAGCACACAACAGCACCACAGTAACAAAAACATGGAGGGACGGACACACATTAGTGGGGGTATCCATGCGATAGATCAGCCGTACCAATTCACTGCACAGCCCGGTGCCGGGCACCTCGCCACGCAGGGCAAGCCCGGTAGGCCACACGGCATACAGGCACAATGTAAAGACAATACCGCCTGCCATGGCAGAAAAGCCCCGCCAGAACCGGACCAGATCGGTGTACATCAGGTAGAACAACACGCAAGGCACCCACAAAAACCAGCCTATGTAAGGCAGAACCGCCCCACTGACAAACGGCAGGTAGGCATCCAGGCTGCACTCCACCAGATGCACCGGACGGGTAGATTTTTCCAGAAGATGGAACAAGACCAGATAGATCCAAACAACAGCATGGACAGCACCGGTCGCCGATATAACCCGCGACGCAGCTTTGCAAACATAGTTTGTTTCATTGCTCTTACCTCTCTTTTGCGTTATACTGAATAGGACCCTGAATGGTCTACGAAACAGGTGCCCCGCACCTTGCTTATTGTTAATACGATTTTCCCGGAGGATTTATTATGGAATGGACCGATATTCGCATCACTGTCCCCAAGGCACAGGCCGAAGAAGCCGAAGCCATCGCCACTGTACTGGCTGATGCCGGTATCTATATCGAGGATTACAGCGACATCGAAACCCAGGTGGAACAGATTGCTCATGTGGACCTGATCGAGCAGGAGCTTTTGGACAAGCCCCGGGATCAGGTAATTATTCATATGTATCTGGAGCCGAACACCGCTCCCGCAGAAATGCTTGCCATGCTGCACGCCCGCATGGAGGATGCAGGCATTCCTTGCACCATTGACACCGCAGGTATCGAGCAGGAGGACTGGCAGAACGGCTGGAAGAAGTTCTATCACCCGCTGGAAATCGGCAAGCGCCTTGCCATCGTTCCCAGCTGGGAGGATCAGGATACTGACCGAGTCAAGCTGATTTTGGACCCGGGTCTGGCTTTCGGCACTGGCAGCCACGAAACCACCTCTCTGTGCCTGGAAGTGCTGGATGAAGTGGTCCAGGGCGGTGAGCGGGTGCTGGATATCGGCACCGGCAGCGGCATTCTGGCCATTGCAGCCCTGAAACTGGGCGCAGGCACCGCAGACGGTGTGGACATCGACCCGGTAGCCGTGCGCACCGCAGGCGAAAATGCCGCTCGCAACGGTGTAGAAGACAAACTGAAAGTTCTGGTCGGCGATCTAAGCGATCAGGCAAGCGGCAAGTACCAGATCATCACCGCCAACATCGTGGCAAATGCCATCCTGAGCCTGGCACCGGCTGTACCTGCCCTGCTGGCAGAAGGCGGTGTGTTCATCGCCAGCGGCATCATCGACACCCGCAAGGACGAGGTCATTGCAGGCTTGCAGGCTGCTGGTCTGGAAGTGACCGCCGTACACGAAAAGCGGGGCTGGGAGTGCATCGTCTGTCACGCTGCTCACTAATCAAACGAAAAGGAGTACCCATATGCCTCACCGCTACTTCACAACCCAGATCAGCGGGAACACCGCCCAGCTTACCGGTGCGGATGCCCACCATTTGTCCCGTGTGATGCGGGCCCGGCTGGATGACACCGTCATCCTGTGCGACGGGCAGGGCACCGAGTATGACGGCGTGATTACCGGTATCTCCCCGGACGCTGTGGACTTCTCCCTGTCGGCTCCCCGTGCCACTGCTGCCGAACCGGGGGTGGACGTGACATTGTTCATGGGCTATGCCAAGCAGGACAAACTGGAGGATGAGATCCGCCACGGCACAGAGCTGGGCATCTCTCATTTTGTTCCCTTTTTCAGTCGCTACTGTGTGGTAACGCCCAAAAAGGAAGAACAGAAAAATGTCCGCTACGCCCGTATTGCGCTGGAGGCCGCCAAGCAGTCCGGTCGGGGTGTCATTCCTGATGTGGCACTGCCCATGGAAAACTTCGGTGCGGTATGCCGCAGCTTTGCCGACTACGATTTGGTGCTGTTCTTCTACGAGTGCGGCGGCGAACCGCTGGCCAAACTGCTCCGTCCGTATCAGGACGCACGACCGGGCAGCCAGCAAAAGCCCCGTATCGCACTGGTCACCGGTGCCGAAGGTGGTTTTTCCGAGAAGGAGGCAGAAGCCGTCGTTGCGGCAGGTGCCAAACAGGTAGGCCTTGGCCCCCGCATCCTGCGCTGTGAAACTGCACCGCTGGCTGCTGCCGCCGCTGTTATGACGCTGACCGGAAACTTGGAGTAAGTCTAAAAATCATTATAACATACCGTCCCGGTCAAACTTTGTAAAATTTGCGAAATCTGCGGTATTTCGACCGGAAATAAACCCGCAGCCCCAAAAACAACGGTTCTATCTAAATAAGCGGCAGATGCGAAAACCTTCCATCTGCCGCTTATTTTTTTACAGAATATTCGTTCTGGGAAAATCAGTCTTTCCGGCTGGACTTCTCCTCCAGCAGCAAGCCGGTGCTGCTGTGTTTTTTTGTCCACCAGTCTGCCGGGTCTTTTTCTTCGTCCAACAGATCCAGTGTTTTTCTCTGGGGGGCAAACTCAGGTGCCCAGGCACGTCGTGCCACTGCTGCAATCAGCTCAGCCGGGTCTGTAACGCTGCGCAGAACGTCCAAGCCATCCGGACCTTCTGGTGCGAACAGGCCATCCAGTCTGCTCAGGCGCTCCGTGTCACAGCACTGCAAAAATGCCTGTGCCAGTTCGTACACGGTATAGATGTGGGTGGGGTCAACGCCTACGGCCTTAGCCGCACATTCCAGCACGGCCATAGGCTTGTCCTCTGCATGGAACCGGTTCAGGGCTGCTTTGGCGGTCAGTTCCAGCGCAGGCTGTGCTTCTGTTATACGCCGCAGACAAGCTTTGTAGGGCTTGCGCAAGGCCGCCAGCTGTTCCATGGCACCTTCCGGGCGAATGGCGTATGCCGTGCCCCGCAGCTTGCCAAAGGCACGGAACGTATCATTGTAGCCCAGCTCCATGTTCCGCCGGGCCTTTTCTTCCCCTACGGTCAGGATATCGCCCAAATCCCAGTAGCAGTGAATGGCGATGGTGGGCAGCCCGGTATGGTTTGGCTTTGTTACACCGATGCCGTTGATATCCACCGTGACCAGTTCGGTCGCACCCATCCGTTTGGCCAGATTAAAAGGCATATTGTCCCGGTATCCGCCGTCGATGAAGGTCTTGCCGTCAATCACACGGGGGCGCAGTGCCGGGAAACAGGCCGAAGATGCCAGCAGATAATCTGCCAGCTTTCCTTCCGGGATTTCGTCCAGCGGCAGCTCACAGGCTTTCATGGTTTTTTGTTCTACTGTAACCAGGCCAAACTGTACATCGCCCTGCCGCAGCTTTTTTTCGTCCAGCAGATGGGTGATGGTCCGCTCCAGCGGGGTCACGTCCAGACCGCCGCTGCGCAGGGCATCGTGTACAAATGCAGAAATCTCCGGCAGCGAATGGTTCTCGGGCAGGGTAATCACATCCTCCTGGTCCATCATCAGCCACATGGAACGGACGATCTCATAGTCGCCTTGTGCCAGCAGCGCACCGTTCAGGCTGCCGATGCTGGTGCCTGTAATGATTTCCGGGTGCCAGTTCATTTCCTGCAGTGCTTTCCAGACGCCAACCTGATAGCTTCCTTTTGCGCCGCCGCCTGCCAGTACCAATCCTTTCATCCTGTGTTCCTCCTGCTGTTTGGTTTCTTTAGCCTGATTATAGCATGATGCCACAACAGATTCCAGCAAACTGTGTAGGCACATCCTTAAAAGTTTGTGAACCTTTTTCGGCAGTTTTTCCGTGGTACACACAGCTAAAAAAGGAACGGAGCGCAATCCGCGCTCCGTTCCTTTTTACTTGTTATGCGTCTGCTGTCTGCACCGCAGATGCTGTTTCGGTTTCTGGCTCGATATGGGGTGCAAAATGATTTTCGAACGTCATTTTTGCTTCCGCCACTCTGCCGCGGGGAACCGGAACCCGAGCACCGCTTTCCATTACAAACTCGGTGTCCGTCAACTGGCAAGCCCCATCCAGATTGATGATATAGCTGCGGTGGGGCTGGTAAAACCGCCCGGTTTCCAACAAATCCGCCACCGCCTCTTTGAAAGGCACACGCAGCGTAACGCTGCGCACCAAATGGCCGTTTTTCAAATGAAAATGCAGAATGTGGTCTGTACACTCCACATACTCCACGTCCTGATGTGCCACTCGCAGCAGACCTTCGCGGGTGGGCACTACCACATACGGGCCTCGTCGGGTCAAAAGCAGCTGGTCCAACATGGCAAACAGCTGCTGGGACGAAACCGGCGGGATAAAATATTGGCACGCCCCCACGCCAAAGGCATCCATGGCATACTCCGGGCCAACTGCCAAAAAGACAATAGCGCCGGTTCCACCGGCTGCACGAATGGCCTGAGCGGTATCCATCCCATTGGGGCGGGCGGTTTCCACTGACAGAAAAATCAAATCACTTTTCAGCAGGGAGTCCAGCTTTTTCTCGGTCACCGTGTGGATCTCGATCCGCTCGGAACGGCGGGTAAAATACTCCTGGCACAAAGTCTGGATGGCCCTCCGCTGGGCGGCACTGGGCAGACATAAGCTGATACGGAACACAATGTCCCTCCTTTTTTGTCAGCAGATTACTGAAGTTTTTTCTCAAGGTCCTTGGTACGCAGGGCACGGCTGGCGTTCAGCACTGCCAGCACCATGATGCCTACATCGGCAAAAATCGCCACCCACATATTTGCCAGACGCAGTGCACCCAGAATCAGGCAAATACCCTTGACCAGCAGGGCACCAATGATATTCTGCCGCACGATACGCAGGGTACGGCGGGCAATGGCAATAGCCAGACTGAGCTTTGCAGGGTCATCGTCCATCAGCACGATGTCTGCCGCTTCGATGGCAGCATCGCTGCCCAGTGCGCCCATAGCAACACCCACGTCAGCACGGCCCAGAACCGGGGCATCGTTTACACCGTCACCCACAAAGGCAAGGGTCTCGCCCTTTTGTTTTTGCTGCAGCAATTCCTCGACCCGTTCTACCTTATCCGCAGGCAGCAGCTGTGCATAGAACTGGTCCAGACCCAACTGATCCGCTACCACCTGCGCAGCCTGTGCACTGTCACCGGTCAGCATTACCGTGCGGCGTACACCGGACTGACGCAGGCCACAAATTGCCTGCTGGGCATGGGGCTTAATAGCATCCTGAATCTGGATGCAGCCTGCATATACGCCGTCCCATGCCACATATACCACCGTACCTGCCGGGGCATCGGCTTGGGGCACGGTAATATTCTGCGCTTCCATCAGGCGGGCATTGCCCACTGCAATATGGTGACCGTCCACCTTTGCGGTCACACCGTGGCCACCCTGCTCCTGCACATCGGCAACTCGGGTCGGGTCCAGCGGAACCGGGCAGGCTGCGCACAGGCTGCGACTGATAGGGTGGGTAGAATTCTGCTCCGCCAAAGCGGCGGATTCCAGCAGCATTTCCTTGGTAAAACCGTCAGCCGGACGCACCTCAGACACAGAAAAATGGCCTTCGGTCAGCGTACCAGTCTTATCGAACACCACTATTCCGGTATGTGCCAGTGCTTCCAGATCATTGGAACCCTTAATCAGGATACCACGGGCACTGGCACCGCCGATGCCGCCGAAAAAGCTTAGGGGCACCGAAATCACCAGCGCACAGGGGCAGCTGATAACCAGGAAGGTCAGAGCACGGTACACCCAGTCCCCAAAGGCAGGCTCGCTACCCATGAAGAACAGGACCAGAGGCGGCAAAAAGGCCAGAGCCAAGGCTGCATAGCACACCGCCGGGGTATAGACCCGAGCAAAGCGGGTAATAAACTTTTCGCTGCGGGCCTTTTTCATGCTGGAATTTTCCACCAGCTCCAGGATGCGTGCCACCGTGGATTCTTCAAACATACGGGTAGTGCGAATCTCCAGTACACCGGTCAGATTGACACAGCCGCTGATGACTTCGCTGCCGGGCTGGATATCCCGCGGCATACTTTCTCCGGTCAGGGCAGCGGTGTCCAGACTGGAGCTACCGGTGCATACCACACCGTCAATGGGGACACGCTCACCGGGGCGAACCTGAATCACGCTGTCCACAGGCACATCGTCCGGGTCCACTTCTTCCCAACTGCCGTCGGCCTGACGCATCCGAGCAGTATCCGGGCGAATATCCATCAGATCCGAAATGCTCTGGCGGCTCTTGCCTACGGCATAGCTTTCAAACAATTCGCCAATGCGGTAGAACAGCATAACCGCCACCGCCTCGGTGGTTTCGCCCAAAGACCATGCGCCAATGGTAGCCACCGCCATCAAAAAGCACTCGTCAAAGGGCTGCCGGTTTTTAATGCCTTTCCAGGCCTTTTTCAGCGTTTCACGACCTACCACCAGATAGGGCAGCAGATACAGCGGGATCCGCAGCTGGTCCGGCAGGGGCAGAACTTTCAGCAGAATCATCAGTGCCGCTGCAATCAGGATTTCCCGCAGGGCACGCTTTTGCTTTTTCGTCACAGATTTCGCCTCCTTGTGTCAGGCGGGCCGTCCCCGCTTTGATTAGATATCGTAGATTTCGCAGTCATCCTCTACCTTCTTGCAGGCCTTATAGACCTCCTGCATGACAGCGTGGGGATCTGCACCTTCTGCAAAGGTGACCTGCATTTTCTGCGTCATATAACTGACGGTTGCCTTTTCCACACCGTTGATCTTACCGGCAGCGGTTTCCATCTTGGCAGCACAGTTGGCACAGTCTACTTCGATCTTGTAAGTTTTTTTCATGGTGATTACTCCTTTTCGCCTGTTTCGTTGTGAGAAAACCGTTCTTCCACATGCTCCATGCCCAGTGCAAGGATGGAACGCACATGGTCATCGTCCAAGGTATAAAATACAGATTTGCCGTCTCGCCGGGGACGCACCAGCCGAGCATTTTTCAGCACTCGCAGCTGATGGCTCACCGCACTTTGGGTCATGCACAGGGCATCCGCCAGCTGCTGGACACACAATTCGCC